>Ga0180429_10003731_pt1 | contig 12302 bp, 9 predicted proteins | sample SS_ome_FD_132428 | JGI IMG/M metagenome (GOLD analysis project Ga0180429, IMG submission 132428) | Hypersaline lake sediment archaeal communities from the Salton Sea, California, USA - SS_1_S_1 metaG | ecosystem: Environmental > Aquatic > Non-marine Saline and Alkaline > Hypersaline > Sediment ... | reverse complement strand
ATTCGTAACATCATAGTAACTGATATGGGCATCGTCCGAGCTGTCCAGGACGATGGAGGTGTACAGTCCCCCATTTTCATCCCAGTCCACGCTCGTGATCACCCAGGCGCCAGACGCATTGGTCGCATATGTGAGCCCCTCACTACCCCAGTAGCTAATATGGGCCTTATCCGAACCGTCCACAGTGATGGAACTGTACATCCCGACCTGCCCCGTCCAGTCGACGGCGTCTGTCATCCAAGAGCCCGGGGCATTGGTTACATACCTGAGGTCGTCATTCGTAACATCATAGTAGCTGATATGGACACGGTCCGAACTGTCGAGTGCAAGAGAGGTGAAGAGTGCCTCGGTCCCCGCCGAGTTCAGGTCAAACGTCCACCATACTATTCCACCCCATCTTATCGCATACTTGAGCATTCCGTTCGTCCAATCGATGTAGCTGACACGGGCCATGTCCGAACTGTCCAGGGCGAGCGAGGTGTACAGTCCCGCAAACTCAACCCCAGTGTTGCCCACCGGCATGGTTGCCCAGTCGCCCGAGGCATCACTTGCATACTTGAGCATTCCGTTCGTCCAATCGATGTAGCTGATATGAACCTTGTCCAAGCTGTCCACGGCAATCGACGTAAACAGTCCCGTATTCGAAGTGGAGTCCACTGTCTTGAATTTCCATGCTTGGGCGGTTACGGAAGGGAACAGAACAAGAACAAACACCAGAGATGTCATTCGTGTCGACTTCATGGGTCACCTCCTTCTTCTCGTTTATGATCGACCGCTCAAGAGAATCAAAGGTGGTGAGCACAACAACATCCTCTTACAGGATGATCATTGTGTCAACATAAATTTTGTGCCTACCAGCATCCCGTTTTATATCTGTCTGCTCTGTTCTAAGCACACAAAAAAAGCAGTCTCCTCTCTGCCCCTTCTTAGGGCACGGGTTCTCTCAATCCTCGACCGCTTGCACTCCAATACGAAGCGGACGCAACGGTCAGCGGGGGCTGGCTCCATTCCTGCCAACACAAACGTGGTGAGCCCCCCTCGACGGCCGGCTGTAACCATGCTATTTTTCCCCACAAGCCTTACAAAGAGGAGATTCGAGATGGGCAAGCCGGTTTTGCGGACGAGACTGTGTGACATTCTGGGAATCGAATACCCGATCCTGAGCGCGGGCATGGGGCCGAGCCTGGTGGGGGAAAGGACAGGGGCAACGGTCGAACTCGTGGTGGCCGTCTCCGAAGCAGGGGGCCTTGGCGTCCTGGGGGCCGCGGGCTTCACGGTGGACGAGATGAGAGAGAACATTCGCGAGATACGAAAGCAGACCGACAAGCCTTTCGGGGTGGACCTGCTGCTGCCCGCGCAGACGACCAGCGCGGCGGACATGGACCACGAGGGCCCTCCCAAGGTCCCTCTGAGCGAGATCTTGAAGACCCTGCCAAAGGGCCACTACGAGTGGATGATGAAGGTCAAGGAGGAAATGGCCCTGCCGGACATCGAGGTCATGGTCAACACGCAATCCACCACGGTACGTCCCCACGCGGCCGTAAAGGCCTGCATCGAGGAAAAGGTGCCGCTCTTCTGTGCAGGTCTCGGGAATCCCGGGTTCATGGTGGACGAAGCCCATGCGGCGGGCATGAAGGTCCTCGGGCTCAGCGGAAACACGAAGAATGCACGAAGGATTGCCCAGTCCGGCGTGGATCTCGTGGCGGCCCAGGGACACGAAGGCGGCGGGCACACGGGCCGTGTCGGTTCCCTGGCCCTTTGGCCGCAGGCCGTGGACGCGGTGGCGCCTACGCCCGTGCTGGCTGCGGGGGGCATCGGCGACGGCAGGGGCCTTGCGGCAGCCCTCGCGGTCGGCTGCGTGGGCGTTTGGGTGGGCACTCGATTCCTCGCGTCCCACGAAGGGGGCCTGTTGGACGTTCAGAAGGAGGCCATCGTCAAGGCCACCGACGAGGACACCCGCCGCACCTACCTCTACACCGGCAAGACATCCCGGGCCACCTACAACCGGTTCCACGATCTCTGGGAGACCTCCGGCCTCGACCCCCTGCCCTTCCCCACGCAGATCCTTTTCGCCTCCGGCATGGTGGAGATGTTCACCAGGGCCGAGAAGTATGAATACGTGGGGCCCTTTGCCGGCCAGGTCTCAGGGTTGATCGACGATATCAAGCCGGCGGCGCAGATCCTCGCGGAGATGGTGGAAGGGGCGGTCGACGTCCTCGCCCGCAGGCTGCCGGGAGAAGTGACGGCTAAACCATGATGGAAGGAGAAGATCAGATGAGTGCTGAATTCTTTCTCTACGAGGTGGAAGGAGAAATCGGGATTCTCACCCTCAACCGGCCGAAGGTTGTGAACGCCGTGAACAGCCGTATGCTGGAGGAGCTGAACCAATTCTGGCAGGAGAGGCAGGAAGACACGGACGTGCGGGTCATCATCCTGCGAGGGGCAGGCGAAAAGGGGTTCTGCTCCGGAGTCGACACCAAGGAGACATCACAATCGCTGGGAGACATTTCCCCGGGAACGTCGATTGCGGAGTACGCATACAACATTCAGAAGCGGTGGTCTTCTGTCATTCGTCTGATGCGTACGTGTCCCCAGCCGATCATCGCGGCGATCCACGGTCCGGCCATGGGCGGAGGCCTTGCCTTTGCGTCGGCAGCCGATGTGCGCCTGGCCAGCAAGGACGCCATGTTCTGCGCCCAGTACATCAACATCGGGCTCGGCGGCGCGGACGTAGGCTCCAGCTATTTTCTCTGGCGCATCGTGGGATGGGGGAGGGCCGCGGAGATGTGCCTGACCGGAGCCCAGGTGTTCGCAGACGAGGCCTACCGGATCGGCCTGGTGAACCACCTCTACTCCAGGGAGGAACTGATGCCCGCAGCCCTGGAGATGGCCGGCGTCATGGTTGGCAAGACGAGGCTGGGACTGCGGCTCACCAAGGATGCGCTCAATGCGGGTCTCAACTTGAGCAGCCTCGAAGATGCGGTCAAGGTGGAGGACCGCAACCAGGTGTATCTCGCCCTGAGCGGAGGACTGAAGCCGGCGCCGAAACGAGGAGACAAGAAATGAGCTACCAGGAATACTTCGGAGAGACCCACAACATCCTGCGGCAGAGTATTCGGACCTTCATGGAGCGGGAAGTACACCCGTACATAGACGAATGGGAGGACAAAGAGGAATTCCCAAGAGAACTTTACAAAAAGGTCGCTGATGCCGGGTTCACCGGGCTTGGCTTCCCGGAGGAGTACGGGGGCACTCCGGTCGCGGACGTCTTTCTCAAGGTTGTCTTCATGGAGGAATTCATACGGTCCCGTTCCGTGGGACTCGTGGCCAGCATCGGGTCTCACGCCATCGCCTTGCCTCCGATCCTGAACATGGGCACCGAGGAACAGAAGAAACGATACATCCCGCCCGTCCTCGCGGGCGACAAGATCGCCGCCCTCGCCATCACCGAACCGGACGCGGGCTCGGATGTGGCGAGCATCCGGACCCGGGCGGTCCGGGACGGGGACGAGTACGTCGTCAACGGCGCCAAGACATTCATCTCGAGCGGATGCCGGGCTGACTTCCTGACCACGGCCGTCCGGACCGGGGGCGAGGGGTTCGGCGCAATCAGCATCCTCGTCATAGAGACCGACACCCCGGGGTTTCAGGTGTCCAGGAAGATCCGCAAGATGGGCTGGCATGCCTCCGACACCGGCGAACTGGCCTTCGAGGATTGCCGCGTACCCGTGGCGAACCGAATCGGCGAGGAGGGCAAGGGATTCTACGGAATCATGGAGAACTTCCAGTGGGAGCGCCTTGTCATGGCCGTCGAGGCACACGAGGTCGCGCAGATGGCCTACGAGGAGAGCGTAAAATACGCCAAGGAGAGGCAGGCCTTCGGTAAGTCCCTGACCGGGTTCCAGGTCACGCGGCACAAACTCGTCGACATGGCCACCAAGATCACCGTGGCCCGGGAATTCAACTACCGGGTGGCTGCCAAGATGCAGGCCGGCGAGAATGTGGTCACCGAGGTTTCCATGGCCAAGAACTTTGCCTGCGAGGTGTGCGATCAGGTGGTCTACGATGCGGTGCAGATCCACGGGGGGTATGGGTATGCGCGGGAGTATCTCGTCGAGAGGCTCTACAGGGATTCCCGGATCCTGAGCATCGGCGGAGGCACCACCGAAATCATGAAGGAAATCATCTCGAAGACTCTTCAGATTTGAACGGGATCGGACAAAAAAAAGGCCCCTGTGCCGCCCTGGGAATGGAGGGGGCGGCACAGGGGCCAAGACTAGACGATCCTGCTATACCACGGTGACATCAGCGGCAGCGGGGCCTTTCTGTCCCTGGGTAACCACGAACTCGACGCGGTCGCCTTCATTCAGAGACCTGAACCCTTCTCCCTTGATCTCATTATAATGCACAAATACATCACCCCCGGATTCACGAGCGATGAAGCCATAACCTTTTCTTTCGTTGAACCACTTGACGGTTCCACTTTCTTTTTCCATCTTTACCAAACCCTCCTGGTATACATTGAACGTCTGCTCGTGAAGTTCCGTTCGTTTCCCACATAAAAAAACCGCCCAGATAAGCAATGTCCGAGCGGCAAGCTTACGCCTTCCAAAACAGAACCCACCCAAATAGAACCTTTATGCTACCCCACGGCCCGGCCTCTTGTCAATCCCGGCATGAACCTGTCAAGAAAATCAAGATTGTGACGTACAATGACGACCTGACATAGAGGGCCTGGACCCCAGGACCCGAGGAAAAGTCACCCAAAACAGAGAGGCCGTCAGCCCGGGGGGATGGACTGGCGGCCAGGGTGAGAGTCGTGACCGGCACTTTTCAGGTGAGCGGTCGCCCTCAGAATGTTAGATTCATGTTCGTAACCAGGGGATGCAGACAATCCAGGTTGGGCCAGCCGAAATGACCAGCCATGAAAGGGGGCGCCATGAAGTACAGTACAAATAGTCTCTTCGTTGTTCCGGTTTTGATAGCGATCATGATCCTTCTCTTCGCACAACCCTGCTTCTCCGCCACTTCTGCGGAAAAAGACACGCTTCGCGGCGTGAAGTCCTTAAACGTAATCGTCACGACCCGGATAGGCGACGAAGGTGCAAAGAGACTGGGGATCACCCAGGACCAGATTCAAGCCGACACGGAGCGAACCCTAACAAAAGCGGGAATAAAGGTTGCGAAAAACGTGAGGCCCTATCTTCTTGTGAGCCTTTCGATTATTTCCATCTCCCATCCCACGGTGGACGGCATTCTGGCCTATGTGTACACGGCACAGATCAAGTTCCGCCAGGGTGCGGTTATCGACTCCACCGGGACACGGGCAAGCGTAACGACCTGGGACGAGACTCGGTACGGCGCTTCCACACCCACGAAGAACATGAATGCGCATATCAGGGGCTCGATCAGAACCCTTGTGAGCGAGTTCGCAAAGGACCACCAGGCAGCAAACATTCCCTAATTTATTGCTTAAATATCTTAATATAAATATCTAATATATATGAAGTTTTAACCATCTGACGGCTTGACCATATCCGCATAACCCGCGATAAACGGTGACAGGCTCACCTTGTCCACCTCCACATTGATGATCGACGGCTTCCCGTTGGCCGCTGCCCGCTTGATGGCAGGTATGATCTCCACCGGGTCCGTCACACGCTCGCCGTACCCGTCCCACATGGCAACCATCTTCTCATAGGCTCGCATGTGATGGAGTTCCACATTGCAGTGGCCCTTCGTCTCCACCTCATCCGGCCGGAGGTACTTCTCCGTGAGCCTGATCATGCCCCAGGCAGAGTCATTCGAGATGACGCACACCACGGGAATCCCCAGTCTTGCCATCGTATCCAACTCCATGGCATAGAACCCGAAACTCCCGTCACCCGTATACCACAGTAACGGTTTCCGGTTCGCCGCCCACGCGCCGACGGCCAGGCCGGGGCCTGTACCGATCGTGCCGTTCGCACCTGTTTGATGGATCTGACCGGGACGATACGCTGTCGCTGCAAGCCCCATCCAGACCGATGCCTCTCCGCCGTCGCAGATCAATGTCCAGTCCCGGCCTTCTTTCTCCATGAATCTTGCTATCTCCCCTGCGCAACGTGCGGGATGAACGGGAATCTCCTTGGCTTGATACGGCTCGGGCAGAGTCGAAGCGTCTGTTTTCGTTGGCGGGCCCAGCCATGAGACATCCGCCGGCTCTTCACGCTTGCCCTTGACCGCCTCCAGCAACTGAGCGGCAACCGGGCCCGCCCCCCCTACGATCCCGATGTCCGTTCGCAGGTTGAAGCCGATCTGCCGCATGTCCGTGTGTACCTGAATGACCTTCGCATCCCCGGGGATCATCCGGCCCGACCCCATTCGGAAATCGAACTTGCAGCCCAGGGCCAGAACAACATCAGCCATACCTGTCACGTTCATCTTTAAGAGCGGGTTCTCACGCTCATCACCAAAGAGCCCACGGCAGGAGCTTCCGATAACACCCACCGGAAGCTTCAGGTAATCAGAAAGCGCTGCAACCGCCCCCGCGTGATCTCCGATACCAAACCGGGCCCCATCGTCGACGAGCACAGCCGGTCTCTCGGCATTGACCAGTAGCTCGGCTGCCGCATCGACCAGAGCAGGATCCCCGAAGGGAATCGCACCCGTGCGATAGTTCACCGGGAAATTCGTTGTTTCTTCCTCCACGGAGGCAAATACCAGGTCGGTGGGAATCTCCAGATAGACCGGCCCCGGGGTTGAATCCAGGGCGTGCCGAAAGGCTATGGACACATACTCCGGGATGCGCTCTGTGCTCGTGACCTTGCGGGCCCACTTGGAACAGGTTTCCATGACATTCAAGGTCGACATGTCCTGCAGGTCCCCGGTGTCTCTCATTCCCATCGCCACCGCGCCACCAATCTGAAGAAGGGGGATGCCCAGCGACTCCGCTTCCATCATCCCCGCCGGAGTATTCCCAACTCCCGGCCCGGCGGTCGTCACCACTACGGCAGCCTTTCCTGTAGCGCGCGTGTAAGCAATGGCAGCATATACGGCCGAGCATTCGTGACGCATATCGACGATCTCGATCCCCGCATTGCGCATCCCGTAGAAGATCGGCATGATGTGCCCGCCGCACAGAACAAACGCCTTCTCCACTCCCTCATTCGCCAGCGCCTTTCCAACCAGCGCCCCACCGTCAACCATACCCATTTTTGTTTGTCTCCTATATGATTAGTTGTTTTCCGCAACCCGGGTCCTCTCTCTTCCACGGGCCAGGAGCCTCCCAGCTTCTGCCAAATGATGCTGATAGAATCCCAGGCGTCACAGAAACCCATGGGTGTCCGACAACGAACAAAGGAGGTCTCCCATGAAGGTGGAAAGAGCCGTAGAGCAATGTCTTTCCTGCCGCAGGGCCAACTCACGAAAAAACTCAGGGATGTCTCTCAGAGACCCATCACGGGCTTAACCCAGGCTCACCAAGAACTCCCTTCTATGTGGCCTCTCTCTAGCCTATTCCCTGCACGGTCCTCTGGATGATATTGTCCTGGGTCTTTCTGCTGATGTCAACGAAGTGGGCGCTGTAGCCCGCAACCCGGACGATCACTTCGGAATACTTCTCCGGATCCTTCTGCGCTGCACGTAGGGTCTGGTCTGAGACCACGTTGAACTGTACGTGATCGAGCCCGAGGTCGGCCCAACTCTTCACATACGCCTTCCAGAGCCCATAGCCAGTCTCTCCCTGAAGCTGCGTCGGAGAGAGCCTCTGGTTCAGGAGGAAGGCCCGGCCGTCTGCAACGTGGTCGATCTTGCCGCAGGACTTGAGCACCGCCGTGGGCCCCTTCTTGTCCAGCCCCGGTCCGGGGGAGATCCCGCCGTCGTACAGGGCATCCCCGAGCCTGCGACCGTTCGGAAGAGATCCCACGATGTTCGCGTAGTGGATGTTTCCGCTCACGTTCTCCGGAAGAATCGGCCAGTTGTTCCCGCTCGGGCACTTGATTTCCTTCGAGAACCGAGCACACTCCCGCAAGCAACGAATCATGATGTCGTCCACGTAGTCGTCGTCGTTCCCCCACTTCGGCGCGTTCCTGACGAAGTCGAGCCGCATCTCCTCGTAGCCTTCCCAGTTTGCTTCCATGGCGGTAGCCAGCTGATTCATCGTGTACTTCTTGTCATCGAAGACAAGCTTCTTGATCGCTGCCAGGCTGTCCGCGTTCTCCACCCACGTGAAGGCCGTGATCCACGCATTCCCTCGCTCTCCCTCCGGGCTGCATACATCGACCCCCGATTCGACAGAACGCTCCGAGGTGGAGGAAAGGAAGGGCCTTCCGTAGAGCTCCGGATCCATGAAACGGCCGAAGTTCACGGTTCGAACCAGGAGGCCGAACAACCACTCCATCTGCTTGACCCAGGCCTGGAAGACCTGCTCGAAATCGGCAAACTCCCTCGGGTCTCCGGTCTTGGGCCCCATCTGCATGCCCACTACGTTGTCATACCCATTGTTCAGGGCATATTCGATGATCTTCGCGCAATTGGCCGTGGCAGAGGCCATCCGGAAGGGCTGACACCCGTGCTTCGTCGGAGGACAGGGTGACATGCACGCCTGATGGAGCCACAACCTCGCTTCCTCGAGCGGATGCCCGTGCCAGTGCATCGCATTCTGTACGAGAACCGGATCGTTCCGCAGGGAGGGATACCCAAGCCCCTGGCGGATACACTCGAAACACTCGCGCATGACCTCGTCCTTGACCTTCGGGTGCCAGCGAAAGCCGAAGGTTGGGTTCGACACGCGAACCAACCTCGCGGCCTGGAGCAGGGCAATCGTCATGTCGTTGCAGGCGTCCGTTCCATCAGGCTTCACCCCTCCGATGGTCCACACCCACGTGCCGGTGATCCCCTGCAGGCCTTCCCTGGCCCACCGCGGCGTGAACAGCCCGATCTCGTGAGCACGGATCAGAAATTCTCCCACAAGGTCCATGGCCTCTTCCTTGGTGAGCTTCTTCTCCACGTTCACGTCCTTGTCATAGTAGGGCCCATGATAGTAGTCGGGCCGTGCCGGCCACGCGCCCTCGAGGGACTCGATCCGATTAATGACCTGAACGAAGTGGTCGAGCTGGAGCGACTCCTGCAGGCTCCGCGGAGCCTTGGCCGGGACCTGCGCACAAGTCTCTGCGATCTTGAGAAGCTCTTCCTTGCGTTTTGGGTCGCTCTCGTAATTCTCGGCAACGATACGCGCCAACCGGGCGTACCGCTTGGCAAACCGGATCGCCGCCTCGAGAATGAGCTTCATGGCATCCCAGTTCTGGATCTTCTTGTACAGGGGCAGAATGTCGGGACCGGGCTTGCCGATGGTCCTCTCTTCCGCCTCTTCGACCCGGGCGTCGATTTCCTGAATGATGTCCTCGAATCCCCTCCTGCCGGTCATGATGTACTCGTAATCCTTGGTCGAGTAACTGACCGCAGAACTCGGCGTGCCCCAGCCGATAGCGCCGCTCATGAACTTGACCGCATCCTCCGGATCGAGCAGGTTGGCCAGCTTGTCGATCGCAGCCTCCCCTGCCCACTGTTGAGAAAGTTCGGAGACCTTCTTGAGCGTAATCTCTTCCGGCTCATCGTGGACGCCCGGCTCGTTGTACACCTCTTCGTTCAACATGCTCGAGCCGTCGATCCTCCACACAACGGTGTGCGGTCCGCTGCCGGGGTAACCAACGAGTTGTGCATGGTCCGTGATGAAGATGCTGATGTTGTCGAGCACGTGAGCCAGGGATTTCGCTTTGCGCATCATTGTCTGGTCGTGTCTCACTGCATCACTGAAGAACATCTCCGTGAACAGGGTCGGCATCTCCATATCCACCTTGATGCCCGGGTTGAAGTTCCCACCGATGGCGCCCTTTTTCCACACAGCTTTTCTCAGGTAGTCGAGTCTCTTCGATCGCTTCTTCTCCGCCGCCCACCACCATTCCTGCTTCTTCTCGAGTTCTTCAACCTCCTGGCTAACCGAAGTCGCTTCCGCCATGTCCATCCCCCCTTTACGTTTTTTGTCTGCCCAGCAAACCGACCGCATTCCCCCACGCTCTCGGGCCTGCCTATGCAGTCCTCATGAACGAGGAACCAAACGACGCATCACCCCCTCAAGAGTCAGGGCTCACGGAAGCGTATGAAGCTAAACGGTGTTTTGTCAAGAAGATAATATGGTGCACACGCGGGGTTTAGCGCGCCAGCCCATCAGCGGGCCACAGATTCGCGGTAGGAAGGGGCAGAGAAGGAAGCGAGGGCGAACCTTGAAATGGCCACACGCAGATCGAAGCTCGGAAGTCCAAAGCACGGAGGGCACCCCTTGGCCACCAATGTCGTGCGACCAGGAAGTGCTAGGCTGAGTTGCACCTCTATAGTACACTCTACCTCTCTGGGCGCAGGCCGGTCTGTTCGTATCGCTCTACGAGAAATGAGGCGATCTGTTGTGCCGCCTCCTCCCTGCAGGCGGCAAAACTCGGCCAGCTGTTGATATCGATCAGGTAGTGTTTCTCCTCGGTTACCACGAGGTCCGCACCATAGATGTCCAGCCCCAGCTTTCCTGCCGCCTCCTGTCCTGTCCCGTGGATCTCCTCGGGGGAGAAGGAGTATCCTCTTGCCTCCTCCTGATGGATACGGAGGCAATGAAACCAGCCGCTCCCCCGGACACTGTAGAATTTGATGAGATCTCCAGGGATATGCTCCTCAAGGATTGCCAGCCTGACATTACGGGAGCGGAGCTCGCGGATAGCCTTGTTCAGGGAGGCGCGGCTGTAGAAGATTCGAACGTCATCCCTCCTGGTGCTCTGCAGGTCCCAGCGTTTGATCCATACGCCCTTCTTGTAGTCAAAGGGTGCCCGCACTTCCTTCGATGTCTCGAGGAGGAGGAACCTCGGAACGTGCACACCGGTCCCGGCCAAGAGGCGGAGCATCCTCCATCGGTGACAGTTCCGGGTCGCCATGGGATGGTTGAAGACCGGATAGCCAAGGGCCTCCCACCTCTCCAGAGCCCTCAGATACCGAGGACCCTCGCACATGGCAAATGTAAAGCCGGGGGACAAGGCCTGCATTATCTCCCGGGGCTGCAGCAATTGGACAACGAACCCCTCCCGGCGGATCCGCTCCCCTGTGAGGCCCAGGATTGCGGCGTCCTCCCTCACCCGCTTGGGGGAAAACCGTCTCTCCCGAAAGACACCCAGCATCCTTCCACGATGTCTCATATGGGCACACACTGGCTTGAATTGGGGCTCATGGCAAGAAGCATTGCCTCTGTAGGAATCGTCCTCTCAGCATTAGCCTATTCAGGCATGGGCCATTTTTCAAGCTTCAAGGAAGGAGTTCCCTCCAAGTCTAGACCGATGGGGAGAGCATGTCTTTTCCTCTTGACTGGGCATGGTAGACATGGTCCATATAGTACAAAGCCCAGTGGTCGTGCATTCAGTCTTTGTGAGGACGTAACGGATCATGTCTCCGCGGCCAAGAGGATGCAGGAGCCCAAGAGTTCGGTGCCTTGTCGCCCTAAGCCTGGCGGCCCTTGCAGGCACGAGCTGTGGAACCATGAAGAACGGCCGCAGGTGGGGAGAAGATGTGACTCTCAGACCTAGCCTAGACCGCATCGGCAATTCCGCGCTGCGCGCGGCCATCCACCCGGCCACGTGGCTGCCGGCCGTGGGGGCGGCGGTCTTTGCTATCGACGATTTCGATCAAGAGGTCTCGGATTGGGCCGGCGAGGAGACACCGGTCTTCGGGTCGCAAAACACAGCCCGCGACGTGAGCAACATCCTCCTAGGTACCATGGGAGGCATTACCGCTGCGACCATAGTGGCAACCCCGAGCGGAAAGGAAGCCAAGCCTTGGTTCGAATCTAAGGGGAAGGGACTCTTGGTCGAGGGGTGCGCGATCGGTTCAGCATTAGGGATGACGGAGGCACTCAAGGCTGCAGTCGGGCGGACGCGGCCTGACCAGAGCGACGACAAGAGCTTTCCGTCTGGGCACTCAACGGCTGGATTCAGCCTGGCGGCCCTGACTTCTAGAAACCTCGATTCAATTCCCCTGCGACGCGGAGTAAGGACGGGGCTCAAGGCCGTAACCTACGCGATGGGCGTGACCGTAGGCTGGGCACGAGTCGAATCCCTGAGCCACTTTCCCTCTGATTTTCTGGCCGGGGCAGCCATCGGCAACTTCCTGACGGTCTTCATCCACGATGCGTTTCTTGGCCCAGGCGACGAAGCCGGATCTGTCGAACTCAAGGTGGTCCCGAGCGCTGGCGGAGGGATTGTGTTCGCATACTTGGCCTTTTAGCGGATAAT
>Ga0180429_10003729_pt1 | contig 12305 bp, 9 predicted proteins | sample SS_ome_FD_132428 | JGI IMG/M metagenome (GOLD analysis project Ga0180429, IMG submission 132428) | Hypersaline lake sediment archaeal communities from the Salton Sea, California, USA - SS_1_S_1 metaG | ecosystem: Environmental > Aquatic > Non-marine Saline and Alkaline > Hypersaline > Sediment ... | reverse complement strand
TAGAAGAACGGGTTCTCGACCGTCGCGCCGATCATCGTGACGACCCCGTCCTCGAGAGGTGCCAGCAGCACGTCCTGCTGGGCCTTGTTGAACCGGTGAACCTCGTCGATGAACAGGATCGTCCTCGTCGGACCTCGGAGCCGGGCCTCCGCCACCGCGCGCCGCAGATCGGACACGCCGGCCTCGACCGCGTTGACCGAATCGAGAGCGGACTCGGTGGTCGCGGCGATCACCGCGCCGAGCGACGTCTTTCCGCTCCCCGGCGGACCGTAGAGGATCATCGAGAAGAGCCGATCGGCCTCGAGGGCGCGCCGGAGCAGCTTGCCGGCGCCGAGGATGTGCTCCTGACCGGCGTACTCGTCGATCGTCCGCGGCCGCATTCTGACGGCCAGCGTCGCGGGTGTCCGGGCTGAGAAGAGCTCCGGTTCTGTGTTCATGGGAAGCCGGCGGACGGCTCGACCGGCGGACGGCGCTACCGTCCGCCCGGCGTGTGCGGGGCAGGTTGAGCTTCGTGGGGTGCTTCGCAGCCGGGACTTCTCCCGGCGAAGTACCGCGGCTAGTCGCCGAGCGCGGACTCGAGAGACTGAGCGAGTTCCTCCGACCGCTCCTCGACCTGTGCGAGGAGCTTGTTTCTGTCGTCACGTTCCCTGAAGAGCTCTCCGGCGATGTTCAGCGCGGCGAGGATGGCCACCTTCAGGGACGATCCGAGGGAAGTCTCGCTCGTCACCTCCCGCATCCTGCTGTCGACGTAGTGCGCGATCTCCTTGATGGACTCGGGATCCGCATCACCGCGTATCCTGTACTCCGAGCCATATATCTCAACCTTGACGCTGTTCATCTCGTCAGGCGGTGTCTTGCGTTGCTTCTTGCTGCGTGCGGCCGTCAAGGTTGCTCTCCGGACAGTGGCCCTGCTGACGTGTCGGAAGCGACGGGTCTCTTCGCACCCCGGGCTCAGGCGAGCTTGCCTGCGATCGCCTTGAGCCGCTGCTCTATCTGCTTCTTCTTCCTGGACTCCACCTTCCCCGCAGATCCGATCCCGCGGATCTCGGCCGCCAGGCCGTCTATCTCCTTTCCGATCGCCCGGAGACGTTCTCCGAGTTCGGCGTTCTCGGCCCCGAGGCGCTCCAGCTCCTCGATCGCCTTCCCCACGGACGCCTCGAGTTCGTCAAGTCCGGGCAGTTGCATCAGCTCGTCTCCCGCGCGGCTCGGTCGCGCTCAACGACGCAGCGACGCGTCGAACCGCTGCACGAGATGTTCCACAACGCGCGCGTGCGCCTCATCGACCTCCCGGTCCTTGAGTGTGCGCTCGCGCGAGAGATACGTCAGTGAGAACCCGAGGCTCTTCTTCCCGGCGGGAAGCTGATCGCCCCGGTAGACGTCGAAGACCTCCAGGGTCTCGAGCAACGGTTCCTCGAGTCCGCGGATCTCCGCCGCCACGTCCCCCGCCTCGACGGCGTCGTCCAGGACGAGGGCAATGTCCCTCTGCGAGCCCGGGTACCGCGGAAGCGACTCGAACACCCGCGCCGGCTCGCATCGGGAAGTGACTTCCTCCAGATCGAGCTCGAACACCCAGACCGGCGCCGCCAGCTCCCAGGCCTTGAGCGTCTCCTCCGAGAGCAGGCCGAACCGGCCGATCCCGCCTCCACAGAGCGTCAGCTCCGCTGAGGCGCTCTCATCCAACGCCGGGCCATCGTAGCAGGCGGCTCCCGGGCTGTCAATATCCAGCGCCTCGGCGAGCGCCCAGAGGGCGCCCTTGACGTCGTAGAGGTCGACCGGCCGCGCCGCCTCCCCCCACGACCCGCGCGCCGCGGAGCCCGCCATGGCGCCCGCGAGCCTCCAGCGCTCTTGGGGTCCCGAGCCCGTCAGCTCGTACACCTTGCCGATCTCGAAGAGCCTGAGATCGGTCTCGCCGACGTTCATGTTCCTCCGCACGACCTCCAGCATAGGAGCGAGGAGCGTCGCCCGCATGAGCGGGAACTCCTTGTTCACGGGATTCGAGAGCGCGACGGGTCGCGCGGTCGCCTCCTCCCCTAACTTCGCGAGGGAGTCCTCCCGCATGAACGCCGTCGTCACGACCTCCGTGACACCGAGCCCGAGCATCGCGTCGCGCACCGCCGACCGGCGCGCGCGCTCCCTCGGCATCGCGGCGATCGCATCGTGGAACGGCAACACGGGTGCCACCGCGTCGTATCCCCTGATGCGCGCGACCTCTTCCAGGAGATCGGCCGGCACCTCGACGTCCCCTCGATGCGCGGGAACGGTGACCGTCAGCCCCGGCGCGCCGTCGATCTCCATGGCGCTCGCGTCGAAACCGAGACTCCCGAGCTGCGCCGCGACCTCGTCGCGCGCGCTGGCGAGATCCGCAGCTTCTCCCAGACCGAGCATCGACTCGACCTTCGAAATCCCGAGGTCGATCGTCCGACGCGGCGTCGTTCCGGTCCTGGACTCGGCCGCACCCGCCGCGACCTCCCCCCCCGCCGCGTCCGCCATCATGGCGCAGACGCGCTCGGCCACCTCGTCCATGGCCGATGGGTCGATGCCACGCTCGAACCGATGCGACGCCTCCGTTGCGAGCTTCAGCGACTTCGAGCCTTTCCTGACTACGGCGGGGTCGAACCAGGCGCATTCGAGCAGGATGTTCCTGGTCGCCGGCCCGACTTCCGTCTCGGCCCCACCCATGATGCCCGCCAGAGCGATCGGCTCGTTCCCGTCGCAGATCAGGAGATGGCTGCGATCGAGCTTCCGCTCCTCCCCGTCCAGCGTCCGGAGAGTCTCGCCGTCCCGCGCGCGGCGCACGACGATGTGCGCCTCCCGGAGCGCATCGAGGTCGAAACCGTGGACCGGATGACCGTACTCGAGCATGACGAAGTTCGTGGCGTCCACGATGTTGCTGATGCTCCGTTGCCTCGCCCCGCGGAGGCGCGTCTGCAGCCACGCCGGCGACGGCCCGACCGTGACACCCTCCACCACGCGGGCGATGTAGCCCGGGCACGCCGAGACGTCCTCGACGGTGACCCTCGCGCGATCGGAGGCGGCGACGCTCGACTCGCGCAGCTCGTAGCGCGGCCTGGCGAGCTCCGCACCGACGATCGAAGCCAGCTCTCTGGCGACGCCGATCATGCCGAGGCAGTCCGGGCGGTTCGGCTGCACGTCGAGCTCGACGGCCTCGTCACCGAGACCAAGGATGTCCATGAGGTCCTCGCCGGGCGCGACGCCGTCGCCGAGCTCGATGATCCCCTCCGACGACTCCTCGAGCCCGAGCTCGGCCGCCGACACGAGCATGCCCTGTGACCGCCGTCCGCGGATCGTCTGCTCGCCGATCGAGCGCCCGCCGGCGATCACGGAGCCGACCGGAGCGAACGCCGACGTCGCGCCCGCCCGGACGTTCGGAGCGCCGCAGACCACGGTCGAAGAGCCGGCGCCCCAATCGACGACGCAGACCGAGAGGGTCTCGGCGTCCGGGTGCGGCTCGGCGGTCACGACCTTCGCGGCCACGATGCCGCGCACGTCGGCCGACGGAGAAGGCACCACGACCGTCTCGGTCAGGTGCTCCGTCAGCAGACGGGCCACCTCCCGCGCGGGGAGATCGAAGTCGACGTAGTCCTTGAGCCATCGAAGGCCGGCGATCACGCGCGAACCTCGCAGTCTGTCAGATCTGCCGCAGGAACCGCAGATCGTTTTCGAGATAGAGGCGGATGTCGTCGACACCCGTCATCATCATGGCGATGCGGTCGATACCGAGGCCGAAGGCGTACCCGGTGACCTCGTTGGGATCGTAGCCGACGGCCTCGAAGACCCGCGGGTCGACCATCCCTGAGCCCAGGAGCTCGACCCACCCGGTGCCCTTGCAGACGCCGCACCCCTTCCCTCTGCAGATCCGGCACTCGACGTCGACTTCGGCCGAGGGCTCGGTGAACGGAAAGAACCCGGGCCTGAGACGCACTCCGACGTTCTCCCCGTACAGCTCGCGGAGGAACTTGACGAGGACGCCCTTCAGCTCGCCGAAGCGGACGTCCCGGTCGACGTAGAGCCCCTCGAGCTGGAAGAACTCGGAGCCGTGGCTCGCGTCGGGGGTCTCGTTCCGGAACACGCGCCCCGGCGCGACGATGCGGATCGGCGGCTTCCGCGTCTGCATGACGCGGATCTGCACCGGAGACGTGTGCGTTCGAAGGAGTCCGCCTCCCTCGACGTAGAAGGTGTCGTGCTCGTCTCTGGCGGGGTGGTCGTCGGGGAAGTTCAGTGCCTCGAAGTTGTGGAAGTCGTCCTCGATGTGCGGACCGACCGCGACCTCGAAACCGAGGCCGAGGAAAATCTCCTCCAGACGCTCGAGCGTCCGCGTCAGCGCGTGCTTCCGCCCGACCCACGGCGGTCGACCGGGAAGCGTCACGTCGAGCCCCGCGGCGACCGTCCGCGGAGCGCGGGCCCGGCTCTTCGCTTCTTCGAGGAGAACCTTGAGCTCGTTCTTGAGCTCGTTCAGGGCCCTGCCGACCTCGCGCCGCTCGTCGTCCGAGAGCGCGCCGAGCTGTCGCGAGATCTGATTGAGCTCGCTCTTCCGGCCGAGGTGTGCGATGCGCGCCTCCTCGACCTCGCTCTCGGTGTTCGCTTCCCGGAGCGCCTGTCTGGCGGCCGCCCCGAGCTCTCGAAGTCGATCGATCACACGGCCTCCCGTGCGGGTCCCTACGACGTCAGCTGGTCCTTCGCGATCGTGGCGAGCTTCGCGAAGCCCTCCGCGTCGTTCACCGCCATCTCGGCGAGCATCCGGCGATCGACCTCGACGTTCGCTTCCTTCAGACCGTGCATGAACCGGCTGTACGACAGACCGTGCATTCTCGCACCGGCGTTGATCCTCACGATCCACAGCCGGCGCATGTCGCCCTTCCTCGCCCTGCGGTCCCGATACGCGTACTGGCCGGCGCGGTGGACGGCTTCCGTCGCCGTCCGGATCAGCTTGCTCCTGGCGCCGCGGTAGCCCTTGGCCGCCTTCAGGATCTTCTTCCGACGCCGCCTCGACGACGGCGCTCCTCTTGCCCTCGACATCCCCTCTTCTCCTTCTGTTGCCGCCTCGACTAGCCCTTCGGCAGGAGGCGCTTGATCCGGCCCTCATCGACGGGGTGCACGTAGCCGGCCTTCCGCAACGCTTGCTTCTGACGTCCGCTCTTCCGGATGAAGAAGTGGCCGCCGTAAGCCCTAGAGCGCTTGATCCTGCCGCTCCCCGTTCTCTTGAACCGCTTCGCCGCCCCCTTGTGCGTCTTGATTTTCGGCATGCTTCTTACTCCCACGCTCCTTGGCCTTCGTGACGGGTTTCGGCGCCAGGACCATCACCATCGTCCGGCCTTCCGAACGAATCGACACCTCGACGTTCGCCACGTCGGACAGGTCCTCTACCACCCGATCCAGAACTTTCCGCCCGAGATCGCGGTGCGCCAGCTCCCGTCCCCGGAAGATGATCGTGCACTTGACCTTGTCACCTTCCGCGAGGAACTCCCGAGCGTGCCGCACCTTGAAACCGTAGTCGTGCGGCTCGATCTTCGGGCGCATCTTGACCTCTTTGACCTGCGTCGTGTGCTGCCGCTTCTTGGCTTCCTTCGCCCGCTTGTTCGCCTGGTACATGTACTTCCCGTAGTCCATGATCTTGCAGACGGGCGGCCTTGCCTTCGGCGACACCTCGACAAGATCCAGGCCCCTCTCCTCGGCCATCGCCATCGCCTCGGAGGTCGGAAGAACTCCCAGCTGCGTTCCCTCGTCGTCGATCACGCGAACCTGGGGAACGCGGATGCGTCGGTTGACACGCGGGCTGCGTATCGTCACTGCCCCTCCTTCCGGACGCCGGCGTCGGCCGGCAGCTCGAAACGAACGACGGGATGCACAGACGCGCATCCCGTTTCCTCAACGGCTCGGAGTCGTACCGGTCCCCGGACCTGCAACCTCTTCGGGTCTCGTTGTGCGCCCTGGAGGTGAGAAGCGAGATGCCTCTTCTTACTCTGTGCTCTTGCCCGCCGCCCGCAGGCGGCGAGGCGTCTCTCATACGTCGTTCGGGTATCCTCTCTCCGGCGGGCCCGCTCCCGGGAACCGCGTTCCGTGACGGCCCCGGCGCTCACCCGCCGATCGTGCGAACTGCCTGCGGGAACATGGTGGGCGATACTGGAGTCGAACCAGTGACCTCTTGCATGTCAAGCAAGCACTCTAACCAGCTGAGCTAATCGCCCCCGTCCCCAAGACGAACGTATCCGCCAAGATCTGCCGGATCCGCTCATGAAGATAGCTGAACGCCCTCCGGGTGTCAAGCGGAAAACCCCCTAGGCCCTGCGCACTCCGACGACACGGATCTCGCTCATCTCCTCGACTGCGAAGCGCGGCCCCTCGCGTCCCAGTCCGCTCTCCTTCTCGCCCCCGTAGGGCATCAGATCGACCCGGAACGTCGGGACGTCGTTGATCATCACGCCCCCGCATCGGATCCGGTGCGCGGCCTCCAGGGCCTCCTCGAGCCGGTCGGTGTAGACGCCCGCCTGCAGTCCGTACCTCGAGGCGTTGACGGCCGCGATCCCTTCGTCGAGCTCGGCGAACCCGCGGATCGAGACGATCGGCGCGAACACCTCGTCGGCCCACACCCGCGCGTCCTCCGGCGGGTCCGACACGACCGTCGGCTCGAACCGGGTCCCGTCCCTGCCTCCCCCGCAGAGGACGGCCGCGCCCGCGTCGACGGCCTCCTCCAGCCACCGCGCGGCGCGCTCGGACTCGGCCTCGTCGATCATCGGTCCGACGTCGGTCTCCTCGAGAAGCTGGTTCCCGACGTTCAGGGAACGGGCCGCCGACACGATCCTCTCCGCGAAGCGCTCCCGGACCGTCTCGTCGACGAGAACGCGCTGGAGCGATATGCACACCTGCCCCGCGAGCGCGAACGACGCGAGCGCCGCACGCTCCGCCGCCGCCTCGACGTCGCAGTGCCGCGTGACGATCAGGGCCGAGTTCGATCCCAGCTCCATCGCCGTCTTCTTGATCCCGGCGCGCGACAGGATCGCCCTGCCGACGTCGCGACTCCCCGTGAACGTGACCATGCGCGGCCTCGGGTCGCCGACGAGCGCGTCCCCGACATCCCGACCCGAGCCCGTCACGACCGACAGGGCTTCCGGCGGCAGCCCCGCGGCGTAGAGCATGCGCCCGAGAGCCAGATCGCAAAGCGGCGTCGCCGACGCCGGCTTCAGAACGACCGCGTTGCCGGCGGCGATCGCGGGGGCGATCTTGTGTGCCGCAAGATTGACCGGGAAGTTGAACGGCGTGATGGCGACCACGATGCCCAGCGGGACCCTCAGGAAGAAACCGAACCGGTCTCCTCCCGTGGGCGCGGCGTCGAACGGCACGATCTCCCCGGCGAGGCGGAGCGCCTCCCCGGCGGCAACCGAGAACGTCTCGCTCGCCCTGGCGAGCTCACCCCTCGCCTCGCGGACCGTCTTCCCCGTCTCCGAGGCCAGCAGCGGCGCGAGCTCGTCCCGCCGCCGCAGCAGCTCGGCCGAAACGCCGCGGAGGATTCCCGCCCGCTCCGAGCGGGTCAGCCCGGCCATCGCCGCTGCTCCGCGCTCCGCCGTCTCGAGGGCGTCTTCGATCTCGGCGGCGGACGCCGCGGGCACGGCGTCGATCACGGATCCGTCGTAGGGATTCGTGACGTCGATCGTCTCCCGGACGCCGACCTCCCGCCCGCCGATCAACATCTTCACCGTGGCGTCCCCCGGGGCCCCGTGGAGTTCCCGTTCGGCGTCCGCACCTCGATGTCTCCCTCCACCTCCGCGACGAGGACGCCGCGCGCATCCGGGTGCTCGAGCAGGAACCGGGCGAGCGGCTTCAGCACGAGCCCCTCGACGGTCCGCCCCAGGTTCCGCGCGCCGTACTCACGGCTGTGCCCCTTCTCCGCGATGCGGCCGACGGCGGCGTCCGTCACTTCGAGCACGCACCCCCTGTCGGCGAGGCGCCTGCGTATCTTCTCGAGGTGAAGCTGCACGATCTCGCGGAGCGCTTCGTCGGAGAGCGGCGGGAAGACGAGCACCTCGTCGATGCCGTCCATGAACTCCGGAGGGAAGAACTGCTCGATGGCCTGACGGACCTCGCGGAACCTGCGCTCCTCACCCCCGCCCCACGCCGGCCCGAACCCCAGCGCCTCCTCGTCGTCGCTCTTCGGAACGAGATTCTCCGAGTTCGATGTCATGATGATGGTCGCGTTCGAGAAGTAGACCCTCTCGCCTCGTCCGTCGACGATCGAACCGTCCCTGAAGATCTGCATGAGCGCCACCGCGACGTCGCGGTGCGACCGCTCGATCTGCTCGAGAACGACGACGCAGTGAGGGAACCGCGCCACCGGGGCGGTCAGATCGCCTGGGTGCTGGACGTCGCCCAGCTTGAGACCGATGAACTTCGCGTGCCCGTCTTCGTCGCTGTAGCGCGCCATGTTCAGCTCGAAGAGCCGCGACGTTCCTCCGAAGAGCACGTCGGCCAGCACCCGGGCCAGCTCGCTCTTGCCGACGCCGCTCGGGCCCACGAACAGCAGCACGCCGTCGGGCCGCGCCGGGCGCGCGTCGAGCCCGAGCTTCGTCACGCGCACGACGTCCGCGAGCTTGTGGATGCACCGCTCCTGTCCCTTGATCTCCTTGCCGAGCTCATCCTCGAGGTCGAGGAGCGTCTTCTCGGTCTGCCCCGAGAGCTTCTCCTCCGGAATCCCGATCCAGCCCGACAGCGCCGCCACCACGTGAGCGCTCGTCGCCACTCCCCCGTCGCTCCCCGCCTCCGTCGCCGCCTTCGCGGCCGCCTCGTCGAGGAGGTCGATCGCCTTGCCGGGAAGCACGCGCTCCTTGACGTAGTAGGTCGAGAGGTCGACGGCCTTTTCGACGGCCGAATCCTCGATAGTGACCTCGTGATACTCCGCCAGAGGACGCACCATCTCGGCGAGAAGCTCCAGCGCCGCCTCGCGGCTCGGCTCCGGGATGTCGACCCGCCCGAGCAACGAGGGCAGCCAGGGGTTCCCGCGCGACGCCGCCCGGTAGAGCCCGGGCGTCGCGTCGGACAGAAGCAGAAGCCCGGGCTGCTGGCAGGCCATCTCGATCGCGTAGGAGGCGTCGAAGATGCCCTTCGGCCCGGCGCCCGCGCCCACGAAGTTCGGAAGATGGTTGAGATAGAGGATGACGTCTCCCCGGCCGGCGGCCTCGCGAAGCGCCAGGAAGGTCGCGCGCTCGAAGTCGCCCGGCTGGCGTGCGCTCGCGAGCACGCGGTGGAACGGAAGCTCGATGATCCTCCGATCCCGAAGGTGCCGGGGGACCCGCCCTGCCTCGATGTCGCGTGCCAGCGCAACGACGACGGCCCGCTTCCCGACGCCCCGCGGTCCGACGAGAACAGCCGCGTGCCGCTCCCGCTTCTCGAGAATCTCCTTGATGCGGGTCAGCTGCGGGACCCAGAGATCGAGCTTCAGGGCGGTGCCCGCGGCGACCTCGGAGATGTCCACGCCCAGTTCGGTGAGAACGCTGATCTCCTCAGCGCCTTCCTGGGTCCGGTTCTCGGGGACCCGCGCCGCCTCGTCCTCGCGCTTCGCGCTCATGGGCGCCTCACACGCTGTCCCCCGATTCCTCGTTCTCCGTTTCCTCGCGGTCGCCGGCCCTGTCCCAGCCGTCCCTGAGATCGTCGTAGCTCTTCTCGAAGCGCTCCCGGGCGTCCTCGGGCACGAACGTAACGATGACGTCGGTCAGCCGCAGGACGCTCGGCGCGAGCCGCGACTCCTTGAGCATCTTCTGATCCTGGAACCCGGCCATCACCGCGACGAGGAGGAGCAGCCCGACGACGATCGAGGCCATGCCGACTCCCAGCAGTCCGCCGAGGAGCCTGTCGAGCCAGCCGAGAGCCGCCAGCTTGAGCGCCTTCGAGATGATGCGGCCCAGAAGCCCGATCGCGAGGACGACCACGAGGAAGATCAGCACGAAGCTCAGGACCTCGGGGGCCCGGTCGCCCGGAATGAACGCCAGGACGCCGGTGGAGACGCGCTCGTATGTGCCGGCGGCGATCATGATCCCGAGCACCAGCGCGACCAGCCCGAAGAGGCCGCGAACGAACCCCTTCGCCAGTCCCGAGAACAGACCGATGATCAGGATGATTGCGATGGCCACGTCAGCGAAGTTCATGGCATCCTCCCTCGAGAGGAGCTGGGGATCCCGAACGTGCGGTCACGCTAGCACCGGGGCGGAGGCCTGTCAAGGCGGGTGTCCCGGGACGGTGGCGGGCGCAGAAAGCGGTCCGCCGGGAGCGGACCGCGTGGTGTGGGGTCTCTCTTCGTGCGATCAGTCGGTCACGAGGATCTTCCCCGTCCGCGTCTCCCCACCGACGCGCAGCACGGCGAAGTAGCAGCCCGAGGCGACCCTCGCGCCCCGGGTCCCGCGAACGTCCCAGTCGACGGAGTGCGACCCCGCGGGGAGGTCCTCGTCCACCAGTGTCCGGACTCTCCGCCCGGCGACGTCGTAGACCGACAGCCGGACCGGTTCGCTTCCGCCCGAACGCTCCTCGTCCCCTACCTCGAACGCGATCGTCGTGCGGTCACGAACGGGATTCGGGTAGCACGGTCGCAGAACGGTCACGATCTCCCCCGCGCCGCTCGCGACACCCGCGCGGCCGCTGCCCGGCAGCCCGCCCTTTCCGTCGAAGAGGGTCACCGCCCCATCCCATACCTGCACCGACTGCGGCATTGACGGGTCGCTCCCCAGCTGTTTCACCACTGCCGCGGGACAGGACGGCTGACCCTCGCATCCGATCTCGTCGATCGCGGCCACGCGGTAAACGCAGGCCTCCGCATCTTCGACCGAGAGAACGGTGTATTCGGCATCCTCGACCACGGCCAGGAGCTCGCTCTCGACGTGGCCGTCCTTGTTGACGGTCCGATAGACGCTGTAGGAAGAGGCCTCCGGAATCGCTCCCCACTCGACATGATCGATCCCGCCCTTCCTCCGCCGGCAGGAGACGTCGGGCACCGCCGCGCACGCCTTACCGGATCCCACGAGGACGCCGCCGGACCGCGCCCCGATCTCGACGCTGACCACCGACTCGCCGTGCGGGTAGAAGGTGCCGTTCCAGGAATCGCTGCGGAAGTAGACGCCGCCCAGCATGACCGTCTGTGCGCACTCGGTGGGATTGACCACCGCGATTCCGCGGTTGAAGCGCCGACGCCTGATCATGTCGGCATGCTCGATGTCCGGACGCGCGCCCGGCGCCGCTGCGACCGCCTCGGCCCGCCCGAGCGGCATTCCCAGATCGATGTCGTAGAGCTCGTGCCACCAGGTCTGCGAGTGGTTCGGAAGCCCCGCTCCGCCGTCGAACGAGAAGTAGCCGTCCCCGTAGACCAGCGTGCTGGCGAAGGTGAAGAGAAACTCGCGCTGGTACGAGGGAGTGGCCACCGGACCACTGAGCGCAACCGGACCCTTCCAGATCGTGTTGATGACGTTGACCACCGGAGCCCGGTAGTAGGAGTCGATCGCCAGGTAGCCGTACTCCTCGGCAACGATGTTCTCGTACCAGTCGCCGTGCATGTACGGGAAGTTCTCGCGTGTCGAGCCGTTGCAGCTCTCGTAGTGGGTGTTGTTCCCGTTCGTGGCGATGATGTACTCATCACCGACGAGCTCCCGCAGGCGCTCGACCACGAGCGCCATCCCCTCCCGCCACGCCGCGTTCAGCTCCGCCGGGTCGTCCGGCACACCGTCGCCGTCGGCGTCGATCGAACCGTCGAACCAATCGTTGTACCAGGCCACCTCGTCCCAACAGCAGTCGAGGTAGACCCCGTCCCAGAGCCCTCCCGGAGCGAGGCGCTCGGCGATGAAGTCGGGAAGCCAGTCGCACAGCCTCTCACCCTCGGCGTTCTTCGGGCAGAGCGTGGTGATGTTCAGCAGATGGTCCCGTCCGCAGTAGGGAATCCACTCCCCGTCGCAGTCCGTCAGCCACCAGCCGTTGGCGTGCAGCTCGTCGCCCATGTCGCTGTTGATCGTCGGGTTCTCGTAGTCCCCGTGGTAGGCGACCGCCATGTGGGCGAGCAGTGTGATATCAGGATTGCGGAACCGAAGCTCCTTCAGTTCCTCGCGGTTCTTCTCCTCCGCCCGCTTCGCCAGAACCAGCAGGTCCCAGCGGGCCAGCGCCTCCAGATCCGCGTCCCGCAGGGACGGGAAGTAGATGTTCGCCAGCCTCGGGAAGCTCCCCCGCTCCCCCGTCCCGCTCTCCGGAGCGTCGCCCGGCACACGATCGACGGTCCCCACCGCTCCACCACTCCCCGATGCCCACCAGGCCAGCAGCAG
>Ga0180429_10003728_pt1 | contig 12306 bp, 11 predicted proteins | sample SS_ome_FD_132428 | JGI IMG/M metagenome (GOLD analysis project Ga0180429, IMG submission 132428) | Hypersaline lake sediment archaeal communities from the Salton Sea, California, USA - SS_1_S_1 metaG | ecosystem: Environmental > Aquatic > Non-marine Saline and Alkaline > Hypersaline > Sediment ... | reverse complement strand
GAGGCCGAGAAGCATCTGGGCCGCACCATGATGACGCTGGCACGCGACGCCTCAGCCCTGAATATGGGATTCGGCGACGTGGCGACGCTGCTGCGGGTCGGCATGGAGGCGGCTCGCAGAGATGGCGGCGGACAGGGTCGCCCGGTTACCCAGAACGACGCATTCCGGGTGATGGACGCTATCGGGTTCACAGCTGCTTCGGATGTCGTCCTGAACGGACTGGGCACCGTGCTGGCCTATGACCCGAGCGAGGACGAAACCGACGGCGCGGAGGCCGAGGTCAACCCCCCGGCCTAGCGCCCCCGTCCGAGTGGGACTGGGGCCTGTTTCTACGGCGGGCGTTGCAGGCGGGCGTGACGGTCTCAGCCTTTTGGGACCTAACGCCTCGCGAGACGCGGATGATGCTGGGCGCCGACAGACAGACACGTCTGTACGAAGCGCAGTACGAGCAGGATCGCGATCTGCGCCTGGCGTGGTATGCCGCCGCGTTGGCGCGCAGGAAGCGGATGCCCTCGCTCAAGTCGCTGCTGGATGAGGGCAAACCCTCGCAGGCGCTCTCGGCAAAAGAGATGGCCGAGAGGGAGCGCGAGCACCACGAGTTGAGAGATCGGATGATGCCAGATGCCAGATAAAAGCCAGGAACTGGGGTCCGCTCAGATACCTATTCGGGCTACGCTGGACAAGCTAGACAAGGACCTCGAGGGCGCAAGGAAAAAGATCAGCGCCTCGCTGGGTGGCGTCGCTGACAAGCTCAAGAACGTTATTGCTGGCGTCGCGATTGGAGCCGCGGTCAAGAAAGTGGCCGATGGCATCGGACAGATGGTGCAAGAGTCCGCCAAGGTTCAGGCGGTCGAGCGCACCTTTGCCAAGTTGGCGCAGACGGTCGGCAGCGATGCGACCAACGCGCTCAACACGCTGCGTGAGGCCACGCGCGGGATGGTAACCGACGCCGACCTGATGCAGGCCGGCAACAAGTTCCTGGCGATGGGTCTGGCCGACTCGGCGGAGGAGGCCGGCGAGCTTGCCGAGATGGCCACGCAGCTCGGCATGGCGATGGGCAGCGACGCTACCAGCAGCATGGAAAACTTTGCTCTGATGCTGGCTAACCAGTCGGTGCCACGCCTGGACAGCTTTGGCATCTCGTCTGCCCAGGCGCGCGATCGGATCAACGAGCTCATGGCCACCGTGCCCGGCATGACCCGCGAGACCGCGTTCATGACGGCGGTCATGGAACAGGGCGCCATCGCAATGGAAAAGGTAGGCGAGCAGTCGGGTGGCGCCGTGGGCGCGGCCGCGCGGCTGAGCGTCGCTATGGGCAACCTCAAGAACAACGTCGGCCGTGGGTTCCTGGACGTGTTCGCCAATGTGCAGGGCAGTCTGGCCTCGATCGTCACCAAGCTCACGCCCATGCTGACGCGCGTCGCCCAGGGGCTGGGCGCCATCGCGAATCAGGCGTTCCAGACGCTCAAGATGCTGGTGACACGCGTGGCAGAGCGGATGGGGATCGATTTCGACCAGCTCGCGGACAATTCATTGAGCTGGGGTGAGAACATCACGATCCAGCTCGCCAGGGGCATCGCCGGCGCGATCAGCTATGTCCTGACGGCGCTCAACAAGCTGGGCACGGCCATCGCCAACATGCTGCGCCCAGGCTCCCCGCCAAAGATTCTGCCCGACCTCGACCGCTGGGGCGCAGGGGCGGCGCAGGCCTATATGGACGGCTGGGGCGAGGCCGATCTGGGCGTGTTTGGCACCCTCAGCGGCAAGATCGGCGACTATCTCGCCAACATCCCCAACCTGGCCCAGGAAAAGCTGGTCCCGCTCAAGGCGGCGATAAATGCCGAGCTGGCAGAGGCGATCAATAGCGTCGACAGCCTGGGCAGCGCCAGTCGGACGCTGTTCGATGATGTCATTGCCGGCGCGCGCAAGCTGCCGGACTCTTTCGCAGAGTATGCGCGCTCTCTAGTGGATGTCGAGATCGCCCAGGCCGGCGTGGAGAGCGCCATGCAAGCCCTGGAGCGCGCCACAGAGGCCACGACACAGGCGCAGGAGGATCTGACCCGCGTCACTGAGGAGTATGAGGCCAAGCTCTCGCCGCTGCAGGACCAGATGGATGCGCTTTCGAAAAGGAAGCGCGCCATCCAGGACGAAAAGCGTCTGGCGCAGCTCCGAGAGACACTGGCCGACAAGAGCGCCGACGCCAACGACAAGGCGCTGGCGCAGATCGAGATGGAAGAGATCGCCTTGCGCCAGCAGCAGGAGGCGATCGAGGAAGAGCGCGACTCGGCCATCGATGCCGCAGAGGAGAAGGTGGACGCCGCCCAGGCAGCGGAGGACGCCGCTCAGAAGCAGGTCGATCTGGCGCAGGAGGCGGTGGACGCCGCCAAGAAGCAGGTCAGCGTATATGAGAAGCTACTGGGCATCCAGAGCGGAGCCAACAGCATGCTGCGCGAGCAAGAAGGCATCATGGAGAGTCTGGCCTCTGCCGCTGCTGGTATTGGCGCTGCGCTCAGTGGCATCGGTGCAAGCGAGGGCATCGAGAGTCTGCTCCCGGGTACCGAGGACCTGGAGAGCCTCAGCGACACGCTGATCGGCGAGCTGGACACCATCTTTGGCGGGCTCGATGAGGAGGTCGGAACCACAGCGGACATTTGGGGCGGCCTGTTCGATGAGAACGCGATCGGCGATGTACTGGGCGGCACGATGGACATCGTCGGGCAGCGAATGGCCGACTCGATGCTGACCGGCTTTCAGACCGCGATGGGCACCCGCTATGACACCTGGGTCGACACGGTCAACCAGAACGTTTTGGGGCCTATGGCGGCACCGCTGGAGGACGCGCGCGAGAACGGCAAGGGGCTGATCAATGCCCTGATCGATGCCGGCGTGATGTCCGAAGCGTGGGAGCGGCTGACCACGTGGTGTGGCGAGATCGCCACACATATCGAGACTTGGGCGGGAGAGATCGCCACGACGGTCACCACATGGCTCACAGAGCGCACGACAGAACTGACCACCTGGTTCTCGGAGCGCCTGACGCAATTCACTACGTGGCTGGGCGAAGTCTGGACGACGTTCAGCACCAAGCTGACCGAGCTGTGGACGCTCATCTCGACCAAGTTCCAGGAGATCAAGACTGAGATTGAGACGCGCTGGGGCGAGGCGCAGACATTCCTGGAGGACATCGACCTACTGCAGGTGGGCAAGGACATCCTGGATGGCTTTTGGGACGGCCTCAAGGACAAGTGGAGTGGCATCAAGACCTGGCTAGAGGATAAGGCGGCATCGGTCGAGAGCCTGTGGCGACGGATCACACGCACGGGCTCACCGTCGAAGGTGATGTACGAGGTCGGCGCCGATGACATGGCCGGTCTGGGCCTGGGTATGGAGGACCAGTTCAAGCAGGTGGTGACCTCGATGCAGCGGATGGCCAACGAGCTGATCTCGACGGCGGGCGGCGGGATGATGATGCCAGCGCTGGCGATGCCGGGTGTATCGGTCGCAGGATCGGGGTTGCTGATGGATCCGACTGTGCCGGCGAGCGCTGGGGCGGCTCACGGTCCGCAGTCGATCCACCTGGTGCTCGACATTCCGGGATTCGGGCAGGCAGTGGGCGAAGTGACAGCGAAAACCAAGCTGGGCGAGTCGTTCGCTGGACACCTCACGCTGCACGGATCCAGCAAGCGAGTCTAAGATGGAAAAGTACGAGTACATTGACGGCGAGGGCAATGCTCACCTGATCTGTCAGAGCGATACCGACGGAGACTACTCGGTCGACGCTGAGGACGGGTGGGACGACAGCAACGTCGAGCTGCACATCGAGGCAAGCCCGAATCGCTACAGCTCGCACTATCGCGGTCTGAGCTATAGCGAGCGCGACTATGTGCTGACGGTCTCGGTGCGGGCAGCCTCGCCACTGGCGCTGCAAGCGGCTAAACGGCAGTGGAAGAGCTGGCACAACCGCGAGCTGGGCGAGGGCTATGTACGCCGAACGCTGGAGAACGGCGAGGCCCGATGTCTGGACTGCATCCCCGGGCAGAGCAAGTGGACCGCGCTCAGCAACCCCTGTCTCGCTCGGATCGAGCAGCACTATGTGGCCGCGTGGCCGTTCTGGCGCGACAACGTGGCCAGCACCGCGAGCGGCACCATGAATGGTGCGACGCTCGTCAACGTGTCCTGCAGCAACGAGGGCGACATCCCGGCCCCGCTGCAAGTGCTGTTCACGGGGATATGCCACACACCACGCATCACGGATCCGGACGGTGACTATCAGGAGTTTGCCGCCGAGATGGTGAACGCTGACGACACCATCGTGGTCGACAACCGGCCCCATGGCGAGACACAGCGCTATCGCTACAGCCAGGAACATGGCAGCGGCGCGGAGACACCTGTCTCGTGCTCGAGCGGGAGCGCGCTGCTGTGGGTGCCGCGTGGAACCAACAATCTGACGCTGTCCGGCGCTGCCGGCGAGACGTCCACGGCGCAGGTCGATCTGCTGTGGTACGACCAATATGAGAGTCTGTGCTGATGCACCGTATTGAGGACTATCAGATCAAACTGCTCGACAAGCCGACCTCCAGTGGGTTCCCCTGGCTGGCCGACCTGGAGACGGTGCACGGCTTTCGGTATCAGGATCGCGAGTATGGCCAGTACGGCACCAAGTGCACCTTTTCGCTAGAGAGCGGCGATCCCTGGGCGACCAGGCTGAACGACGGCAGCATCCACTTTTTGTGGGTGCTGCGCGATGGTGAAACGGTGTTCAGCGGGTTCCAGGTGCGGCGCGATCTGGGCGAAAACGAGGGCACCGGCGAGCCCGAGTACGATTTCGAGTTCCTTCCGCTGCCGATGTGGCTCGCGTATCGCGGGGGCATGCCGGTACCGCCCGACACAGAGCTGGTGGTCGAGGACTATGCCGACAATGCGCTCAAGTGGCTGGTGAGACGCACCCTCGGCTCACTGGCACCCAACTCGCCGTCCAACAGCGTCTCGCGGGCCTGGACATGCCTCTCGGTGGCCGCCGATAGCTCGGAGAGTCCCGATTGGGTCGAGTTCGACGCGACCGGGCATGAGATGTACGAGTACATCCAACGGCGAGCCGTGGGGTACGGCGTCGACTGGGACATCCAGTTCGAGCTGGACGGCGCAAACATCGTGCCCGTGTTCCGGACCTACTATCCGCGTCGCGGCTCGGATCGCAGCGAGGGGAACACGGACGGCAACCGCGAGATCATCTTTTCGGATGCGATGGGATCGATCCGGCAGCAGTCCTACGGCGAGGACACTGCCGACATGGGCACGATCTTTTTCACGGCGGACATGTCCGATGAGATCGTGGCGGATGCCGGCGAGATCACCAACTGGCTGGCTCGCGATGTGATTGTCAACACCAACGCGGTCAACGCGGCGCTCAAGACGGCACGGGCCGAGCGTGGGCGCAAACGATACTATGAACTGCGCGAGTTCCGTGAGACGCTGGGGCTGCGGTGGATCTCACACTTTCGGACCGGCGACCTGGTCACGTACAACTCGACGCGCATGGGGTACGGGCCCGTCGACGACACCATCTGCGGTGTAGATGCCGAGATCGACGAGGATGGCTTTGAACAACTGACCATCCTGTTCGGGGATCCACGCCCCGACCTGATGGACAAGCTCCGCGGCGGCGGCGAGGGGTTCGGCGACCCAGACCACACCAAGCCGGGTGGGGGATCCAGTCGCTACCTCTGGGGCGACACGCCGACCAACGTATGGCCGGACAGCCTGGGCGGGATCGGCATCGAGGGCGGCACGGGGATTACGGTCAGCGAGGACGCGGCCAACCACAAGCTCACGGTGGCCAGCGTGTGGCAGCGGGGGGCGGGACCTGGCGAAAACGCGCTCTATCCGGCGACTGCCGGCGATGCGCTGGCCATTGCCAACGATCTGTATGTCTATTCGGACAACATCGGCGGGACACAGAAAGCGGGCATCGACAGCGAAGGCGGCGGGGTCCACGCCGTGGGCTGGGTCCAGGTGGGCAATGCGGCGCTGCCTACGCCGACAGCGGGCATCCAACTGACGCACAACGTCAGCCACCCCGACATGGCGTTGGTCAACGACGGCAACACGATGCTGGCGTTGCGCTCCGAGACGGGGAGCATCGACGGGTACAGCGGGGCGAGTCTCACGCTGCGCAAAAGCGGTGGGGATACGGTATTCGCGGTAGACGGATCCGACGGCGACACGACCTGGGCCGCTGGCGCAAAATGGACCATCGAGGGTGACGAGTACACGCTGCCAACAGCCTACCCAGGAACGTCGGGGATGGCGCTCACGAGCAGCGACGCGGGGATATTGAGTTGGGCGGCGCCGACGCCAGCAGCGCACGATCTATTGGGTGCTCAGCACAGTGATACCGTGGCAGCCGAGGTTTCTGTCGGCAGTCTGGTCGTGGGAACGGCGGGCGGATGGGACGAGCTCGACATTGGTCCTAATGGCGCGATCCTGATCTCGAATGGCACGATGGCTGTGTGGCAGGCAGGGGTAACTCGGGGCAGCCTGTTCTATGGCATCGAGGGACCGACATGGGCGGAGCTAAGCGTGGGCGCCGCGGGCACGGTGCTGACCAGTGATGGGACGGACATCTCTTGGGCAGCGCCAGCGTTCGGAGGTGATCACGGAGAGCTAGACGGCCTGGCTGAGGATGATCACCCCCAATATTTCTTGCTGGCAGGCGAGACAACGGATGCCAAGTTGTACAGTGGCGCCGACCTGAAGCTGTACAGCGACGCGGGAACTACGCTCAAGCACTCGGTAGACGGCGCGACAGGCAACACCGTGTGGGCCAACGGCGCGACACTGACGCTACACTCGCTGGTGTATACGCCGCCGACATCGCTGCTGGAATACGGGTTCTTGCAGATCTCGGCCGTGGACGGATCTGCGGGGACACTGAGCTGGTCGCCACTGATCCAGAGCGCCGAATCTGACCCAGGGGCGCAGGTGCCGATCTGGTACGACCCCAACGAGCCGGCCAGCGACGGGTACTGGTCACTGTCGGGCACCGTGCTACAGCCAACGGTCGACGGATACAGTGTGCACATTCGGTCAGAGGGTGATCTCAAGATCTACTCGGATGCGGGCACGACCTGCAAGTTCGAGGTCGACGGGGCGACGGGCAACACGGTGATCAAAGGCACGCTGGATGTGTACGGAGCGGTCACTGTGCACGGCGCTAACCTGAAAGTGGAGAGCACCTAGTGGCCACCGTATTCGAGATCGTCGCGGCGACGGGCGAGGTGACGTGTGGCACCGTCGATGGGGTCAACGTGCAGGCCTTGGCCGACGACATCGACGACCACGACCACGATCTGGACGGCAATGTCGGCAACACGACGTGCGACATGAACGTGATCGACGGCGGCGGAAGCGTGACGAATGTGCGCTGTCGCACAGCTGCCGGCGCCAGTGACGACTTTCGGCAGGCGCATGGCGAGGACACGCACAACCACCCGGCAGGGACGCTGGAATCGAATGCGTGCACGGCCAGCTCGAGCATGTCGCCCGCGTCGGACGACGAGTCGGAGGTGCTGGTCGCGTCGGGCGACTGGAACGCCGACAAGTTCAACACCGAATCGCCCGAGATCATGCACGACAAGTACAACGGCCACTATCACAGTGTCCACAATGAAACGGGCGATAGGGACCTGGATGACGTCTATATCGAGGCCAAGGCATCGGCGTCGATCTGCTACTTTCGCACCTCGGCCAACAACACGGGCACCAGCGGTGTGACGTGGGAAAAGGCGTTGGCCTACGGTGGCCCGCACAGGCACGACGCCAGCGACGGCAGCCACCAACTGGCGCTCGGGGCCTATAGCTATCCGACGGGGGGCAGCGCATCGGGCGGCGGGGCGACGCGGTTCGAGGTGAACTATAGCAACGGCAATGTGAGCCTGGACGGTGATGCCAACGACATCGGTCTTGCGCAGCTCAAGGCGGATTTCGACGCACACACGGGACACGCGGTAACGGGCACGACAGCCGAATACGGGCAGTCGGACGCCCAGGTGTTCGGCGAGAGCGGCAATCAGTATTTCGAGACCAGCAGCGGCGTATGGGAAAAGGTCTACCTGCGGCGACTGGTACACACCCACTCAGGATCGGGCCTGAGTGTCGACACACCGAGCTAGAGAGAAGGGAGAGAGACAATGGCAGAAAAGTATGTGTTCTTGGCGGGGCAGTTGCGGGCCATCCACCTGGCGCTCGCAGCAGGGCAGGCGGCGGACATCGCAGAGCTGGAGATGCGTTTGGAGCTGCGGCGCGTGTTCCAGTTCACCGATGAAGAGAAGAAGGCCATCGGCTACCGAGAGTATGAGGGTCACAAGGATCGGATCGATTTCGACGACCAGGTGGAGGTCACGCGGTCGCTGACGACCAAGGTGCACGAGCAGCTAATGGCGATCCTGAAAAAGACCGTACTGCTATTCCATGTCGAGTTCGTCGAACGCTGGCTGGGTCCGGCGATGGCGATCCTGGGTGATCAGAGACTGAGCGGGGAGAACTAGAAATCGTGGGCGCCTTCAAGGGGTACGTGCCGGGAGTTGGACGCGAGCTCATTGCCACGAAAGGGGCACCGGGCCCGGCTGGCCTGACCTATGAGGGGGCCTATGACGGGGGTACGACCTATGCCCCGACGGACTGGGTAACCTACAACGGATCGAGCTATGTGTGCATCCTGGCCAGCACCGGCAACCTGCCGACGAACGTGACCTATTGGGCGGTGCTGGCCTCCAAGGGTGACAAGGGCGATACCGGCGATCCATGGGATGCGTTCAAGGGCGCCTATAACGCGGGCACGACCTATGCGGTCAACGACGTGGTGTCGTATGACGGTTCGAGTTACATCTGTATCCTGGAAAGCACCGGGAACGTACCGACCAACGTGACCTACTTTTCTATGCTCGCCGCGGGTGGCGAGGACGGCGATGATGGCGCGGATGGCATTTACTCGGCCATCGTCATCTTGCTGGACAAAAAGAGCTCTGGCACGCACGGCGGGACATTCACGTCCGGCTCCTGGCAGACGCGCACGATCAACTATGAACAATCGGACGCAGACGGTATCTGTTCGCTGTCGTCGAATCAGATCACGCTGGCAGCGGGTACCTACGACGTATGGATCAGGTGCCCGGCCTACGACGTAGACGGCCACCAGGCGCGACTCTACAACACGACGGCCAGCGCTCTCCTGCTGACCGGCACCAACGAGTATGCCTGGGCGACGGACGCCGATGTCGGCGGCAGTGTCATCGTCGGACGGATCACCGTCGCGGCGGGGCAGGCGCTGGAGATTCAGCATCGGTGTGAGACGACCAAGAGCGGCGCCGGATACGGTGTGCCGCTCTCATTCGGAGATGAGATTTACACCATCGCCATGTTCAAGAAGGTGGCCTAATGGCGGAACGTATGACCATCGCGCAGGCGCAACAGCGGATAGAAGCGCTCGAAACGCAGATCGCGGCGCTGAAAAAAACCCTCGCACCGTTGCTGGCCGACTTTCAGGTGCAGCAGGCGCAAATGGAGCGACAGGCCGAGGCCAAGGGCGAGGACGTGTTGCCACGCCACATCCAGGAGCGGCGGGCGGCGGTGGCAGAGGCCATGCGGGGGCAGGCGTGAAGCGAGCAACCCTCTGGCTCCTGCTGGCCGTGCTGGCCGTGCTGGCGCTGCCGATAGACGCCGCGACGCAGGTCAACACGCTGTGCGCCGTCCAGCTCGATCCGCCGGTGGAGGGCGTGCGCATCTGCTGGCAGACGCGCTGCTATGAGACCGACGCAACGGGGCGCTGGGCGCACACGATCACGGTGACAGCGGGCAGCTGGTACGAGTTCGTGGCGGATGACAGCGTCCAGATTGTGGGCGTACGGGCGCCGAGCAACGCCTATGCGACGCTGAGCGACGGGCGGGTGCGGTTCAAGTTCAACACGACGCCGGCGAGCAACAGCGGGCCGTTCGTGGTCAGTGTCGAGGTAGCAGAGGCGACGCCGACCGCACCCGCTACGGGTACGATTGCACCCACAGCGGGAGCGCCGACGGCAACCTGTAAGCCAACCTTACAAGTTGACTCCACAGCGACACCCACGGCGACGCCCGCGTGGGATCCAAACCAACCGCTGCCCTACGAGGTGCGGGCCGTGATCGAGCAGGCGGCGTTGGAGGCGATGTACAGCAGACTGCTGCCGCCGGTGACACTGTACGAGCTGGTGCAGTCGCCGATCTGGGCGGTGGCCAACACACATTCGGGCCTGCTGGCCGTCTGGTGCGCCGATCCGAGCGTGGGGTATGGATCGCCGTCGAACTGGCGGATCGCACCGGGCGCGCCGCTGTCTGGGCCGTTCGTGGTCGAGGCCCCAATAGGCGAGATCGAGTGCATCGCGTTCGCTAACGGGATCTACTGCCGGCTGGGGATGCAATACTACGCGCTACAGTGGGGCGGGTTCGCCCTGGCAAGACTGAGCCCGAGCATGGTGTGGGAGGTGGAGTGATCAGGACAGAGGCCGAGTATCAGAAGGCATTCGATCGGGCCGAGCTACTTGTGCCACTGTGCGAAAGTGGGGACGGCGACGCCTGTCGAGCATTGGAGAGCTTGGCACACACCATAAGCGACTATGAGGATGAGCACTATCCGATGGACAAACCCAGCCTCTTGGCGCGGTTGGCATTCTGGTGGGATCAGCGCGGGCGCTGGAAGCTGCGACGGCTTTGGCTATTCGGGAAGCGAGGGTGGCAATGACCAATCTCGCGCTACACATCCAGCGGCCGAACGTGCCCGACTGGATGAGACAATTCGTGATCGACGCCGGGATCGAGCATGTGGTGATTATGCAGCCCGATCTGTACGATGCACCCCCATTCGGAGACAGCGTCAAGTACACTGGCCGCCTCTACTGGGGCGGTGAGCCGGACAAGGAGCTGATCTGGCGCGGCACCTGGGGGGCGCACGACTATTGGACGATGTGCTATCCGCGCATGGTCAAGGCGCCCTGGGTCGATATGTGGCTGGGCCCCAACGAGCCGGGGTTCACGCGCCTGGACCAGAACCATGATGAAGCGGTGTTCAAGGCCGAGGCATGGAGCGGCTTTCACGTTCGCGCGGCCTCGATCTGGCATGAGGCGCATCTGCGCTTGGCGACAGCGCCCTTTAGCACCGGGGCATACCAGTTGGGACTCACGCCGTGGCTCCACGCGGGCATCGACGCCTGCGATGCACTGGCACTGCACCAGTACGGCATGCGCACCATGCGCAACCCAGGCCGTGACCACCTGCTACGGCACCGGGACATCCGTGAGGCGTTGCTGCTCTGGGGCGTCAACAAGGCCGTCATTATCCCCGAGACGGGCATCGACTATGCCGGGAATCCGATCCAGGACGGCTGGCGGGCGCAGGGGATCAGCGGCGACGAGTACGCTAACCAGGTCGTGCAATATCTGCACACACTGGACGCCGACCCCGAGGTGATCTATGCGGCGCCGTTCACTTGGAGCCACGAGGGATGGCCGTCGTTTGCGCTGGATCAGGCGTGGTCGGAGCAGTGTCTGTTGCCGGCGCTCCAGGCTGCCGGCGATACGCTGACCGAGTATGCGCAGCAATTCGTCATCCCACAGAACCCGGCGGCAGCGTTCTACGCCTACGGTCGCGCTCACGGCTGGGAGCCGATCTCCCCCGAGCTTGACTATGGCAGCCAGCGAGCGCAGGTGTGGTACTCGCCGGAGGATCAGATGCAGCACGTTCTCTATTGCACTATCGGGGACTGGGACAACATTCAGCACGTCGACCGCGCTAACTAGCGCCGCAGAAAGGCCATCATGGATCTAGACAGTATCATTGCACTCGTCCTAGGCGCAGTCGGCTCTATCGGTGGCCTGTACGCGGCCCTCTCAAAAGGGGCAATTGATCGCGGTGTGGCAGTGATCACGGGATACGGACAGTTGGTGGACGACATGCAAGCGAGAATCAAGGGTCTGACCGCCGAGATCACGCGGCTGCAAGCCAAGGTTACGGTGCTAGAGTCGGAGCGCGAGGCGTTGCTCAGCCGCATTGACGAACTCGAGCGCGAGCGTCTGGAGCTGCAGCGGCGCGTGGCAGAGTTGGAGGCCGAGCTTTGTAGAGAGCGAGGCTAGAACGATGAGCCGTCGCATCGTCCTGCTTTGCGCCGACACACACGCCGGGCACCATCTGTCGTTGATGAACCCGACGGTCAAGCTGCCGGATAAGGACGAAACGGGAGAGCCGACGACCTGGACGCCGCACTGCACATCGATGCAGCG
>Ga0180429_10003727_pt1 | contig 12308 bp, 12 predicted proteins | sample SS_ome_FD_132428 | JGI IMG/M metagenome (GOLD analysis project Ga0180429, IMG submission 132428) | Hypersaline lake sediment archaeal communities from the Salton Sea, California, USA - SS_1_S_1 metaG | ecosystem: Environmental > Aquatic > Non-marine Saline and Alkaline > Hypersaline > Sediment ... | reverse complement strand
ATGGGGGCGATGGCGCCGATCACCGTGGCAGGTGCCATGACGCTCAGCCACGCCGAGGCGCTGGCCGCGATCACGCTCAACCAGCTCGCCCGTCCCGGTGCTCCGGTGCTCTACGGTACCTTCACCTCGAACGTCGACATGAAGTCGGGCAGCCCCGCCTTCGGCACGCCGGAGCATTTCACCGCCTCGCTGGTCGCGGGCCAGCTCGCCCGTCACATCGGCCTGCCCTGGCGCAATGCGAGCGGCGCGGCCGGGGTTGTCGCCGACGCCCAGGCCGCGAACGAGACCCAGTTCGGGCTCTGGGGCAATCTCCTGTCGGGCGCCACCGTGGTGATCCACGCCGCCGGCTGGCTCGAGGGCGGGCTTTCGGTGTCCTACGAGAAGCTCATCACCGATGTGGAAGTGTTGCAGATGGCGGCCGAGCTGTGCACACCGACCTCCGCCGCCGACCCGGAACTGGCGCTTGATGCGCTGAGGGACGTCTCGCCCGGCGGGCATTTCTTCGCCTGCGCCCATACGATGGACCGCTACAAGACCCAGTTCTACGAGCCGCTGGTGGCGGATTGGTCGAACTACGGCCGGTGGCAGGAACGCGGCGCCCTGACCGCCACGGAGCGCGCAACCGGGATCTGGCAAGCCATCCTTGAGAAGGATGCCCGGCCCGACCACGACGCGGCCCGGATAGAAGCCCTGCACGCCTTCATCGAAAAACGCACCGCCGAGGGCGGCGCGATGCCGGAGAGCTGACATGGCGAAAGGCCCGATCCTGCACCGCGACGACCCGGACAAGGCGCCGCTCGTCGGCCACGTGAAGGTCACGCGGGAAGACTGGCTCAACGTCGCCCGCGATATCCTCGTCTCCGACGGGGTGGCCGAGGTGAAGGTGCTGGCGATCGGCGAGCGCCTCGGCGTCTCGCGCTCGAGTTTCTACTGGTATTTCAAGAGCCGCAAAGACCTTTTGAAAGCCCTGCTCGACGACTGGGAGGGCCGCAACACCGCCGTGATCGTCGAACACTGCCGGAAGGACGCCGGGTCCATCACCGCGGCGGTCTGCAACTTCTTTCGCTGTTTCCTCGATCCGGAGCTGTTCGACCAGGGCCTTGATTTCGCCGTGCGCGAGTGGTCGCGGCGCGACGGGCAGGTGCGTCGCCGCATCGACGCGGCCGACGACGCCCGGATCGCCGCCGTGACCGAGATGTTCGCCCGGCATGGCTACGATCCTTACGAGGCCGACACCCGCGCCCGGATTCTCTACTTCATGCAGCTTGGCTACCACGCGCTCGACCAGACCGAACCGATGCCCCTGCGGCTCTCGCGCATCGACGGGTATCTGCGCGGGTTCACCGGCGCGGAGCCGCGGCCCGAGGAGGTCGAGGCGCTGCGCAGCTTCGTCGCCGAGCGGGTGGGCGTCTGACCGCCGGGGTCCGTGCCCGCAGGCCTAACCCGCAAGCGCGTCTTCCAACTGGTCCAGTGCCACTGCGAGCCGCGCCCGCGTGCAGGCGATGTTGAGCCGGGCAAACCCGATGCCTTCGTCGCCGAACGCCGGGCCGCGGGTGACGGCCCATTTCGCCTTGGTTCGCAGGAAGGCGGTGAGGTCATCCGGCGCAAGCCCAAGGCCGCGGAAATCGAGCCAGAGCAGAAAGGTGCCTTCGGGTTCGATGAGGTCGACACCGGGCAGGCGCGCGAGCCGCTCGCGGACGAGCGCGAGGTTGCCCTGGATGTAGTCCAGCGCCGCGTCAAGCCATGCTCCCCCGGCGCGATAGGCGGCTTCCATCGCGACGCTGGCGAAAGCGTTGTTCTTGTTCACCGTCAGGCGGCTGTTCTCCGCCTGGAAGGCTCTGCGTTTGTCCTTGTCGGCAACCACCGTGAAGGACGAACAGCACGACGCGATGTTGAAGCTCTTGGCGGGCGAGATGCAGATGATGCTGTTCTGCGCATCCGCCGCGCTCAGCGATGCAAACGGCGTGAAGGGATGACCCGGAAAGGTGATGTCGGCGTGGATCTCGTCCGACACCACCAGCACATCGTTGCGCCGGCAGATCTCAGCCAGCCGTTCAAGCTCGCCGCGTTTCCACACCCGCCCCACCGGATTGTGCGGATTGCAAAAATAGAGCATCCGTGTACGCGCTTGTGCTGCGAGCCGTTCCAATCCGTCGAAATCGATTTCGTACTGCCCGTTGCGCAGAGTCAGCGGGTTCGAGACAAGCTCACGTTCGTTTTCGGCAATGATGTCGTAGAAATCGAAAAATACCGGCGGCTGCACGATGACGCCATCACCGGGCTGCGTGAACACCGCGGCGGCGATCGCGAGGCTGTTCAAAACGTTCGGCGCGCGCAGGATCGTGGCAGGGTCGATCCGCCACCCGTGGCGGGTTTCGAACCATTCGGTGAGCGCCGGCATCAACCCGTCGGGAACGGTTTCGTAGCCGAAGACGCCGTGGCGCAGGCGCCGTCCCATCGCTTCCAGAATGGCGGGAGAGACGCGGAAGTCCATGTCGGCAACGCCGGCCGGAAACAGGTCAATGCCGTCGGCATCGAGGACCAACCTGTGCGGCTTCAACGCCGGGACTTCGCGCCGGTCGATCTCCTCGTCGAAGTTGAAAAGGGTGTCACTCATGACGGCTCCTCCCGCAGGAACCAGCCGAAGAAGATCGTCGCAAGGGTGGCGGCGACGAGTTGCATGCCGACGAAGGGCAGCACATGCGCGGGGTTGATCCCCGCGAACGTGTCGGAAAACCCGCGCGCAATCGTCACCGCCGGGTTGGCGAAGGAGGTCGACGAGGTGAACCAGTAGGCGGCGGTGATGTAGAGGCCAACGGCCATCGGCACGAAATCCGGCCGAGCCTTCAGGCAGGCGAGGATGGTGCCCACCAGACCGAAGGTCGCAACGAATTCGCCGGCCCATTGACCGAGCCCGGTGCGGTTGGTGGTGGACGGGTCGATCAGCGGGTTGTCAAACATGATGTGGGCGGCGAAGACGCCGACGATGCCGCCAAAGATTTGCGCCAGTACGAAAAGGCCAGCGGGCTTCGGCGCGATCTCGCGGCGGAGCAGGAAACTGAGGGTCACCGCCGGGTTGAAATGCGCGCCGGAGATCGGGCCGAAGATGGTGATCAGCACCACGAGGATCGCGCCGGTGGGGATGGTATTGCCGAGGAGCGCGATGGCCACGTTCCCGTCGGCCAGCCGCTCGGCCATGATGCCCGATCCGACGACGGTGGCGAGAAGCGAGAAGGTGCCCAGCCACTCGGCCATGAGTTTTCGTATCATGAGACCCCCTATCCGGTACCCGGGTTGATTAAAGCGCAGAACCGCTCTTCTGAGATGTTCCCGCCGGTGACGACGGTCACAATTCTTCTGCCGCGAATGTCAATCTGCTTGTTGAGAACGGCGGCGATGCCGACGGCAGCGCCGGGCTCGATGACGATCTTGAAGTGCTCGAAGGCGAACCGCATCGCCGTGCGCACCTCGGTGTCATTGGCGACAAGCCCGCCGGCCAGCAGCGCCTGGTTGATCGGGAAGGTCACATCGTTCGGGATCGGCGTCATGATCGCGTCGCAGATGGTGCGCCGGCCTTTCGGGTTTGCCACCCGCCTGCCGGCTGCGAGCGACCGGCGGGTGTCGTCGAACTGCGCCGGTTCGACGGCGAAAACCTCGGTGCTCGGTGCCTGCGACTGCGCAACCACGGCTGTCGAGGCGGTCAGCCCGCCGCCGCCGCACGGGGTCAGGATCGCATCGGGGGTGATGCCGCGCGCGTTGCACTGCTCGAAGATCTCGAGGCTGACCGTGCCGGCCCCGGCCATGACCAACGGGTCGGCACTCGGCGGCACGTGAACGCGGCCGGTTTCGTTTTGCAGGCGCGCGACTACGTCAGCGTAGTCTTCGGCGTCGCGATTGTAGGGGACGATGTCGGCACCCAGGGCGCGCACGGCCGCGATCTTGGCCGGCGGCGCGTCGTCGGGCATCACGATCAGGGCCGTGGTGCCAAGGATTCGGGCGGCTTGTGCGACGCCAAGAGCATGGTTGCCAGAAGAATAGGTGAGCGCGCCCCGGGCACGTTCGCCGCGGCTCATGTTGCGGAGTCGCCAATAGGCACCGCGGATCTTGAAGGCCCCGGTGCGCTGGACGTTTTCGGCCTTGATCAGGAACCGGCCCCCAAGCGCGTCGTTGACATCCGGGTTCTCCAGGAGCGGCGTGCGTACAGCCACGGTGCGCAATGCCGCCTCGGCCTCCTGCACATCGTTGAGAGAAATCGGAAAATCGCCTGGCATGGTCACCTTGCCCGGGCCGAAAGCACTGGCCATCGATGGCCGACCTTTCAGCGCCTGTGTCGGAGGCGGATCAGCCGCAGGCGGCACTGTCGTCGGCGGTCAGGAGTTCCGACAGGACCCCGGCGGTCCAGCATTCGTCGGCACCGGCGCTTTCGCGCATGGTCAGGCCGAATACGTAGGCAATCTCGGAGTCGGTCGCGCCCGCGGCGCGTGCGCCCTTGAAATGCTTGCGCACGCAGGGCGCCGACCGGCCCTTGACCGACAGGGCGAACCGCATCAGCTCGTCGGTCTTCCTGTCGAACGGACGTGCCGCTGAGAGCTCTTCATCGACCCTGTCGAGTGCCGCACCGAAAGCGGCAAGGTTCTCCCGCATGATCCCCATGTCATCCTCCCGTACATTTCATTTCGGCAAAAACCGAATTGTTTTCCGGGCTAGTGGCCGAAGCGCGGCTTGTCAAGTTTTGATATTTCGGGTATTAACAAAATATGGACCAGGACAGTGCCATCGGAGCCTTCGGCGCACTCGCGCAGACATCGCGGATGGCGATCTACCGACTTCTCGTGCGAGCGGGGCCGGAGGGTTTGCAGGTCGGCGAGATTTCGCGCCGGCTGGAGATTGTTCCATCGACACTTTCGGGGCACCTTGCGGTTCTCAAGCGCGCCGGTCTGCTGGAAGCGACCCGGCATCAACGTGAGATTCACTACGCCGCGAACCTGGGCGTGGTGAACGACCTCGTCACCTTCCTGTTGGCCGATTGCTGCGACGGGCGCGTTGACAATTGCTCTGAGATCATGTCGCTGCTCGAACCCGATACGACCCGCTTCCCCGAGGCAAGGCCGAAGCGCGTTGACGGACGGCTGTTTCGGACCGGCTAGGCCCGGTCTTGGCTTCGGGCGCGGGTGAGGCGGACATAGAGGCCAACGATCAGCGGCCGCATCGGCAGGAAGGCGCGGTAGCCGAGTTCAAGGACCGAAACGACACCTGGAACCTTGGCTATTCGCGCGAGCCAGCGCCAGCCGGGCAGTTTGCCCCAGACCTCGACGAACGCCGCCGCTCCGGACACTACGTGGCCCGCTTGCGTGGCGACGTGAAAACGTGCAAGGGCTTGGCCCCGCTCAATCCCCGCGGGCAGGTCAGCATCAGGGTCGGCCACGTTCACGAGCGTCAATGCGCCCTCGCTGTCCTGTTTCTCGTAGTGCGAAATCTCGGCGCGGCAGAGAGGGCAGGCGCCGTCATAGAAGACTGTGGTTTTCGACATCGGGTGCTCCCAGGCTTTGTCATGTTACGCGGGACAGGTATGTCCGGATCGAAACCCGGATGCTCGATCCCGGCGCGACCCGGAATCCGGCGATGACCTTCGATGACGCCTGGGATGCGCTGGATGCCGGCTCTGAGCTGATAGACCGTGGGCATTGGCGCAATCACGAAATAGCCCTGAACCTGCCTTGATCCGCGCCGTCGCGGGCCACGTAGCCATTTCACCACGGGCTGAAAGGGGCGCTGGATGCCAGCTTCGTATATCCCCGGTGCGGGAATGATCCGGCGAGCCGTCGGGGGCCGCGGCGCATGACCTCGGCGCGGGGCAACAACCTGCCGGCTTTTTCGGTCTTCGCCGCGGTTCTCGCTGCCGCCGGCCTGCCGATCTACATCCACGCCCCGAAATTCTACGTTGATGAATACGGTGTCGGGCTCGGCACCCTTGGCGCTGTCCTGTTTGCCTTGCGATTGCTCGACGTCGTGCAGGATCCGGTTCTTGGGTGGCTGTCCGGGCGCGCCGGTGCTCGCCGCGGGGTCATCGTCGGTGTCGTCGCATTGCTCATGGCCGGAGCGATGATCGGGTTGTTCGCGGTGACGCCCCTGGTTGCGCCGCTCATCTGGTTCGCCGCGATGCTGGCGATCCTGTTCTCCGCCTACAGTTTCCTAACGATCTCGTTTTACGGCGCGGGTATCCACAAGGTGGCGCGGGCGCCGCGCCTGAGCCATGTCGGCCTTGCGGCATGGCGCGAAACCGGCGCGCTGATCGGCGTTTGCCTTGCCGCCATCGCTCCCACCGCGCTTGGCCTTGCCGCCGATCACCCGTTTGCGGCATTCGCCGTCGGCTTTGCCGGTGCAACCATTGCTGCGATCGTCCTGATGCGCGGTGAATGGGCATCGCCAGCGCGCCCGGTGGCGTTTGACCCGCGCCCCATCCTGCGCGACGTGGTTGCGCGCCGGCTCCTCTTGATCGCCTTCGTCAATGCGGCCCCAGTCGCGGTCACCTCCACCCTGTTCTTGTTTTACGTGGAAACCCGGCTCGCCGCGCCGGGCATGGAGGGGCCGCTCCTGGTTCTGTTCTTCTTCGCCGCCGCGCTCAGCGCGCCCGCTTGGGGCCGGTTGGCAACGCGCTACGGTGCGCGCGAGGTGCTGCTTGCGGGCATGGTCCTGTCGATCATCGCCTTTGCCTTCGCGGCCTACCTCGGTGCGGGCGACGTGGTGCCGTTCGCGCTCGTGTGTGTTGCCTCGGGTGCGGCGCTCGGGGCCGATATGACCCTGCTGCCCGCCCTCTTTGCCCGGCGCGTTGCGACGATCGCGCGCGAACCCGGACAGGCCTTCGGACTTTGGAGCTTCGTTTCGAAGCTGACACTCGCGATTGCCGCGGTGACGGTGCTTCCGATCCTCGACGCCGCGGGCTACGAAACCGGTTCAAGTGAGCCAAGCGCGCTCCTCGCGCTCACCGTTCTCTACGCGGTGGTGCCTTGCGTGCTGAAACTGGTCGCGGTCGCGTTGCTCTGGTTCATGACCGAAAGCCGCGAAACGGCGGCATGACCACACACCCGGACAGACCCTGCGAGACGCGAAAACGGCGCCCCGGATGATCGGGGCGCCGTTCTGGCCGATATGGCGGCGCGGGCGTCGTATCCCGCGCCGCGCAAGTGGTGCCGTCAGGCAATGTCGAACCGGTCGGCGTCCATCACCTTGGTCCAGGCGGCGACAAAGTCGTTGACGAACTTCTCCTTGGCGTCGTCCTGGGCATAGACTTCCGAGATCGCCCGCAGCTGCGAGTTCGAGCCGAAGACGAGATCGACGCGGGTCGCGGTCCACTTGACCTCGCCGGTGGCGCGGTCGCGGCCCTCGAACGCCTGTTCGTCTTCGTCCACCGGGCTCCACTTGGTGCCCATGTCGACGAGATTGACGAAGAAGTCGTTGGTGAGCTGGCCTTCGCGGTCGGTCAGAACGCCATGCTTGGAGCCACCGTGGTTGCCGCCGAGCACGCGCATGCCGCCGACGAGCACCGCCATTTCCGGCGCCGACAGGGTGAGAAGCTGGGCCTTGTCGACCAGCATTTCCTCGGCCGGGATCGTGAACACCGCGCTCGCGTAGTTGCGGAAGCCGTCGGCTTCGGGCTTGAGCGGCTCGAAGCTCTCGGCATCGGTCTGCTCCTCGGTCGCGTCGCCGCGGCCGGTCGAGACCGGCACGGTCACATCGAAGCCCGCGTCGTCGGCGGCCTTCTCGATCGCGGCGGCACCGCCGATCACGATCAGGTCCGCGAGCGAGACGTCGAAGCCGGCATCGGCCTTGATGCCTTCAAGCACACCCAGAACCCTGGCGAGCTGCTCGGGCTGGTTCACGTCCCAATCCTTCTGCGGGGCGAGCCGGACGCGGGCGCCATTCGCACCGCCGCGCTTGTCGGAGCCGCGGAACGTCGAGGCCGAGGCCCAGGCGGTCTGCACAAGTTCCGAAACCGTGAGGTCGGAGCCGAGGATCGCGCCCTTGAGCTGGTCGACCTGCGCATCGGTGAGCGCCTTGCCGGCCGGGATCGGGTCCTGCCAGATCAGGTCTTCGGCCGGAACCTCCTTGCCGAGGTAGCGCGCTTTCGGCCCCATGTCGCGGTGGGTCAGCTTGAACCAGGCGCGGGCATAGGCATCGGCGAACTCGTCGGGGTTCTCGAGGTAGCGCTTGGCGATCGGCCCGTAGATCGGATCGTAGCGCATCGACATGTCGGCGGTGGTCATCGCCGGCGGGTGCTTCTTGTTCGGGTCGAATGCGTCGACGACCATGTCCTCCGGCTCGACATCCTGGGCGATCCAGATGTTGGCACCGGCGGGGGTCTTGTCGAGCGCCCACTCGTATTTGAACAGTACCTTGAGGTAGCCCATGTCCCAGGTCGTCGGGTTCGGCTTCCAGGCGCCTTCGAGGCCGGAGGTGATGGTGTCCTCCGAATGGCCCTTGCCGTGCGACGAGATCCAGCCAAGGCCCATCTCGTGCAGAGGCGCACCCTCCGGCTCGGGGCCAACGGCATCCGCCGGGCCATTGCCGTGCATCTTGCCGAAGGTGTGACCGCCGGCGGTGAGTGCCACGGTTTCCTCGTCGTTCATCGCCATGCGCGCGAAGGTCTCGCGCACGTCACGGCCGGAGGCTTCGATGTCGGGGTTGCCGTCGGGGCCCTCGGGGTTGACGTAGATCAGGCCCATCTGAACCGCGGCAAGCGGGTTTGCCAGTTCACGCTCGCCCGAGTAGCGGCTGCCTTCGGCGTCGGAGGTGGCGAGCCACTCAGTCTCGGCGCCCCAGTAGATGTCTTCTTCCGGCGAGTAGATGTCTTCGCGGCCACCGGCAAAGCCGAAGGTCTTGAAGCCCATCGATTCCATCGCGACGTTGCCGGCGAGCACGAAGAGGTCGGCCCAGGAGATCGAGTTGCCGTACTTCTGCTTGATCGGCCAGAGCAGGCGGCGGGCCTTGTCGAGGTTGCCGTTGTCGGGCCAGGAGTTCAGCGGCGCGAAGCGCTGGTTGCCGGTCGAGGCGCCGCCCCGGCCATCGGCCGTGCGGTAGGTGCCCGCGGCGTGCCAGGCCATCCGGATGAAGAGGCCGCCGTAGTGACCATAGTCGGCCGGCCACCAATCCTTGCTGTCGGTCATCAGGGCGGTGAGATCGGCCTTGAGCGCATCGAGATCGAGTTTCTTGAATTCTTCGGCGTAGTCGAAGTCATGGCCGAAGGGGCTTTCCTTCACCGTATGCTGGTGCAGCACCCGGAGGTTCAGCTGGTTGGGCCACCAGTCGCTGTTGCTGCGCTGGCTGAAATTGGTCGTACCGTGTGCCACAGGGCAACCGGCTGCTTTGGCGGCGTTGTTTCCGTCCATGATCATCTCCCTTTGAATTTCGGTGGTCGCGGGTCATCGGGCCGTACGGCAGCATGCCCACGACAGCCATGAGGCGAAGATAGCAACGCCAAGCGATAGGTAGAAATTCTAAGTTTTGATCACTTCTATAATTGTAGATTATCTTATGTGATCTTGGACAAGTCCGGGAAGTGATCGAGCGCAGACGGGTTGTCGAGCGCGCCAACGTTCTTCACCTGCCGCCCGTGGACGACGTCCTTGACTGCCAGTTCCGAGATCTTGCCGGACTTGGTGCGCGGGATGTCGGGCACTTCGAGGATTTCGGCCGGCACGTGGCGCGGCGAGGACCCGGCCCGGATTGCGGCTTTCACACGGGCTTTCAGCTCCTCGTCGAGAACCGCCCCGGGTTTCATGGCCACGAACAATATGACCCGCTGGTCGCCGTCCACGTCATGACCGATCACGACCGACTCCCGGATATCGAGAAACCTCTCGACCTCGGCGTAGATCTCCGCCGTGCCGATCCGCACGCCCCCGGGGTTGAGCGTGGCGTCCGAGCGGCCATGGATGACATAGCCCCCGCGTTCGGTCCGCTCGGCATAGTCGCCCTGACACCAGACACCATCGAACAGCTCGAAATACGCCTTGTGATAGCGGCTGCCGTCGTCGTCCCCCCAAAAGCCAAGGGGCATCGACGGGAACGCAGTGGTGCAGACGAGTTCGCCTTTCTCACCGGGTCTGGCCGGTGTGTCCGGGGCCGACCAGACATCCACTGTCATCCCGAAGCCACCGCCCTGGATTTCGCCGGAATACACCGGCGCGGTCGGGTCGCCGCCGACGAAGCAGGAGACGATATCGGTGCCGCCCGAGATCGACGCGAGATGCACATCGGTTTTCACCGAGTCATAGACGTAGTCGAACCCATGTTCGAGCAGCGGTGAACCGGTGGAGAAGATGGTACGCAGGGTGGAAAGGTCATGGTTCTCTCCCGGCGCGAGGCCCGTTTTGCGCAGGCTGTCGATATATTTTGCTGAAGTGCCGAAATGGGTGAACCGCTCTTCGTCTGCGTAGTCCCACAACACTTCGGGACCGGGCGCGAACGGCGAGCCGTCAAAGAGCATCACCGTCGCGCCGCGTGCCAGGGCGGAGACCAGCCAGTTCCACATCATCCAGCCCAGTGTGGTGAAGTAGAACACCCGGTCGCCCGGGTGAATGTCACCGTGCAAAGCCAGTTCCTTCACATGTTGCAGCAACACGCCGCCATTGCGATGCACGATGCATTTCGGGGCACCGGTCGTGCCCGACGAGAACAGGATGTAGAGCGGGTGATCGAAAGGCATCCGGGCGAAGGCCAGGTCTGCTGGCGCGAAGGGTGCCTGAAAATCCTCGTATGTGGATGCGTCGCGCAGTCCGTCGGCGACCGCTGTGGCGTCGCCGAGATAGTCGATTACCACCGTCTGCGCGAGGCTGGGCATGTCGGCCTGGATCTCCGCAAGTTTGCCGGCGATCTCGATGCGTTTGCCATTGTACCAGTAGCCATCCGTGGTGAAGAGCACTTTCGGTTCGATCTGGGCGAAGCGATCAAGCACCGCACGGGTGCCGAAATCGGGCGAGGCCGATGACCAGGTCGCGCCGAGCGACACCGTGGCCAGCATCGCCGCGATGGATTCGGGGCGGTTCGGTAGAAGCCCGGCCACCCTGTCGCCGGGGCTCACGCCCGCAGCGGCAAGCGCCTGCTGAAGCCGCGATACCTGCGCCTCGAGGTCACCCCAGGTCCAGCGCGTCGCCGACTTGTTCTCACCGCGGAACACGATCGCCGTTGCGTCGGGGTCGCGGGCCGCGCCCATACGCAGGAGGTTTTCTGCGAAATTGAGCGAGGCCCCGGGGAAGAACCGTTCGCCGAGGATGCCCTTGCCGCTGAGGAAGGGGGTTGCACCCTTTTCGCCGATCACCCCGAAGTAGTCCCAGATCGCCGACCAGAATGGCTCCCGGTTGGCCACCGACCATTCCCGCAAGTCGGCGCCGCTCTGCAACGCGGTGCCCTCGCGGTCGTTCAACCAGGCGCAGAACCGTGTGATCTCGCTGGCCTTCACGCGGTCGGGTGACGGGGTCCACAGCGGTTGGGTCATGGGGCAACTCCGTGGTTGGTGGCTGGAACAACGATAGCCGAGGCAGCGGCGCGGCCGCCAGCCGCTTTCCGTCGCGCATGGGGTCAGCGTGGTGCGCGGGCTTCAGGCTTTGGTCGACGCCTTCGCCGTACGCAGGGCTTCCGACAGAACCTCGCGGTCGCCCAAATGGTTGGCGAGCGTCAGGATCAGCCGGGCGTTCAGCGCATCGCTTTGTTCTTTCGAAAGCCCTTCGTGGGCGTCGATCAGCTCGGCATAGAAATCGTCGGCACCGGCGATGTTCGGGGTGAGGGTGAGCTTGGCCATGTCCTTACTCCTTTCCGGTGGCGCGGCGGACCGCGAAACGAACCTGCGCTTCATCGAACTCCGGGAACCGGGCGGCGACGTGCTGGTCTGGGCGAATGAGGTAGACCGCCGATTGCGCGCCGCCGAGATACCGCGCCGCGAGCCCGCCGGTTGCGTCGTCGCTCGCCGACAGGGCCAGCCGCGCGACCTCGACGCCGTCTTCCTCGATGCTCTCGGGCGCCTCGGCGTCGATCGTCATCAGGATGAACTTGTCGCCCAGCTTGTCGAGCAGGAAGCCGTCGCCGAGCGGGGCGTCGGGGCAGGGCGAACCCGGCCGCGACCGCGGCGGGCCGTCCAGGGCATCGGGCGTGTTCAGCGGTGAGCCATCGTAGGTGCAGGGCACGCTGAGCCGGCCCGAGTTGACGAAGGGCCGCGCGAAGCTGTGGTGCTCGGCGAGGTCGAGCACCGCGTCGCGGAAGACCCGGCTGGTCTCGGATTTCGGGGTGATGAAATCGGTCGAGCGGGTCGAGTT
>Ga0180429_10003726_pt1 | contig 12308 bp, 4 predicted proteins | sample SS_ome_FD_132428 | JGI IMG/M metagenome (GOLD analysis project Ga0180429, IMG submission 132428) | Hypersaline lake sediment archaeal communities from the Salton Sea, California, USA - SS_1_S_1 metaG | ecosystem: Environmental > Aquatic > Non-marine Saline and Alkaline > Hypersaline > Sediment ... | reverse complement strand
GGGCCTTGGCGTCGAGCGATTCCAGCGGTCGAGTCACTGCCGCATAACGACTGGCCAGTTCGCGAAAATCGCCCGCTCGCCAGTCTGCGTTCCAAATGCTGTCTTCGCGTTCCCATTGGATTCGGCGCTGGTCGGCCACGTCGCGGAAGTCCCGCTTGACGAGTCCCCAGAGAATCCCCGTCGGGCTGGTATCCTTCGACGCACTATTCTTGCGATTCTTGGTCAGCGAGAAAGAGTATCCTTTCCCGCCGGTGTTATTGTGGTACTTCACCAACAGGCGATTATCGCCCGACTTCAACGGGAGCCGGACCGCCGCGTCGCGGGAAACGGCGGAAAGGGTATGAACGAGTTGGCCGTTGAGCCACACCTTGGCCCGATCGTCACAACCGACGTACACGGTGATTGTTACCGCCGCCTTGGCGCGGAGCGTGCGGCAGAGATACATCGAACAGTGGTCGGGCAGATCGATGTCGGCGTGCCACTGCCCGTCGGGACGTCTCTCGTGATTCCATCCCATGTTGTCGTGTTTTTTCGTGAAGTCGATTTCCTTTCCCAGTTCCTTTTCCGGGCCGTAGGCGTAGTCGAAGCCGTCCTTGCCTGAGGGAGCGCGGAATGGACCGATCGACTGCCATGCGCCGAACCACACGCCCTGCGGCGCGCCCGGCAGGATCACGCCCGGCGATTTGTCGGTATGGCGGACGAGCGCCTCGCGCGACTGGCGCACGGTTTCCTGCCAGGTGTCCTGGCGAGAGTACCAAGCGGGGTCCGCCCCAGACGCCTTCGGCGCGACCGGAACAGCAACGGTGCCGACAAGCATCGTCACGACAAACGCGGCAACGAACACACGGGACATAGTAAGGTCCTTTCCTGCAAAGCGGGAAACCTTGGCCTTGGTGAACAGGCCCAGCAACTTTCGCCGGCTCCTCAGTGCGGCCTTCACGCCCCGCGTCAGGTGGGGATTGCTCAACGCCGAACTGCACGATTACCCCTTAAACAGCATAAGCCAAGCACGATGGTCTTGTCAATCGTTCGCGGCCCTGCCCGCAAGCCCCTGATGGTGGCAAGCTGCTGCAATGGGCGACGAGCGTGCAGTGCTTGACTGCACCCGGAGATTCGGGACATCGGGCAATGCGTACCGTCCGACCGGCCTGTTCGCATGGCAACGAGGGTTTGATATACTGGCCGAAGTATACGCGAACTGCAAACAGATGGTCAAGAAGCGGATCTTTCACGGGAGATAATGGAATGACCCAGGCACGTTGTTTGATAACGTTCTCGATCGCGCTTACCGCTCTCGCCGTTTGCAACATCGGCCTGGCCGCGCCGGACTGCGTTTGGCTGGAGGCGGAGGATTACGCGAAGTGCAACTTCAGCCATTTTGAAAAATCGAGCATGGGCAAACCCGAACTGCTCTCGGGTGGAGAGTGGATCATGCGGGGTATCGGCAGCGACGAAATCGCCAAGCTTGTACCGGCGGAAGGTATCCGACTGCAATACGAGTTCGACGCACAGCAGCCCGGTTCACGGCGTCTTTGGGCCAGGGTCGGCTGGTTCCGGGCCCGCGCCGCCTTTCAGTGGCGGATCGACGAAGGGCCGTGGTCCCAAGTGCCCGCCGATTACCCCACCACGAATCTGATGGAGATGGGGTTCTTCTGTGAGGTCTCATGGGCCGATTTGGGCCAGGTCGATCTCGCCAAAGGCGGGCACGCGCTCGAACTCCGCTATCCGAAGGTGACCGAGGCCGACAAGCGGATGCTGGTCGCCTTGGATTGTTTTGCGTTGGTGTCCGGCAAGTTCACGCCGGAGGGCCCCTTCAAGCCGGGCGAAACCTACGGCGAGCAGGCCGATCGGCAAGCCGCCGAGCACGCATTCTCGCTGCCCGCGGCCACCGGGTGTCAGCGGAGCAGCGTCGAATTGACCGGTGCGTGGCAAGTAGCTCGTTACGACGATCCGAACATGGACGCCGAGACTTACGAACCGGTTGCCGACTTGCCGTCCGCGGCGGAATACCCGCTGCGGTGGATGGCGTTCGACGTACCGGGGAATCCGTGGAAGACGCCCCCGCTGGTTTTCGGCCATCGCTTGATCTATCGCACCCGGGTCAGCGTACCGGACGACCACGCGGGACGCGGCTTCAAGTTGCACTTCTCCGGTACGAATTGGATCGTGAGCGTTTTCATCAACGGGCAACTCGCCGGCACCCACCGCGGCGTGTGGGTGCCATGGGATTTGGACGTCACCGAGCACGTGCGCCCGGGCCAGGTTAACGAAATCGCCGTGGCCGTGAAAGGCACGTACTACGCCCAGGACCCCAAGGGTCTTGGCAAGAAGAACACGCTCATGGCGATGCGCGCCCGGCCGCTCAACCGCAAGGACTGGACACGCTGGGTGGCGCCCATCTACCCCAGCACCAAGGGGGACGGCGACGGGTACGTGTACGGGATCGTCAATCCGGTGACGCTTGTCTCGACCGGCCCCGTCTACACAACCGACGTATTCGTGAAACCGTCGGTCGAAAAGAAGCGGCTCGCCGCGGAAATCACGCTGCGGAACTCCACGGCGAAACCCCAGCAGGTCCGCGTGGCGTGCGAGGCCGTGCACGATCGCTCGGCCGAGGTCGAAAAGGCCCTTGCGCCCGTTGAGATCACGCTCCCGCCGGACCAGGAGAAAACGATTACGATCGCCGGCGATTGGAGGAACCCAAAGCTCTGGTGGCCACGGCCGAATCCGGATTTGTATCAACTCCGGACCACGGTCTCGCTGGACGGCAAACCAGTCGACGTACACGAGCAGTTGTTCGGTTTCCGCGAAGTGACGATCAAAGGAACGGGCGTCTACATCAACGGCGTCCGCCGCAACTTCTGGAACTGGGTCGACGTACACGCCAAGCTGATCAAGAAGCCGGAGGAGTGGGCCGAGGCCTTTCATCAGGAGAAAAACCGGTTCATGCGATTCAGCCACGGCCGTCGCATCACCCAGACGTTACCCACCCGGGAAAAACGGTTGGAATTCTACGACCGCGCCGGCATCCCCGGGCGGCTGTGTACGATGATCGACGGGATGTTCATCAGCTACAACCTGGGTAATCGCCTCCGCGATGCCGGCGGCGACCCGCTGCTGGTTCCCAACAAACCGGTCTGGGAGAACTTCCGCGAGCACATGGCACAGGTCGCCAAGGCCTACCGGAATCATCCCTCGGTCATCATGTACCAGGTCGAGAATGAGTTGGTATACATCAACGGGATGAACATCTACGGCGGATACATGGACGAGATCGAGCGCCTGATGGGCGAAGTCTGCGCGGCGGGCCGGGCGATCGATCCCACGCGACCCTATACGGTCGGCGGCGGCGGCGACCTCGGCGGCCGGCTCGAAATCAACTCGCCGCACTACCCCCACGCGGCCTTCGATTATTATCCCGAAAACGCATACACGCTCGACCACTACGCGACCAAGATCCAGCGCTGGCCGTGGGACCGCAGCAAGCCGTGGATCGTCGGCGAGAGCTGTTTCGCCAACGAACTGGCGTTCGGGGCCTACGTGGCCGGCGACGATGTGTTCCGCAGCGTCGAGGCCGCCCGGCGCGGCAAGGCCAAATGGCTCCGCATGCTCTACGGCGGGTACCGCTGGGCCGGCGTGGCCGGGTTCTTTCCCTGGGACAACCTCTGGCAGTTCGACGACTCGAAGAAGATGTTCAGCGACCTGTGCGTGATCCCCCGCCGGCAGACCTCGCGGCTTTATGGCGGCCGGAAGAACCGTTTGTTGCTGAAGGTAATGAACGATACGCTCAGCGATAAACCAGTAACGCTCGAGTGGAGCTACAAGATCCATCGCATAGAAGACCCATCCAAACCGATCTCGCTGGAGAACCGGGCGCGGACTACCGTGACGCACGATAAGGTCAACCTCCAGATCGAGCCTGGCTTCGGCAAGGAACACACGCTCGAGATCCACGCCGGCGACGTGGACAAGCGGGTTGAAGGCGTGCTAACGCTCAAGCTGAGCCAGGAGGGCGCCGAAGGCTACGTCGATCGACGGATCGTACCCGTGTTGCCGCCGGTGGAATCGCTCTCCGTCAAACCACCGGTCTACGTGTTCGATCGCGGGGGGATCGTGGCGAAGTATCTCGAGCAGCGCAACGCTCAGCCGCGAACCGTCGCCGGGCTGAAGGAGCTCGACGCCAAGACGGGCCTGTTAATCGTTGGTCCGGATACGCTCACGCCGGCCGAGGCGTACGGGCCGGAACTGCTGAAGTTCGCGGCCCGGGGCGGGCGCGTGGTGTGCCTCGAACAGGAAACACCGCCCGCCGGCGCAGCGCTGCCTGCTCCGATGAAGACCACCGGGCAGTTCGGCGGATACGCGCATCCGCAGGCGCTGGGTACGCCGATCTTCCGCGATTTGGGCAAGGAGGACCTCATCGATTGGGCGGCCGGTCATCCCACCTACAAGAACGTCTACCGGAAGCCGACCGAAGGCGGCCGCAGCCTGGCGGAGTGCGGCGGGGCACTCGAGTCGTCGCCACTGGTGGAAGTGCCCTGCGGTAAAGGCGTGATGTACCTCTGCCAATTGCGTGTAGCCGGGAACCTGGGCGTTGACCCGGCGGCCGATGTCCTGCTGCGAAACCTGCTACGCGTCGCCGATGCGTATCGGCCTGCCAGCGGCGTGGCCGCCATCCATAGCCCCGACGATCCGCTGCTGGTCGACAAGGTGAACCAGACGGGTGTGCTCGTCGAAACCGTCGACGACTTGAAGACCGCGTTGGACGCAGGCAAGTACCGCGTGCTGATCGTCGATGCGTCGAAGGCGAATCTCGAACGGCTGCTAAAGCTGACCGGCGCAATCGACGGCTACACCACCGCGGGTGGATCGATAATGCTCTGCGGACTCGAGCCCGGCGGAACGGCCGCCTTCAACAAACTGGTTGGCGGCGATTTCCTCTTGCGTCCGTTTCGCGTGGAGAACGTCACGCTGGAGAATCCACAGCATCCGCTGGCCGCCACGCTTGGCAATCGCGACGTGGCGCTCCACAGCCCCCAGGTGATCATGCACGGGCGGTACTGGATGAGCGGCAACACGTTCAGCCACGTGATCGACTGCAATCGCGACTTCGCCCCCTTCACGCTGCCGCCCGAGGCCCCGGACGATCCTTTCGTCTACAAACCCACCTTCGACGACAAGGACCCGTACAATTTCGTCAACGGCATGCTCAACAATGCCTCGTGGCGATACATCCGGCAAATATGGGTTCCGGAGGACGGTCACACGGTGTTGACCTTCCGCTTGCGCCGCCCGGCGGAACTGGAGACGATCAAGATTTTCAACAACGAGAACTACTGGACGATCGAGGACCTCGACGTCGTGCTCGACGACGATCGCGATCGGCCGATTCGCATGACGCTGCCCGACGCCGCGGATCCGGCCTCGGTGACGCTGCCCGAGCCGCGGAAGGTCGAGCGGACGATTACGTTGATCGTCCGCACATGGCGTCAGCGGCCCATCAGCCGGACCGAGTTGCGATTGGTCGGCATCGACAACGTGCAGTTCCTGCGGCCGGCGTCTTCCGGCGCCCGGCCGGTCGACGTCGATTCCGCCGCGTCACCGGGCACGGCTCTCGATAGCGTGGGTGGCCTGGTGACGTTTCGCAGGGGGCGGGGTTGGATTGTACTGAATCAACTGAAGTGGATCGATGAAGAGCCGCGTAAGGAGAACGCCGCCAAGAAGCTCCGTATTCTCGGCGTGATGTTGGCCAACATGGGCGTCGGCTCGCGGGCGGCTTCGGTCGTGGCCGTGCCGGGCGCAAACGTCCGATTCACGCCGGCGGTCATTCAGGAGCACCCATGATGTTTCGCACCACTATACTCTCGATTGCGGTTCTGGCTGCATCCGTGTGCAGTGCGGAGCCTCCGTCTTCGCCGCTCACGCTCAACCGCAAGGACGACGGATACCGGGGAATCTGGTACATGAACCAGCCCTCCGGCGACGAGTACGTCTACAAGTACAGCGGCGGGCTGGGGACCTATTGTGCAAAGCACAAGCCGTTTGCCGTTTACTGCAAGGAGGCCGACAAGACGTTCTTCTGCTTCGGCGGCACCACGCCCGACGGCCATCGGCGGCTGGTTCACATGGTCTCTTATTTCGACCACAAGACAAGAACCGTACCCCGGCCGACGATCCTGCTCGACAAACAGACCAGCGACGCACACGACAATCCCGTGTTGTCGGTCGACGGCGAGGGATACATCTGGATCTTCTCGACTTCGCACGGCACGAGCCGGCCGTCATACATCCATCGCAGCGAGCGGCCGTACGAGATAGACCGATTCGAGCTTGTCAATGCCACGCGAGTCGAGGGCGAAAAGAGAGTGCCGATCACCAACTTCTCATACATGCAGGCGTGGCACGCCGCCGATCGGGGATTCATCTGCTTCTTCACCAGGTACGGCTATCCGGCGGCCCGCACGATCTGCTGCATGACGAGCCCCGACGGCATAAGTTGGAGCCGTTGGCAGCGGCTTGCCGCGATCGACCAGGGGCATTACCAGATCAGCGCGCTGGGCAGCCGCCGAGCCGGCTCGGCATGGAACTACCATCCCCAAGGCCGGGGGCTCAACTGGCGAACCAACCTCTACTACGTGGAAACAACCGACTTCGGCAACACCTGGCAAACGGCCGACGGCAAGCCGCTGAAAATCCCGCTTCGCGAGGTCGACAACGAGGCCCTGGTGCACGACTATCGACGGAAAGGGCTAAACGTCTACCTGAAAGACATCTGCTACGACGAACACGATCGGCCGGTGATTCTGTATCTCACCAGCAAGGGCTATCAGTCGGGCCCGAAGAACGACCCGCGAACCTGGACCATCGCCCGATGGACCGGCCGGGCGTGGGACATTCGTCCCGCGATGACTTCCGACAACAACTACGACATGGGCTCGCTGTGGATCGGCACCGGCGGCACCTGGCGGATCATCGGCCCGACGCAACCCGGCCCCCAGCCGTACAACCCGGGCGGAGAAATCGCCATCTGGGCGAGCGACGATCGGGGCGAAAGCTGGCGGAAATCGCGGCAACTGACCTCCGGCAGCGAGCGCAATCACACTTACGTCCGCCGCCCGGTCAATGCCCATCCCGATTTCTTCGCACTCTGGGCCGACGGCCACGGACGCGAACCGTCGCTCTCGATGCTCTACTTCTGCGACCGGCAGGGCAACGTCCGAGTGCTGCCTCGCAAGATGAACTCGGCGAACGTTGCGGCCGAACTGTTGTCGGATAGCCCGCCGTGATGGGAACGCACTGCGCGGCGTTCGGTGCTCGAAACTTGTGGTCCGGTGCTGCATGATCTACAATAGTCACGTAGGACGGGTTTTCAACCTGTCTGGACAGGATGAAATCCTGTCCTACGAGATGAAATCCCGTCCTACGATACGACACGCAATACTGTACTGATCCTCACGCAAGGACTAATGTCATGTTCAGCCGCCGCTTGAACAAGCACGCTTCGATTGTGTTTCTGTCGATGATCACTGTCGCCCTGGGCGCCGACGCCCCGGGCACGACCGCCGAAGCAGAAGACCCTCCGGCCAGGCCGAATACATACGGGCAAGTCAAGGAGTTCCTGGCAAAACACACCGATCTGGTCGAGTTGGCCGACCAGAAGGGCGGCCGCGTACTCGTTGCACCGGCCTACCAGGGACGCGTAATGACCTCGACGCTCGACGGCGAACGCGGCATGAGTTTCGGCTTCATCTGCTACGACTTCATCGAAAAGGCACAAAACGACTTGCGGTTCAACAACTACGGCGGCGAAGAGCGGCTGTGGATCTCGCCCGAGGGCGGGCAGTTCAGCCTTTTCTTCAAGCCGGGCATCAAGCAACAGAAGCTCAACGACTGGTACACGCCGAAAGACATCAACGAAGGCGCCTGGAACGTCATCGCACGCGACGGTTCGGTTATCCGCATGGACCGGAAGATGAAACTGCAAAACACCTCCGGCACCAGGTTCGACGTCAACGTTGCCCGCGACGTGCGGATGCTCTCCGGCCGTGACGTTGCCAAGCTGCTGGGAAACGACGTGGCGGAAATCCTCGGCGGCGACGGCGTCAAATCGGTGGCATTCGAGACCATCAACCGGATTACCAACCAAGGCCGGCCGTGGACCAAACAGCAAGGGCTGATCTCGCTCTGGATGCTCGGCATGCTCAACTCCAGTCCGCGGACGGTGGTTATCGTTCCTTACCGGCCGGGTGACGAGGCCGAACTGGGACCCGTCGTACGGGCAGACTATTTCGGCGCCCTGGGTCCCGACCGGCTGAAGATCCTGCCCGAGGCGATCCTCTTCAGGGCCGACGCAAAGTACCGCTCGAAACTGGGGACCTCGAAACGCCGGGCCGTCGACGTGCTCGGATCGATCGACTTCCACGGCGGCGTGCTGACCGTCGTACAGTTCTCCATGCCCGACGACGTCGCCGAGCAGCCCTACATGAACAACATCTGGGAGAACCCGCTCGACGAGCCCTACGACGGCGACGTGATCAACAGCTACAACGACGGCCCCAACGACTTGGGGAGCCAGATGGGCAAGTTCTATGAACTCGAAACGCTATCGCCGGCCGCCGAGTTGAAGACCGGCGAAACCCTCACGCACCGCAACCGCACGGTCCACGTCAAGGCCGGTGCCAAGATGCTCGACCGGCTGGCCAGGAGGATCTTCGGGGTTTCTCTGGAGAGGGTCCGCAAGGAGATGATGTCACGGAGTAGTGGTTAGTGGATAGTGGTTAGTGGATAGTGGTTGTGCTTGCCATACAGTATTCCGGCGAGCAGTCCGCTGACCTGGTTGCGGCTTCGGCATCAGGTCGTTTAACCCGAAGCCGACGGCGAAGGCCGTTGGTTACGCGGCTCGTTCGCAGAACAACCGTCGCCTTCGGCTTAGGGTTAGACGAGGAAGCTACTTCTCGGTCGCCCCCAAGAGAACGTCCGCATCTTTCCGCAGTCTCCGCCGCGCTCGGTGTGCAACTGTCGAACGGCCAGACGGCCATCGCCACCGATCTGAACGGCTGGGAGTGCAAAACAGAACTACCTATGGCCTTGCAGCCCGAGGGCGCCGCCGGTACACTGACCCTGACCGTTCCCCCACACGATTACCGCATGATCCTCATCGCGCCCGCGGACGGTGCGAAGTGAATCATACATACTAATAGACAGAACCGCGATGCAAGAGAAAAGTGGCCAACTCGACGGGACGGCCCAGCCGCGTCCGGTAAAACGAAACAGAGACGCGGTCATGAAGAGCACCCCCTCGACGGCGGGTGCCATTGGTCAAGTTCGAGCACCCTGAAACCGATTTCGCATCCCATGCTTCTTAAGAATGCCGCCGATTGGCTAGGATGGCCAGAACCGAGCCTCGTCCTTGATCCGAAGGGCGAGGGCGCGGCTGTTTGCGCGAGTTTGGTGAAAGAGAAAATCGGCGAACCGCTCAAACGGAAATTCTCCGGACTTGTGGTGGAGACTGGAATTCTAACGCCTGATCCGAATGGACAAAACACCGCGACGCCACTGGCCGTAGTATGTCAGTTCCCGACCGGTTCTCGCGACGAGGCGTTGAAAGAAGCGCATCGGCTGGCTTGGAATTTTTCGCGAACGGCGTTGCTGATTACGCTTGAGCCACATCGATTAGTAGCGTGGTCATGCCTCCAAGATCCTGGCCAAGACGAGGAGTTACAGCGAGTCCGCGAATTGACAGACTCCGATACCAAAGCGAAAGTGTCACCTGACCAAAGGAGTATTCGCGAACTCCTGCATTGGGTCAGCCTTATCACCGGTCACATACAGAAGCAACTTCCTCAGTACTTTCCAGACGATGGCCGAGCGGACAAACTGCTGCTGAAGAACCTGCGGCATGTCCGTCGAACGCTCATTGAAAAAGGGCTTTCACGCGACTTCTGTCACGACCTGCTGGCGCGGATCATCTTCACGCAGTTTCTATTTCATCGCAAAGACAGCAGCGGCAATCCCTTCTTCAGTAAGACACTATTGTCGAAACGTTGCGAAGGCTCGCTGAAAGGGGTCCATTCTGGTCTTGAAACGATTCTTCGGGATAAGGATGAGACATACTCACTGTTCCGATGGTTGGATGATCGCTTCAACGGAGACCTGTTTCCAGGAAAAGCGGATCAGTCGGCTGAAGAACGTGAAATCGCGTGGCAAGTTGAGAAGGACGCAGTGCAGCCTGATCACCTAGTTGAGCTGGCAAATCTGGTGTCGGGGACTATGGACACGACGGATCGGCAACTGCTGCTCTGGCCGAGCTACTCGTTCGACACGATCCCTCTGGAGTTCATCAGCAGCGTCTACGAAGAGTTTCTCAATGCAGATCGAGACGCCAACAAGGCCTACTACACTCCGCCGCAACTTGTCGATTATGTACTGGACGCCGTGCTGCCCTGGAACGGCGACCAGTGGGATTTGCGAATTTTGGACCCCGCCTGCGGTTCCGGCATATTTCTCGTCAAGGCGTTCCAGCGGCTCATTCACCGTTGGCGTAGGCAACACGGTCGCGACCCGCTCGTTCGTGACCTCAAGCCGTTGCTTGCCGAAAACTTTTTTGGAGTCGATATCAACTCCGACGCCGTGCGAGTGGCGAGTTTCAGCTTGTACCTGGCAATGGCCGACGCGATCGACCCGAAACACTACGTTACTCGAGACAAAGTCTTCCCGCGACTGCGCGGCACGCGACTAATTAGGGCGGACTTCTTTGACGAGACAACCAACGGCATCCGCACAACGGACGACGCCGGAACATTCGACCTCGTAGTTGGCAATGCTCCTTGGGGCGACAATTCCATTAAATCGACGTCGGATGTCATTGTAATTGATGTTCCCGCGAGCGGACGCAGAAAAGCGAAAACCATCGAGTTGACTAAAGCTGAGCGTTGGGCCAAAACTAACGAATGGCCGGTGGCCAATCACGACATCGGGCCGCTTTTTATTTCCAAAGGACTCCAACTCGTCAACGATTCGGGACGAGTAGCATTGTTACAACCTGCGCCGCCGTGGTTATATCAACGGGCGGGCTCGGCGAAAAAGCTGCGAAAGAAACTCTTTGAATCATTCACCATTGATGAAATCACTAATCTCTCCGCGCTGCGACGCGACCTGTTTTCCGGCGTGATTGGGCCGTCCTGTGTTTTGGTTGCTGGTCGCGAACAAGCCACCCCGAACACCTCGTTCTACTATTTCACCCCCAAGCCGCTTCGAACGGCCGACGGCGCCGCCGATTTTCGAATCGAGCCACAAGACGTCAATCGCGTTTCCCATGATGAAGCCGCAAACGATCCGTTGGTGTGGTCCGTGTTGGCGCTGGGAGGGCGTCGTGATTTTCAGTTGATTCGTCGTCTGCTGCAACAAACGAATCTGAAGAAGCTCAAAGCAGAGGGCAAAGTGCTGACGCGGGGGGGGGTTGTCCCAGGCGACAAGAAGAAGGAACTTCCCGATCTCAAGGACAAGCCTTACTTTGATGCTCCACAGTTTCCCACGGAAGTATTGCTGGAACTTGATGCGGCCGGTGTCAGCGCATGGCATGATCCACGCGTTGACAGCCGGCATGGGATTGGAAGTTACGAGGAATTCAAGAATCCGCAATTGCTTATCAAACAGAGCTTCGTATCGAACCTCGGGCGTTTTCGCGCGGCGCTCGTTCGATCGGATGACCCCGAGTGGGGTGTCGTCTGTAAAGAGACGTATTTATCGGTTCGCGATAATTCTCCTTCTCGCAAACACATTCGCGCGGCATGTCTCGCATACAACAGCCGGTTGGCGACATACTTTCTCTTTCTTACCAGCAGCCGATTCGGACATTTCATTACGGAGGTTCCGACTAAAGAATTGGTTCTCGTTCCGTTACCAGAGAACTGCCCCGATCTCTCCAAGATCGATTCGCTTGATGAACTCGATGAATTAGCGCGCGAAGCCTTCTCGCTGACTCACGCCGACTGGACGATCATCGAAGATGTCCTTGAGGTCGCGTTGCCTGATGCTCTTCGCAAGACACCCGGTCCTGGTCGGAAGGCGACGAATCGGCAAGTCAAGAAAGGAAACGCCGATCCCGAACTTTCGGCGTTTGCGAAAACACTTGCCCGCGTTCTTAAGGGCACGTTTGGCCGCGACAAGTCGATTTCGGCAACGATCTATCAGGAACCCGCGGGGACTTCAGCGATTCCCGTTCGTATGTTGACAATTCATCTCGATTGGGCGGATCGGCCTCCGCTGACAATCGAACCGATTGAAGCCGACGGATTGCTCGATAAACTCGC
>Ga0180429_10003725_pt1 | contig 12309 bp, 6 predicted proteins | sample SS_ome_FD_132428 | JGI IMG/M metagenome (GOLD analysis project Ga0180429, IMG submission 132428) | Hypersaline lake sediment archaeal communities from the Salton Sea, California, USA - SS_1_S_1 metaG | ecosystem: Environmental > Aquatic > Non-marine Saline and Alkaline > Hypersaline > Sediment ... | reverse complement strand
GCTCCCCTCCCTCGGCAGTGCCGCACGAGCCCCCGCCCCGCTGGGTGGCACTGGCGCAGAACTACCCCAGCCCATTCAACGGGCCCCGCCTGCTTGGCTACGACCTCGACGGGGCCGGAACGGTGGAGCTGCAGATCCGCGACGTGCTGGGCCGCCGGGTGCGCTCGTGGAGCCAGTGGCACGCGGGGTCCGGGGCATACGCCTGGCACTGGGATGGGACAGATGCCCTTGGGAGGGCGGCTGCGTCCGGGGTCTACACCTATCAGATCACCTTCACGGCGGCCAACGCGACGCGGTGGCAGGAGAGCCGGCGCATGGTCATGGTGCGCTGAGCGCCCGGCGCCACACCAGGCGCGCGGGTACGGGCTGCCGACTCAAGCCGGGGCCGCTGACCTCGAGCGCGGGCCGGTCGCCGGCCCACTGGGCCCGGTTCTCCTCGTACGCAAAGCACAGGTCGGGCTTGGCGCCGCGGTAGTCGGCGTACCGCACGCGGAGAGTGTGCAGACCCTGGTCCAGAGACACGGACCAGGTGCCGAAGCCGTGCTGTCGCGTGCCGGGGTACCACTTCTCGTTGTCCACCCACACCTGCAGGTCGTACCCCGGATCCAGGTTCATCTGTCCCTGGTCGGGGTCGTACATGGGGTGGGGGCTGTAGAAGGTGTAGATGCCGCCTACGGCCGCCTCGAAGTACCCGTCGTACTGGAAGGCGAAGGCCTGGCCCCGGTCCGCGCCGGGCAGGTCCAGGGGTACAGTCACCGATCCCTGGGCCGCGGGGTCTTCGTATCCCAAGCCCAGGGCGAACTCGTGCCAGTCCCCCTCGAAGTAGCCGAAGGAGAGGCCCGGCTCCAGGTTCGCAGCGGTGGTGGCCGGCTGCGAGGTGAGGCGCACGTACGCAGCCGCCGTGGCGGCCGACACCTCTACGCCGGTGTGGTGGCTGGGGACCTCGGTCACCCCTGACCTGAAGGCCCGGGCCCGGACGGTGGCCGTCTCGGACAGGGCGAACGGGCCAGTGTACAGCGGCGACGCGCCCGTGGGCTCGCTCCCATCCACGGTGTAGTGGATCTCTACGCCCGGTGTGGCGCTGTGCAAGCTGACCTGGATGGGCGCGGAGAAGACCTCGGCTTCGGGCTCGATGCGCACCGGCACGATGGACCGGCGGATGGGCGCGACGTGGACTTCGCCCCATCGGTCGACGCGGACCTCGGCGTTCCCCTCCTCCAGGCTCACCTTGTGCTGGCCCACTCTGAGACTGGTCCCCCTGGTCTGTTCAGAGACCAGGGCGACGACCTGAACCGAGCCGTCGGGACGCCACGCGGCCAGCAGGGACTCACCCTCCATCTTCACGTCATCGGCTCGCAGGCGCTCGCGCCCGTCCAGGGCCAGGCGGTAGGCCACGCGGGTGCCGTCGGCGAGTCGGGCGTCAAAGCCCAGAACCCCGTCGTCTCCCTCGAGCCTGGCTATCTCAGTCAACTCGTCCGCCTCGGTGCGACGCGGATACACCACCGAGACAATGGCCTGGTCGCCAGCCCCGCGAAAATGGGTGTTCACCTTGGAGATGGTGAAGGCGAAGAGGTAGTTGTTGTTCTCGATGTACCGCCGGTCGCGGTCGCCGATGGTCCAGGTCTGGATGGGCTGCTCCGGCACGCGGGCCATGGTCGTCTCCATCACCATGGGGCCGGTGCCGAACTGGTACAGAGACACGTTGGGCCCGTCTTCACTGTGGGTCCGGAGGCTGTTGCCGGCGTAGTCGATCTCGACCTCGTCCGGGGCGAAGCCGTGGACGGGCCCGTACGAGCTCTTCTCGGGCACGTGGAGGTGCCAGCGCTGGGTGTACACGTGCTCGCTGGCGCTGCGCAGCCGATCGGCGACGACCCACAGGCCCAGGTCCTTGACCAGGTGGACCTGACGGGTGTGGGCTACGTCGGTGACCTTGCGCCGCAGGTCCAGCTCGTTCCCCTCGAGCCAGTCGCGGATGTGGAGGCCTGCCTCGGGGCCGAAGACGCCGTCGTATGTGCCCTCCACAAAGGCGGCCGTGGCGGAATCGTGCCAGCGCGCGTCCATGGGCAGGGGGAAGCTGCGCTTGGGCAGGACGAAGCCGCTGTGCCCGGCCACGGGCAAACCGAAACACCGGTTCTGGCGGCCGCTGTCCACCAGCACGGGTGTGTCGTTGTGGATGAAGAGGAGCTCGGCTCCGTACCCGTGGATGTGGAGCAGATTGGCGGGCTGCCAGGAGCCGATCTGTCCGCCGTTGCCGATGATGGGGCTGTTGTTCTGCATGAAGCCGTGATGGCTGTCCGTGTCCCAGCCGGCGCGGATGTAGTACCAGCCCCCGTACGGCAGCCACTCGGACTGGTACGAAGGCTCGTCGGTCTCTCCGCCCCCGAAGGGTTGACCCGTGACCGAGGAGGCCCCGAAGGCCCGGTTCAGGCGGCGGGCATTGTCCGGTACGGCAAAGAAGTCGGGCACCATCTCCAAGTACGCGGCCTTGTCGAACTCCCGGTGCTGCCGGCGCCAGTCCTGGCACCCGGCGATGGGCCAGCGGCCGTCGGCGCGCTGGTTGGCCAGCATGGCTCGCAGGCGCAGGCGGGCCTGGCCGCGGACCTGCTCCAGCCACTCCTCCGAGGCCCAGGTGATGCCCGTCTCCCGCAGCCGCGCCGCCGTGGGCAGCCAGTTGTCGCCGATCATGCCCCAGTAGTTGGGGGTGACCTCGTAGTCGGAGCCGTCGGGCAGGTTGCCGCGCACCGCGTCGTTCTCGGCCACGCGCTGGGCCGTCTCGTGCAGGATGTCGCTGAAGCAGTACTCCCGGTACAGGGTGGCGGCCTCCACCAGGCGGCCGATCAGCATGTACCGCCAGTTGCCCTCGAACAGCAGGCTCTGTCGCACGGTGGCCGCGGCCGTCTCGGGCAGGCAGCGCACCACAATGCGCGCCAGCGTGGACGGTGGCAGCCCCTGAGCGAACTCGGGCCGCTCGCGGGCCACGAAGGCCAACTGGCCGATGAACCCGTCGAACATGGCCAGCTGCTGCACCTTGGAGGCCAGCAGGTTGTAGGGCGAGGCGTCCGCGTCGGCCCGCTGGTTCATGGCGTAGTCGTCGATGTACGCCACCCACTTGTCCAGATAGGCGCCGTCGCCGGTGCGGGCGTACAGGCTGAGCAGATCGCGGAAGGCCGTGGGGCTGCGGAAGGAGCGGCCGAAGTAGGCCGGCTGGCGGGCCCAGGCCGTGACGTTGAGGGGGCACCAGTTCAGGTCGGAAGTGTGGTCGTCGCGCCACTCGAGCATGTCCGGCCCCAGCGGGGTGGGATCGCTCCAGATGGGCGGCACGTACGCCCAGTTGATGGCGCCGGGCGCACCCAGGTCGAAGCGTATACGGTCCCACCACTGGAGGCCGTCGGTCAGGCCCCAGGGCTTGGCCACCTCCATGATGAAGCGGTTGGCCATCAGCTCGGAGGCCGGCGTGGAGTGGAGCAGGCGCTCGTCGCCGAACATGTTGCTCACGATGGGCCAGATGTCGGGGTCCTCGACAGCTACATACGACGCCGGGATGCCGTGCTTCTCCGGGTAGGTGATCTTGTCGATGAAGTAGTCGCGGTACGCCTCCAGGGCCCGGCTGTGCTGTCCCTGGCGGTAGAGCGGCGCAAAGCCCGAGGCCAGGTCGGCATGGTCGAGGTCAAGGATCCGGGCCAGGCGATGGGCCAGGGCCTCCAGCTGCTCCGGGTCATTGCGCCGGGCGAACAGGTCGCGTCGGGCCGCGGCGTCGGCCGGCGGCTCGGTGGGGTACACGCGCAGGCTGTCGACCACCTCGGGAGTGAGCGGGGGCGGCGCTGCCAGCGAAGCGGACGCGAGGAGCACGAGGGCCGCGGCGAGGCCGCACACGACGATGCGGGACATGGCATTGCGGAGTATGGCGATGCGTGGCATCTGGAGGGATCCCCTGGTGGTCGGGTAAAGGAGTGCTGCGCCGCGCCGATCAGCTTGGTCGAGGGTTGGCGGCAGACCAATGTGGGCGCTACATGGTGGTGATCATGTTGCCGGTGGTGTCCGGCAGGTCGGCCCACCGGGCGGTTCAGTCGCGCGAGAAGAGCACTTCGACATCTCCTGCCCTGGAGGGCGGCGTCACCTCCAGCTCCACGAACTCGCCGTCCTCCCACACTCCCTCCACCACGGTGCGGCCCGGCGCGTGGAGGCGGAAGCGCGCCTTCCAGTACGGCGGCCAGGCCGGCATTAGGAGGATGCGGTCGCCGTCGTGCTGCAGGATCATGGATTGCAGGGCGCTCATGATATTGCCGCCGTGGCACTGGTCGGGCACCCAGTCGTAGTGCTTGCGCCAGAAGGCGGGGAAGCGGGCCCCGTTCTGCACAGACGAGGCATTGCTCACCAGCATGAGCTGGGCCTCGCGGGTCAGTCCGAGCATGGCGGCCTGCACCGCGTTCTGCTGCCAGCCGTAGGGGGCCCGGAAGAGACGGCGGTCCCAGGTGCGCAGGGCCACGTCGAGACCGGGGCGACCCACCCCGTAGAGACGGTACGGGAACACGGGGTAGAGCTCCGGATTCTCGATGTTCTTGAAGCGCGTGTCGGCCCAGGACTCGGCCGCGCGTATCACGGGTTGGCCATCGGGGTCCGTGTCCATGGGCAGGTCCGGCACCGCGCCGAGCAGGCGCTGCCAGCGGCTGTGGTGAGCGGCGATGGCCTCACCGGGCAGCTCCAGCAGGCGGGGCAGCACGACCTGCAGACCGGCGATCTCGGGGGCGGGGTTGCGCACACCCTCCTGCCAGGTCTCCAGGGCCTGAGTGGGGTACAGGTCCAGCAAGCCCGCTTCGTCGCGCTCGAAGCGGGTATCGTAGTCGGCCATGACCGCCGCGGCCATGGGCACCAGCTGTGTGCTCAGGAAGTCGTCGTCCGGGGCAAAGGCGTACCGGTCGAGCATGAGCATGACCAGCTCGAGGGCCGCGTGGGTGTAGTAGCGGACGTACGGGTTCTCGATCTCGTGAACGGCCTTCCCCTCCCGCTCCCAGCCGTAGTCGTAGCAGGCAAAGGCGCCCCAGCTCGAGGCGGTTTCGGGGAAGTACGCGCCCTCGCACCCGTGCCAGACCCGGTTCCGCAGCCGGGCCACGGGCAGGGCTCCCGAGTACATGCGGAAGAGGGGGGCCATGAGATCGAGGTCGCCGCTGACCAGCAGGGGCCAGTAGGGCAGGCGCGTATTCTGCCACCAGTACTCGCCACCCCAGTTGCGGTAGTCGGGGTCATGGTCGCGCGTCTCGTCGACGTGCTTCGGGGCGTAGGTGAAGATGGAGCCGTTGAACTTGATGGGGTACGCGCCGCGGCCGCCACAGGCCGTGACCCAGCGCTGCAGCAGGTAGGCGCGCGTCACCTCCCAGGTCAGGTCGTCGCCGTCCAGGAAGATGTAGCTGCGCTGCCAGAAGGCGTTCCACCAGGCCCGGTTGCGGGCGTAGGACTCGGTCGCGGGTCTCGGGCGCCTGGCTTCGGCCCGCGCGATCAGGGGGGCCAGCCACGCACCGGAGGTCGAGGTCTGGTCCACGTGGGTGTAGAGGCGCACCTCGTGCCGCGTGTCGGGCTGGGCCGAGCGCAGGGTCTGGCCGTCGGCGCGGCGCAGACCGGGGCCCTCGACGAGTCCGCCAAAGGTGCGGTGCAGCAGCGGATCGACGAGGCCGTCCAGATGGTCGCCCAGCCCCTGGAGCCGCAGGCTGAGGGCCCACATCGAGTGCTCGTTGCGGTGGTACCAGGCGAGCAGGTCCGCGTTTGTCTCAACCACTGTGTCCGGGGTGACGACCTTGCCGTCCGGCAGCTCGGGGCTGGGGCCGTCAAAGGCCTCGAGGGTCCAGCTGCGCCAGGAGCCCACGGTGGGGTGGCTGTATCGCCGCTGCTCGGTGCGCCACAGGTCCAGGTGGGCGGTCAGGGCCGTGGGCGCTGCGGTGTAACCCTCGACATACACCACGTCGTCGTCCGGGTCGACCCAGATCCGCAGGTCCACGGCCGGGTTCTCCTCGCCGCCGCCGCGGATGCGGATGACGCCGTCGCGCAGGACCAGCTGCTGGAGGAAGTCGACGCCGGCGAACGGGTCGGGCTCGAACCTCAGGGTCAGACCGCCGAGCTTGAGCAGGGCGTTGTTCTGGCTCCAGCTGTCGGTGGAGCTGACATACAGGCGCAGGGCGCCGTCGGGCTCGACCCAGACGTTCAGACCGGTGCGGCCGTTGCCGATGGGCATGGATCCGGCGCTGCTGTGACTGGGGCTCTTCCAGGTGACGTCGTACTGGTCGAGTTCGCCGGGCTGAGCCTTGGCCGGGCAGGCTGTGCAGAGGGCGGCAAGCAGAACGGCCGCGCCGGTGACGAAGAGATCCCTGAGCATTCCACATTCCCGCAAGCGGTGCGATCCAGCGCTTGGGTACAGGCGCGACGAAGGTCTCACGAAGGGGCCAGCCGCGATGACTGTCAAGGCCGCACGGCGCGGTGCGGCAATGGCCTGGAGATGGGTGCCGGACGTAGGTTCTGTGCGTGTCACACCAACCCGGAGGGATTCCATGGACAGCGACACGTTTGCGCACGTCGATCTGCCGCGCCTCGACCGGCGGGCGCTGCGCCTGGGCGTGGCGGCCAACTACGGCATGACTTCGGCCGACGTGACATACGCGGCCGAGCGCGGCGTCAACCTGTGGCTGTGGGGACGCACATACACCAAGGCCACGGCGCCGCTCAGGGAACTGCTGGCACGGGATCGGGAGGCCCACGTCGTGGTCGCCCTGGGAGCGATCGTGTGCACGGCCCGGGGCGTGCGGAAGGCCGTCGACAGGGCCCGCAAGAAGCTGGGAGTGGACCAGATTGACCTGTTCCTGCTGCCCTGGCTGGGGAAGATGTCGCGCTTCAGCGGCGGGGTGCAGAGCGCCCTGGTTGAGCTGCGCGAGACGGGCGTGGTGCGCGCCGTGGGCACCAGCATCCACGACCGCAAGCGGGCCGGCGCCCTCGCCCGCGACTCCATCCTGGACGGCTTCATGTTGCGGTACAACGCCAAGCACCCGGGGGCTGAGCAGGATGTGTTCCCCCACCTGGAGGCGCGGAACCCCCTGGTGCTCTCGTACACCAATACGTCGTGGCGCCAGCTGATCCGGCCGCTGAAGGGTATCGAGATGCCGCCCTGGCCGGGCGACTCACCCGCCGCGGGCATCCCGCCGCTGACGGCGCCATTGTGCTACCGCTTCGTGTTGAGCAATCCGCACGTCCACGCAGCCTGGACGGGTCCGGCCAACCGGGAGCAGCTGGACGAGAATCTGGCCGCGCTGGATGCGGGGCCGCTGTCGCCTGACGAAGAGGCGTGGGTGCGTGAGTACGGGAAGCAGGTGAAGGCGAAGCGGCGGCTGGACTACGTCTAGGGTACACGAAGAGCGAACCTTACGGTTCGCTCTTCGCACTGCGGGCTCAGCGAGTTGTCGTGGGGGGCACGCCGGTTGCGATCATGGGGTACGCAGGCTGGATCCCGCGGTTCGCTCTTCGCACTGCGGGCTCAGCGAGTTGTCGTGGGGGGCATGCCGGGTGCGATCATGCAGTCAGGTGTAGCTCCTTCAGCAGGCTGTTCAGGTAGTCCCTGCCGAACTCCAGGCGTTCCTGCATCTCCTCGGCGTACTCAGTTTGCTCGTAGGTGTCCGGGTCGGGCAGGTCTCCGGCCTGTACGCGTTTCTGCGCCTCCCAGGCCAGTTTGACGGTGCGGGCCAGCTCGTCGCGGCTCAGGTCGCCCTGCTCGGCCAGCCACTCGTCCTGGAAGATGTGGGCGTAGAAGAGCCACTTGTGGTCCTCGATGGACAGGTGCAGGTCGGGAGCGTGCCGGCCGAGGATAGGCAGGATGGCGCGCCAGTCGATGCAGCCCTGGCCCACGGCGCGGCCCTGACGCTTCAGTCCGGTGTCGCAGAAGAAGACCTGGGCGTCCTTGGCGTGGGTCATGTGCACATAGGGCGCGGCGCGCTCCACCGCATCGACGGGGTTCTCGGCGAAGACCAGCAGGTTGGCCGTGTCCAGACAGATCCCCACCGCGTCGGGGCCCACGTCCTCGGCCAGGCGCACCAGCTCGAACGTCGTGGAGTCGCCGTGGTTCTCCAGGTTGATGCGGCTGCCGTGCTCGCGCAGCACCGGGGCCACGCGCGCCAGGACATCGCGGCCGGCCACCAGCTGCTGCGACCACGGCGTGTCGATCTCGTAGCGCTCCCTGTCCGCCCCCAGCGAGCTGTGCAGTTCGTGCCAGCCGCAGGTGGCAGCGGCCTCGATCTGGGCTGCCAGGTCGGCAGTAACGTCCTCCACCGACCGGCCCACCTGCACCGGGTTCACGGGGTACACCGAGGGGTGGCTGTACAGGCCCAGCTCGTCGGCGCGGTCCCGAACGGGCCGTATCTCGCCATCGGCCAACCCCTCGCTGAGTCGGCGCATGCCGGGCAGGAGCACACCGGCAAAGCCGTGCTCGGCGCAGTAGTCGAACATGCCGAGGGGGTCGAGTTTGAGGGGGTGCAGGGCGAATCCGTCGAGACCGACCTTCATGGAGCACTCCAGGGCTTGGTTGGGCGGGTAGCGCGGCCTACTGATCGCGCCAGGGAATGGGGTCTATGGGCAGGGAGACCATCTGTCCGGAGTCGGCCGAGCGGTACGCGGCTTCGGCCACCTCGACCGTGCCGCGCACCTGGCGCCCGCTGGTGCGTATGTCGGCCGGCCGGCCCAGCAGGTGGTTGACCCACTCGCCCACGCAGTTGACGTGACCGGACACCCCGTCGGTGGCCACCTTGCGGAAGGCCTGGCCGGCGGGCGCGGCCTCGCCCTCGAAGCCCACGGGCAGCTCCACGGCGGGCTCGTCGTAGGTGAGCAGGAAGGTCCCCTTGCCCGAGCTGAAGTACGCCTCCCCCCGGCTGCCGGTGACGTGGGATATCTCGTACCACAGGCCGTTTTCAGCCACATTCGAGCGGGTGATCCAGCTGATCGACAACTCGGCCAGCACGCCCGAGGCCATCTGGGCCAGGACGATGCCCACCGACTCCCCGTCCATGCGCTGCGGCACGGCCTTGCGCATGCAGGCGACCTGGTCCACCTCGCCGGCGTACCAGCGCAGGGCGTCGATCTGGTGCGTGAGGCAGCTCATGATCGCCCCGCCCCCCAGGCGGTTGTAGTCGGCGATCCAGCTGTCCTGACCATTGGAGTTGCGCGGCGCCACATTCTGGGTGTGCTGCAGCTTCCAGTGGTAGATCTCGCCCAGGACACCGGAGTCCACGAGGCGCTTGAGGGCCACCCAGTCGCTGTGGTACCGGCGGTCGTGACACACGGTGAGCGAGACCCCGGCGGCGTCGCAGGCCTCGATCATGCGGTCGCACTCATATACGTTGCGCGCCATGACCTTCTCGATGAGGACCGGCTTGCCGGCCTCGGCCGCCGCCTGGGTAGCCGGCAGGTGCAGGTCGTGGGGCAGTAGGATGTCGACGGCGTCGACGTCATCGCGCGCCAGCACGTCGCGGTAGTCGGGGACGATCTGGACACCGGGCCCCAGCAGCTCGTGGATGCGATTCGCCTGCTCCGGGCGGGGCTCGGCCACGGCCACGACCTGGCAGAGCTCGGGGATCCGGGTGAAGCCGGGCGCGTGGGCCCCCAGGATGCCGCCGCCGCCGAGGATGCCGATGCGGGCCTGGTCGGACATGGAAGAGTCTCCTTGGCCCCCAACGGGACCGGGGCGCCCGTGCCGGTGGCAGGGCAACGCCCGCCCTCCCGCCACTGGGCTCGGTGTGTGGACAGAACAGCTAACTTGGCAGACCTTGCGTGGGTCCGGGCCATGCCGGCCGGGCACACGCAGAACAGTGACGCAAGATAGGCCCTCTCAGCGGCCACTTCCACGCAGGCACCACACCTCCGGAGCGCAGCATGGGGAGCAAGACTCTAAAGGTAACCATCAACGGCACCGGCTTTGCCGGCACGTACACCGCCCAGGTGTACGGCATGATACCGCACCGAAACGGCGTGACCATCGAGCTGGCCGGGGTAACGGCCGGCCACCGGGAGAGCGCGACGCGCTTTGCCGGCGAGCACGGCGTGGCCCAGGTGTACGACTCGCATCGGGACATGGTGGAGGCGGTACAGCCCCACATAGACAATGTGGCCTGCGCCAACTTCGTCCACGGCCAGTACGTGATGGAGGCGGCCCGGGCCGGCGTCCAGGTGATCGTGCTGGAGAAACCTCCGGTGATCTGGCCCGGGTACGCCGAGGAGCGGCAGGCCGACGCGGCCACGCGCAAGCGCGAGTCCATGGATCACCTGTCCGAAGTGCTAGAGGTGGTGCGGGAGAGCGGGGCCAAGCTGCTGTACGCCGAGGACTTCGTGTACTTCGACGGCGTCAAGGGAATGGTGGAGCTGTTGCGCGAGGCCGCGGCCGCGGGCAAGGGCAAGGTGTTGATGCAGCGCGGAGTGTGCGCCCACCAGGGCTCGCACGCCCCGGCCTACGACACGCCGAGCATGTCGGGCGGCGGGTCGCTGTTCAACAAGGCCTGTCACCCGCTGGGTCCCGTGCTGTATCTCAAGCAGGTGGAGGGCATTCTGCGCGACGGCAGACCCATTCGGCCGGCCCGGGTGTCGGCCGTTACCCTGCAGGTGCTCAAGCAGCAGCCCGAGGCGTCGGGAGAGCACTTCCGGGTGATGCAGAACGTGGATGACTTCGGGCGCGTGACCGTGGTCTTCGACGACGGCACCGTGGCCGAGGTGATGGGCTATGACCTGAGCATCAGCGGCATCCGCAACTGGCTCCACGTGATCGCCGACTGCGCCGAGTACGAGCTGCGGATCAACCCCAACGACGAGAACGAGCTGTTCATGCCCAGCCCGACGGCGGCCGGCGACCTGCTGTTTCGCGAGAAGCTACCCACACCGCAGGGCACGTCCTTCCCGCGGCCCAACCAGGTGTATCACCACGGTTACGTGAACGAGATGGCCGACGCGGTGGCCTGTGCCCTCGAGGCGGGCCGCTGGCCCCAGTCCGGCGCCATGATGGCGTGGGACACGCAGGCGGTGCTGATGGCGGGGTACGAGTCCAGCGAGAGGGACGCGGCCTTTGTGGATATCACCGAGTACACCAGCCGGGAGTTCCGAGCGGAGGAGGCGCCCAGTCCGGGAGACTGCGGCGCCGTTTTCCAACGGACGTGACTTCGGGGACTCGCCAGACACGCTCCGCGATTCGGCACGCCCGGGTCTCGGCCCGCTGGCGGGCGCCCTGGATGTTGGAGTTCGTAGTGCGGTCCTTTGCAGCGCACAGGGCCTGTCCCCATGGGCCAGGCAAGGCGAACACACGGGAGAAGGCACCATGTACGACGACATCACTCGCATCACCGGCGCCCGCACCGGGCGCTGCTCCTCGTGGGATACCAGCGGACGCAACGGCGACGCCTGGCGCATCGAGCCGGGTGAGACCCGCGTGCTGGCCGACATTGAGGGCCCCGGCAAGATCACCCACATCTGGATGACCCAGGGGGCCCACTACCGCGAGTGCCTGCTCAAGATCACCTGGGACAACGCGCGCTCGCCGAGCGTCCTGGTGCCCCTGGGCGACTTCTTTGGTCTGGGGCACGGGATCGTGAACTCGTACCAGTCGGCTCTGTTCACGGCCTCGACGGCCAGCAACAACCGCATGGGCGGCGGCTGCGCCCTCAACTGCTATGCGCCCATGCCCTTCCGCGAGCGCGCCGTGGTGGAACTGGTCAACGAGAGCAAGGAAGTGCACGGCCAGTACTTCTACGTGGACTACGAGGCGTACGACGAAGCACCGGACGACGGCAGCGGGTACTTCCACGCCGAGTTCAGGCGCACCAATCCCTTTGGCGGGTGGGAGGAGCAGGTCACCAGCCAGGGGCGGCAGCCCAAGACCGGCAATGTGATCAACAAGGAGCGGCAGGCGTGGGACAACAACTACGTGATTCTGGAGACCAGGGGGCGCGGGCACTACATCGGCTGCAACCTGAGCATCACCAACTTCCACAAGGGCTGGTGGGGCGAGGGCGACGACATGATCTGGGTGGACGGGTACAAGTGGCCGCCCGGCCTCCGCGGCACGGGCAGCGAGGCCTACTTCAACCAGGCCGGGGGCATGCAGGAGAACGCCTTCCTCCGCAATGGCAGCTCCATATTCGAGGGGGGCACGACCCTGGCCTACTCGAGCAGCCCGTGGGACGAGGGGGCGTACCAGACCAGCTACGTCTTCCACCTGGAGAACCCGGTGCGCTTCCAGCGGGAGATCAAGGTGACCATCGAGCACGGCCACGGGAACAACCTGAACAACGAGGCCTCGTC
>Ga0180429_10003722_pt1 | contig 12314 bp, 13 predicted proteins | sample SS_ome_FD_132428 | JGI IMG/M metagenome (GOLD analysis project Ga0180429, IMG submission 132428) | Hypersaline lake sediment archaeal communities from the Salton Sea, California, USA - SS_1_S_1 metaG | ecosystem: Environmental > Aquatic > Non-marine Saline and Alkaline > Hypersaline > Sediment ... | reverse complement strand
TCGGCTTCCGCAACGTCCTGGTCCACGACTACCTCGAGGTGGACCTGACCATCGTGTACGACGTGCTGCGGAACCGCCTCGAGGACCTGCGCGACCTCCACCGCACGTTGCTCGCCGCGCATCGGCGGGTCGGGTAGGCGCCCCGCCAACGCGACGCCGGCGCTGCCGCGGAGGGGCGCCTAGGCGCCTCTCCAGAGAAGCGCGCGCTTGACTTCCTCGATCGCCCGCGTGATGGGGATGTCGCGCGGGCACGCCTCGGTGCAGTTGTAGGCGGTGCGGCAGCGCCACAGGCCGTTGGCCTGGTTGAGGACCCCGAGGCGCTCGGCGGTGCCCTGGTCGCGCGAGTCGAAGATGAAGCGGTGGGCGTTGACGATCGCGGCCGGCCCCAGGTAACGGCCGTTGGTCCAGAAGACCGGGCAGCTGGTCGTGCAGGCGGCGCACAGAATGCACTTGGTGGTCTCGTCGAAGACCGCCCGGTCCTCGGCGCTCTGGTAGCGCTCGCCGGGGGGTGGCGGGTCGTCGTTGATGAAGAACGGCAGTACGGCCTTGTAGGAGTCGAAGAACGGCTCCATGTCGACGATGAGGTCCTTGAGGACCGGCAGCCCGCGGATGGGCTCGATCGTGATGCGCTCGCCGAGGTCCTTGACCAGCACCTTGCAGGCGAGGCGGTTGACGCCGTTGATGAGCATCGCGTCGGAGCCGCAGATGCCGTGGGCGCAGGAGCGGCGGAACGCGAGCGTGCCGTCCACCTCCCACTTGAGGTGGTTGATGACGTCGAGCACGCGGTCGGAGCCGCGCGCCTCGAGCTTGTACTCGGCCCAGTAGGGTCGCGCGTCGGCCTCCGGGTTGTAGCGCTTGATCTTGACGTTGATCTGCATGGCCCCCGCCTCAGTAGGTCCGCGGCTTGGGCTCGTACTTGCCCAGCGTGACCGGCTTGTAGTCGATGCGGACGCCGTCCCCATCGGGCCCCCCATCGGGGGCCTTGTAGATCAGCGTGTGCTTCAGCCAGGTGGCGTCGTCGCGCTCCTTGAAGTCCTCGCGCGAGTGCGCCCCGCGGGACTCCTGGCGGTTGAGCGCGGCGTGCACCAGCTGCTCGGCGTTGTCGAGCAGGAAGCCGAGCTCGATCGCCTCGAGCAGCTCGGTATTGAACTTGTGGCCCTCGTCCTCGACGCCGACACCCTCGTAGCGTTCCTGCAGGTCCCGCAGGATGTCCACCTGCTTGGCCAGGAACTCCTGGGTGCGGAACACCGACGCGTGGTCCTGCATCGTGTCCTGCAGCTCACGCCGCAGGTGCGACACGCGCTCCTTGCGCTTCCCCTTGCGGACCGTGTCGACGAGCTCGCGGGTGCGGTCCTGCACGTCGGCCGGGAGGTCGGTGAAGCTCTCGGAGGCGGCGAACTTGGCGGCCTCGATGCCGGCGCGACGGCCGAAGACGATGAGGTCGCCGAGCGAGTTGGTACCGAGCCGGTTGGCGCCGTGGATGCTGGCGCAGGCGACCTCGCCGGCGGCGTAGAGGCCGGGGACGATCGTGTTCTGGCCGTCGGCGATCACCTGGGTGTCGATCGTGGTGGGGATGCCGCCCATCGCGTAGTGGGCGGTCGGCTGGATCGGCACCAGCTCCTTGATGGGATCGACGCCGAGGTAGATGCGCGAGAACTCGGTGATGTCCGGCAGGCGCGTCTCGATGATGTTCGCGTCGATGTGCGTGAGGTCGAGGTGGATGTAGTCCTTGTCGGGGCCCGCCCCGCGACCGTCGCGGATCTCGAGGTACATCGCGCGGCTCACCATGTCGCGCGGCGCCAGGTCCTTGATCGTGGGGGCGTAGCGCTCCATGAAGCGCTCGCCGTCGCCATTGCGCAGGATGGCGCCCTCGCCGCGGGCGCCCTCGGTGAGCAGCACGCCGAGCTTGTAGAGACCGGTGGGGTGGAACTGGTAGAACTCCGGGTCCTCGATCGGCAGGCCGCGGCGGTATGCGATCGACATGAGGTCGCCGGTGAGCGCGTGCGCGTTGCTGGTGACCCGAAACATGCGACCGTTGCCACCGGTGGCGATGATCGTCGCCTTGGCGTGGAAGGTGTGGATCTCGCCGGTGGCGAGCTCGTACGCGACGACGCCGTGGCAGGCGCCGTCCTCCATGATCATGTCGAGGACGTGGAACTCGTTGAAGAAGTTGACGCGGTCCTTGATCGACTGCTGGTAGAGCGTCTGCAGGATCATGTGGCCGGTGCGGTCGGCGGCGTAGCAGGCGCGCTCGACGGCGCTCTTACCGAACTCGCGGGTGTGGCCACCGAACTTGCGTTGGGCGATCTTGCCCTCGGGGGTGCGGTTGAACGGCAGCCCCATGTGCTCGAGCTCGTACACCGCCTCGATGACCTCGACGGCGAAGCGCTCGGCGACGTCCTGGTCGGTGAGGTAGTCGCCGCCCTTGATCGTGTCGAAGGCGTGCCACTCGGGGTGGTCCTCGGAGACGTTGCCGAGGGCCGCGCCGACGCCGCCCTGGGCCGCGCCGGTGTGCGAGCGGGTCGGGTAGAGCTTGGAGATGACCGCGACCGACACCCCGGGGTGCTGCGCCGCGTAGCGGGCGGCCATCAGCCCGGCGCCGCCGGCGCCGACCACGATGACGTCGAACTTGTGGGCTCTGTTCATCAGCCTGCTCGTCCCGTCCTCATTCGTTGAGGGCGCGCACCGCGTCGCCCATCTCGGAGAAGCTGAAGGTCCACAGCGCCATGACGCCGAGCACGAACACGATCCCGGCGACGGTGAAGAGGGCGACCTTCGCGGCGACGCGGCGCTGGGGCCGCTGGATGTAGTCCTCGATCGAGTAGCGCAGCCCGTTGACGCCGTGCAGCAGGGCGAACAGCAGGAGGAAGGAGTCGTACACCTTGACGCCCGGCTGCGCCAAGCGGCTGGCGACGTAGTCGAAGTCGATCTCGCCGGCGTTGAAGGCCATGTTGTTGGCCCACAGGTGCCCGAAGGTCAGGAACACCAGCAGGAAGCCGGAGACGCGCATGAACACCCACCAGGCCAACTCCGAGTTGGTCTGGTAGGTGGCCTTGGCGTCGCTGAACGTGCGGGGCGCGGCGGCCCGGGCCATCAGGCGATCCCCAGGATCTCGGGCACGATCTTCCACAGCACCGGGATGCCGATGATCGTGGTCAGTCCGAGGACCCCGTACCAGAGGGCCGCCTGGTACCGCACGCCCCACTCGGTGAAGTCCATCATGATGATCCGCAGCCCATTGAGCGCGTGGTAGACGACACCCGCGATGACCACGATGAGGCCGACGCGGAACGGCCACTGGTGGTAGAAGGCCAGGAAGGCGTTGAACGGCCCGTCCGGGCCCCACATCACCAGGCTGATGTCGATCACGTGCAGGAGCAGGAACAGCGCCAGCGCCACACCGGACATGCGGTGCAGCACGAACGCCCACTGACCCTCGCGACCTCGGTACATGCGCACGACCTCCTCGATCGACGGTGGGCGCCGGAGAAGCGCCCCGCCAGCTTCACCCCCCGCGCGGGCCGCGCGGGCGGGCTGCTGCACCCCCTCGGACCGGCCGTGCACCCCGACGGGCGCGTTCGCGAGGCGAATCGCCGTCGGCATCATGGCCGAACGTCGGCTGGCGCAGTCTAACAAAGGGCGCCCGCCCGGTTCGGTGGCGGCGCTCGACATCCGTCCAAGGTTGCGACGACCCCGGTCGTGCACGAACGGGCCCGTTCGCGTACGAACGGCCCGTTCGCGCACGACCGGGCCGTTCGCCAGCAGACGGTGGTGGGCGGCACGGAGCGCGTACCGTCGCCGGGTGACCGATGCCGACACCCCCGCGCTACCGACCACCACGCGGTCGCCACCCGCCGGGCGCTGGCGGTCGTCGGCCCGTGCCCTGCGCTGGTTCGCGGCGGCATCATGGGTCGCGCTGCTCGCCATCTACGCCGCGACGGTGGTCGCCACCGGTCGCACGCCGCTCGACGTGCTGGCCGCGCTCGTGACCTTCCTCGTCGAGCACCCGGTCGGGCCCGTGCTGTTCGTGCTCGCCTACGTCCTGCGTCCGCTGGTGGCGTTCTCGGCGGCCGTGCTCACCATCGGGGCGGGCCACCTGTACGGACCCGGCTGGGGCCTCATGGTCGTGGTGCTCGGGGCCAACGGCGGCGCGCTGCTCGCCTACGGCCTGGCCCGCTGGCTGGGCGCGGGGATCGCGGGCGCGGCGTTGGGCCACCCGCGCCTGCGGAACGTCACCGCCCGCCTGCGGACGCGCACCTTCGAGACGGTGTTGACCCTCCGCTTCGTCTTCGCGCCGTACGACGCCGTCAACTACCTGGCGGGCGCCCTGCGCCTGCGACCGGGTCCATTCGTGCTGGCGACCGTGATCGGATCCCTGCCGGGCACGCTCACGTTCCTGCTGTTCGGCGCCTCGATCGGCGACCTGTCGGCGCTGGGCGAGGGCCGCTGGCCGAGCCTGGACCCGTGGACGCTGGTGGCCTCGGCGGCGCTGTTCGTCGTCTCGCTGGGCGTGGCACGCGCGCTGCGCCGCTGAGGCGGCCGCCGCGCCGGCACCCGGAGCGGGACGCCGGCACCCGAAACGCGGGGCGCCGGAGTGTCTGGCAGCGAACGGTTCGGCCAGCGGCCGGACGCGTAACGTCGTGACGTGGTCGACCGCTACCTGCGCCCCTGGAAGGCGCGTACCTACGCCCCGCTGCTGCGCCCGCTGGCCGGCGTCCCCGCCGACGTCGTCACCGCGGTCGGCATGGCGGTCGGCCTGGCGGCCGCCGTCGCGGCCGCCGCGGGCCGCTTCGATTGGGCGCTCGTCGGCTGGTGGGCCAACCGCTGGCTCGACGGGCTCGACGGCGAGTTGGCGCGGGCTCCGGCGCGCGCGGGCGGGTTCGCGCTCGCGCGGGGGGCCCCGCGGGCCCGCGGGGCCTTCCTGGACCTCATGGCCGACCTGCTCGTATACGCGGCCGTCGCCCTGGGCCTGGCGGCCGGCGCGGCGGGCAGCCTGACGGGCGCACCGCTGGCGGATCCTCCGTGGGTGTGGGCGGCGGCCGCCTTCGCGCTGGCGTCCTTCTACCTCAACCTCGGCTCGTGGGCGCTGCTCGCGCCGGCGCTGTCCGCGGCGGAGGCCGGCGGCACTCGTGACGGCGCCGGTGCGAACGCCCCCGCGGACCCCAGCGCCCCCGGCCTGCGCATGCCGGCCGGGCTGATGGAGGGGGCCGAGACGATCGTCGTGTTCACCGTCGCGCTCGCCTGGCCATCATGGGCGGCGGTGACGCTGGCGACGATCGGCGCCCTGACCCTCGCCGGGGCGCTGCAGCGCACCCTGTGGGGCCTGCGGCGCCTGGGAAGCCCGGGTACGTGACGCCGAACCCACCGCGCCACGTGATGCGGTGGATCGCCGGCGCCGGCTGGGCCGCGCTGCTCGGCGCGTACCTGTGGGCCATCGCCGCCACCGGGCGCACGCCGATCGACGTGCTGGGCGAGATCGTCGGCTTCCTCGTCGACCACCCGCTGGGACCGGTCCTCTACGTGATGGCGGGCGCGGTTCGCCCGCTCTTCGTGTTCTCGTCCTCCATGCTCACGATCGGCGCCGGGCACCTCTACGGCCCCACGCTGGGGATGCTGGTGGTCACCGTGGGTCAGAACGCGGGGGCGGTCCTCGCCTACGCCCTGGCCGCCACCCTCGGCGCCGAGCTGGCGGGCCGCGCGCTGGCGCACCCGCGCCTGCGCGACGCCGCCGGCCGGCTGCGGCGCCATACCTTCGGGACGGTACTGACGCTGCGCCTCGTGTTCACCCCCTACGACGCGGTGAACTACGCGGCGGGCGCGCTGCGGCTGCCGCTGCGCGCCTTCCTCATGGCCACGCTGCTCGGCTCCCTGCCGGGGGCGCTGATCTTCCTGCTGTTCGGCGCCTCGATCGGCAACCTGTCGGTCCTCGCGGACGGCCGCTGGCCGAGCGTCGACCCGTGGACGCTGGCGGCCTCCGCCGCGCTCCTCACCGTCACGCTGACCGCATCGCGGGCGATCCGGCGACGCTCGTCGCTCCCGGGGGCGACGCCATGAGCCGTGCCGACCCGGCTGCGACGGACGGCGAGGCCGAACGCTTCGACGCCGTGGTGATCGGCGCGGGCGCCGGTGGCCTGACCGTGGCGTTCGGCCTGGCCCGCATCGGCCACCGGGTGGCGCTCGTCGAGGGCGGCGCGATCGGCGGCGACTGCACCAACGTCGGCTGCATCCCGTCGAAGACGCTGCTCGACCTCGCCGCGCGGCTGCGGGCGAGCGGCCTCGAGCCGGGCGGGAACGCGTGGGCGACGGCCGCGGCGGACGCCCTGGCGGAGGTGCGCCGCCGCCGCGACGGCCTGCGCGAGCACGAGACGGCGCAACTGGAGCGGGAGCCCAACCTCACGCTCCTGCGCGGCCGCGCCCGGCTGGCCGCCGACGACCGCGTCGACGTCGCCACCGACGGCGGCGCCCGGCGCCTGCGCTCGCCGCGGGTGGTGCTCGCGACCGGCGCGCGCCCGCTGCGCATCGATCTGCCCGGCCTGCCACCGGAGTCGGTGTGGACGAACCACGAGGTGTTCGAGGCGGCCACCCCGCCCGGCCACCTCGCCGTGCTGGGCGGCGGTCCCATCGGCGTCGAGATGGCCACCGCGTTCGCGCGCCTGGGGAGCCGCGTGACGATGGTCGAGGCGCTGCCGCGGCTCCTGGCCGGCAGCGAGCCGGAGGCCTCGGCCGTCGTCGAGGCCGCGCTGCGGCGCCTCGGCGTCGACGTGCGCGTGGGGGTGCGGGCGGTCGGGTTCGAGACGGACGGCGGCCAGCTGCGGCTCGCGCCGACGGAGCCGGGCGGCGACGCGGACGTCGACGCCGGTACCGTGGCCGGCGTCGACCGGGTGCTCATGGCCCTCGGTCGGCGGCCGGCGATCGACGACCTGACCGACGTCCCAGGCGGTCTCGAGGCGCTCGGCATCCGCGTGGGGCGGCAGGGCATCGTCACCGACGCCGCCCACGGCACAGGCCGGCCCGGGGTGTACGCGATCGGCGACGTCGGCGAGCGCGCCAAGTTCACCCACGCCGCCAACGCGCAGGGGCGCCGCCTGGTGCGGCACCTGACGGTCCCGTGGCTGCCGCTCACGCGGGAAGGCGACTACCCCGCCGTCACCTTCGCCGAGCCGGAGGTCGCCCAGATCGGCCCGCCGCTGACGGTGCTGCGGCGGCGGGCGCACCCGGACTCGATCGTCAGCCAACGCGTCGAACTCGCCGACCTCGACCGCGGCCTCACCAGCGGCCTGCACGAGGGCTTCGTGCTGCTGCACGCCCGCCGCCTGAGCGGCCGCCTGCTGTCGGCCACCGTCGTGGGGCCGCACGCCGGCGAGCTCGTCCAGCTGCTCACCTGGGCCCAGCGCCGGCGCGTGTCGCTGTGGCAGCTGTCCCGCCACGTGGTCGCCTACCCGACGCTGTCGGAGGCCATCAAGCGCGCGGCCGACGCCTTCGTGTTCGCCACGCTACCCGCGCTGCTGCGCGAGCTCGCCACCTACCTGCGCACCCGTTGGCGGCGGCCGCCGGCGGATGCCCCCACGACGGTCGCTGCCGGCGGCGACCGTTAAGCTGCGGCGTGCTGTTCGCCTTCGACCTCGACAAGACCCTCGTCACCGACGACTACCGCCTCCTCGAGCCGACGATCGCCGCCGTGAGAAGGCTGCGCGACGCCGGGCACCAGGTCACGGTGCTCACCGGTCGACCCCTGGCCTCCGCCCGGCGCTTCCTCGAGGCGCTCGAGATCGACGGCCCCTACAGCGTCAACCACGGCGCCCAGGTCATGGGGACGGGCGGGCGCGAACTGCGCCGCACCCGCCTCCTCGCGGCCGACGTCCGCGTGCTGCTCGACCCCTGGCGCAGCCACCCGCAGGTGGAGTTCAGCTGCGTGATCGACGACACGCTGCTGGTCAAGGATCCGCTCGACCAGCGCTGGCACTGGGCCCACACGGAGAGCCGGACGGTCACCCGCTTCGACCCGGAGAACGGGCTCGACGCCGACAAGGTGGTCTTCGCCTCCTCGACGACGAGCGCGACGATCGCCGATCACGTCGCCGCCAGCCTCCCGCACGTTGAGCGCTACTTGTGGGGGGATGGCTTCCTGGAGGTCATCGGCGCCGGCGCCGACAAGGGGACGGCGCTGGCCTACATCGCCGAGATGCTCGGCGTGCCCCGACACCAGACGGTGGCCTTCGGTGACGGCCTGAACGACGTGAGCATGCTGCGCTGGGCCGGGCACGCCGTGGCCGTGGGGCATGACGTCCAACCCGAGGCCCTGGCCGAGGCCGACGAGCACGTGGCCTCGCCCGAAGAGGGCGGCGTGGCCGACTGGATCGAACGCAACGTGCGCATCCCCGTCAGCTAACCGGGGTCGCGGCCATTCGGGGCGCTACGCGCCGCGAACAGGTGCGATCCGGTGCCATCCGCGGCGCTACGCGCCGCGGATGGCTTCCAGGAACTCCTGCCGCGTGCGGGCATCGTCCCGGAAGACTCCGCGCATCGCGGTGGTGCGGGTCGAAGAGCCCTGCTTCTCGACCCCGCGCATCATCATGCACAGGTGGCTGGCCTCGGTCACGACCGCCAGGCCGACCGGCTCGAGCGCCTTCTCGAGCGCATCGGCGATCTGGATCGTCATGCGCTCCTGGACCTGCATGCGGCGCGCGAAGACGTCGACGACGCGGGCGAACTTCGACAGGCCGAGGATCTTCTGGCTGGGGATGTAAGCGATGTGCGCCTTGCCGAAAAACGGCAGCATGTGGTGTTCGCACATCGAATAGAACTCGATGCCCTTGACCACCACCATCTCCGAGCCCTCGGCCGCGAAGAGGGCGCCGTTCAGGACGGTGTCGACGTCGGCCTGGTAACCCGAGGTCAGGAAGCGCAGCGAGCGCTCGACCCGGTCCGGCGTCTTGAGCAGGCCCTCGCGGGTGACGTCCTCGCCGAGCCCGGTGATCAGGTCGGCGATGAGGTCGGTCATGTCGACGTCGCCGACCTCGTCGAACTCGGGGTCGAACGGCCGGATGAGGTGGGCATGGTCGCGCACGGGGGCCTCCTGGTCCATCGTAGCGCCGCGCAGCGACCCTCCGGTGACGCTGTGCCGTGCGGCGTGCGCGCACGATAGGTGAGCCGGCGGCAGCGGACCGTATCCGGCCCTGCGTTTCGTGCCTCCGTGGGCTCGCCCTCGTGCACGGGCACTCGTGCAGGCGCACGCGCAGTTCGCGGGCAGGCGCACGCGCAGTTCGAGCGTGCCCAGGCACGCTCGAACTGCCTGGCGGCTGCCGTGCGCGCCTCGGCGCGCACGGGCAGCCGCACGTCCCGGCACCCGGCGATTACGCTCGTGGCATGACCCGCCTGGATCAGCTCGACGCGTATGCGTTGACCTTCGGCGCCCCCGTGGTCGCCACCCGGGTCGTGGACGACGACCCACAGCAGGCCTGGGTGCGGCTCGCGGCCAGCGCCTTCTACCCCACCAGCGGCGGCCAACCGCACGACCTCGGCCGGCTCGACGGCGTCGAGGTGGTCGACGTGACGATCGACGAGGCCGGCGTCTGGCACCGGGTCGCGGCCCCCGTCGGCGCGTGGCCGGTCGGGCAGTTGGCGCGCGGCGAGGTCGACGACCGCCGGCGCGCGCGCCACCGCCAACGCCACTCCGCCCAGCACCTGCTCTCCCAGGCGTTCGTGCGCACCGACCCCGCGTTCGCGACGCGGGCGGTGTCGCTCGCGTCGGCCGACTGCACCGTCGACCTCGCAGGCGACCCGGACGATGCGGCGGTCGCCGCCGCGGAGCTGCTCGCGAACGAGGCCGCCTACGCCGGCTGGCCGGTCGTCGCCACCGAGATCGACGAGGCGGAACTGGGTCGCTACCCGCTGCGGCGTCCGCCGAAGGTGACGGGCCGCGTGCGCTTGGTCGCCATGGGTCCCGGCGTCCGCGACGACCCGGCCTCGGCCTGGGAGCTCAGCGCCTGTGGCGGCACCCACGTGCGCAACACGGCCGAGGCGGCCCCGATCACGGTGCTGCGCAGCGAGCGCGTGCGTGGCGGCCTGACCCGCATCACCTTCCGGGCGGGCTGGGAGGCGTGGGAGGACCACCGCTTCAAGCACGCCGTCGCGAGCCACACCGCCACCTCGCTGTCGACCGGCGTCCCCGAGCTCGGCGCCAAGGTGGCCGCGCTGGCCGAGGAGGCCGCCGGCCTGCGGCGGGCGCTGGCCGAGGCGCGTGGCCTGCTCGCGGAGCACCTGGCCGACGACCTGCTGGGCGACGACCCGGCCCCAGGCGCGCTGCTCGTGGCGGAACTCGGCGAGCGCGAGGCCGAGCTGCTCACGCCCCTGGCGGACGCCCTGGCGGCCCGTGGCGCCACCGCCGCGCTGGCCGTCGTGCGGGGCGGCAAGGCGGAGATCGCGCTGGTCTCGGGGGCGGGCGTCGACGTGCGACCCGCCCTGGCCGCGGCGCTGCCGCACCTGTCGGGCCGCGGCGGGGGCCGACCGGAGCGCGCCCAGGGCGCGGGCCCGGCCACGGACGGGATCGCGGCCGCGTTGGCGGCGGCGCACGACGCGCTGACGGGGTGAGCGGGCGGGCCGTTCCGCGTCGGCCGTATATCGGAATGATTCCGATTCGTGTGCTAGAGTCCGGAACGGAGGTACGACCATGTCCGAAACGCTGCATCCCATCGTGCACGACATCCCCGAAGCCGAACGCGCCGACCTGGTGGCGCTGCTGAACGCCCGCCTGGCCGACACGGCCGACCTCTACAGCCAAGTCAAGATGGCCCACTGGAACGTCAAGGGCATCCACTTCCAGACCCTGCACGAGCTGTTCGACAAGGTCGCCGAGGCCGTCGAGCCCTACGTCGACATGCTCGCCGAGCGCATCACCGGGCTCGGCGGAACCGCCCGCGGCACCGTCCGCATGGCCGCGGACGCCAGCTCCCTCACCGAATACCCGGCGGACGCCGTCGATGGCGACGCCCACCTGGCGCTCGTGCGCGACCGGCTCGCCGCCTACGCCGCCGACAACCGCCGCGGCATCGACACGGCGGGCGACCTGGGCGACGCCGCCACCGAGGACCTGCTCACCGAGATCCAGCGCGAGATCGACCTGCACCTCTACTTCGTCCAGTCCCACCTGCCCGGCTGAGCCAGACGGACACGGAACGATCGCAGCGGCCGCCGCCCACCGCGGCGGCCGCTGCGTTGGCGGGGCGCCGAGGCGACCCACCGGTTCAGCGTGATGCGCCTAGGGGGCGACGGAGCGCGCGCCGGCGCCTAGGCCTCGAAGCCGCCCGAGCCGCCGACGTCGTCGCTCAGGCCCGAGGCCTCGAGCACGTGCTCGGCGACGAAGATCGGGCACTTCGCGCGCACCGCCAACGCGAGCGCGTCCGACGGACGGGCGTCGACGTCGAAGCGCACGCCGTGCCGCTCGAGGACGACCATCGCGTAGTAGGTGCCGTCGACGAGGTCGGTGACCTCGACCTTGGCGACCGTGGCGTCGAGCATGCCCAGCATCGACAGCAGCAGATCGTGCGTCAGCGGCCGCTCCGGCGGCTCCGCCTGCCGCCCCGTCGCGATCGACACGGCCTGCAGTGCGTCGATGACGATGGGCAGCAACTCGCCCTTGGGTGCCTTGAGGAGCACCAGAAAGCGGGCGCCGTCCTCGCCGGAGACGGCGATGTCCTCGAGCGTGACCTCGACCATGCTCCGAGTGTAAACCCCGGCGCGGTAGACTCCCGCGCATGAGCCGACCCGCGGCCCCTCCCGGCCCCGCCGCGCGCCGCTCGGGCTACGAGGTCGTCGTCGGCCTCGAGGTGCACCTCGCACTGCGCACCCGCACGAAGCTCTTCTGCGCCTGCCGTGCCGGAGGCGAAGCGGACGGCGACCCGGATGGCCCGCAGCCCAACCGCCACGTCTGCCCCGTCTGCCTGGGACTCCCCGGCGCGCTCCCCGTACCGAACGCCCGCGCCATCGAGCTCGCCGTGCGCTTCGCCGCCGCGCTCAGCTGCGCCGTCCCCGAGGTCACCGCGTTCGCCCGCAAGCACTACGGCTACCCCGACGCGCCCAAGAACTACCAGATCAGCCAGCACGATCGCCCCGTAGGGCTCGGCGGCGCGCTCGAACTGCCGGACGGCCGGCGGATCGGGCTCGTCCGCTGCCACCTCGAGGAGGACGCCGGCCGGCTGATCCACCCGACCTACGCCGACCACAGCCTGGTCGACCTCGACCGCGCCGGCGCGCCCCTGATCGAGCTCGTCACCGCGCCGGACCTGCGCTCCGGCGACGAGGCCCGCGCCTTCCTC
>Ga0180429_10003720_pt1 | contig 12315 bp, 10 predicted proteins | sample SS_ome_FD_132428 | JGI IMG/M metagenome (GOLD analysis project Ga0180429, IMG submission 132428) | Hypersaline lake sediment archaeal communities from the Salton Sea, California, USA - SS_1_S_1 metaG | ecosystem: Environmental > Aquatic > Non-marine Saline and Alkaline > Hypersaline > Sediment ... | reverse complement strand
TGCCTTACTGCCGGCCTGGAATCCCCGGGGGCTCCGACAGTCCGTCAGCAAGGCACCCCCATCGGGGCTCGTGCCGTGCATGCCGATCGTATGCTTTTCGATTGACACATGGCCGCATGACAGGATAAGTTCTTATCTGGTGGAATGTTTAACAAGGAGAATCGTCGTGGCACAATCCAATTGCAGTACCTGCCGGTTTCGCAAAAAATATGATGACAATCCGCAATCAATACTTGGACGGTTATGGCGGTGGCACACAAACTGGTGCCCCGGCTGGAACCGATACATGAAAACGCTTTCTGAAGAAGAAAGAAAGATTATCGCAAAAAAATACGACATGCCAAAATTCAAATGAGCAGGAGTCAATCCGATGGCAGTTCCCGGGTTTCAATAAATCATGCTGCCGAATCTGAAAGATCATGGTGAACCGTCAGCCCCGGTGTGGTGTCCCGGCCCCGGACTGTCAGAGCCTGTGGATCTCAGGCCGGGGCCGGGACACCACACCGGGGCGGGTCGAAGCCGTTTGACGGAACAGTCTGACAGAACCCTCCCTCATGATTTCTTGTACGCCAGTGTTTTCAGCTTTACCAGTTTGTAATCCCGGGTCCCCAGCCCGATCTGTTCGGCGTATGCCAGCTGATGGGACCAGTCCACCTCCGGATACAGGCCCCTGAACTTGTCCTCTCCCGGCGCCAGACAGGTTTTCAGTTCGGTATGCGGCAACCCCTGCTGCTGGTTCACCAGGTCCACGCTGGCCTGGTCGATGGCCACCGGATCCAGGGAGGCTACCACCCCGATGTTGCTGACAATGGGGGACTCCGTGTAGGACAGGCAGTCGCATTTGGGGGCGATGTCGGTGATGAAATTGATGTACAGGCATTTGCCCGGCTTGTTTTTCACAATCCCGTAGGTGTATTCCACCATTTTTTCCATGAACACCGGAATGGTCTGGTTCCAGTTGATGTTGATGGACCCGGTGGGACACCGGACAATGCATTCCGCGCATCCGATGCATTTTTCCTTGTTGATATACGCTTTTTTGTCTTCCAGGAAAATGGCCTCTCCCGGGCAGTGGGCCGCGCATTCACCGCACCCGATACAGGTTTTGCGTTTGATTTTGGGGGACACGTTGGAGTGCTGGTCCAGTTTGCCTCTGCGGGAGGCAGATCCCATACCGATGTTTTTGACGGTACCGCCGAACCCGCTCAGCTCATGCCCTTTGAAGTGAGCCACCGAAACCAGAGCGGATGCATGAACGATTTCAGATCCGATATACACCTGCTCGCAGTTTTTCAGTTTCACCGGCACAGGGGTGTCGCTTTTGCCGAAAAGTCCGTCGGCAATGATGATGGGGGCATGATCCATGGCCGAGTAGGCAAACCCGTTCTCGATGGCGGTTTTGATATGGGACACGGCATTGGACCGGGTGCCCACATACAGGGTATTGGCATCAGTGAGAAACGGCTGTGCCCCGGTGGTTCGGATGGTTTCGATGATCTTCCGGATAAAGACCGGCCGGATAAAGGCGGTATTGCCCTGTTCGCCGAAATGAAGTTTGACGGCGGTATGGTCGTTTTTGTGCAATATGTTTTTGATCCCGGCTTTTTTCAGGAGCCGGCCCAGTTTTCCGGGCAGGTTTTCCCGGGATGTCGCGGTCAGGTCCATAAAAAAAACGTCAGCTGGCATGAAAACCTCCTTGGATGTGTTTTTTTGTCTGTCATACGCAATTTTGCATGAAAACTCAACCCGGGATTTTTCGATTCAGCCAGACCCAGCCCAGTATGGGTCCGGGTGCCAGGCAGAGAAACGCGGTGTGAATGCCCCAGTGACGGATCCAGAACGTCACCAGTTCGATGGAAAAAATGGTGATGGTGAATCCGATGCAGTTGACCAGGGTCAATGCGGTCCCCACATATCCGGCCGGTGCAAACCGGGTGTTCAACGAGGAAAACTGGGGTGAATCCGCCACCACGGCCAGACCCCAGAGAAGAATGATGCCCAGGGCCAGAGAGCGCGGCAGAAAAAGAAGGGCCGGAGAGATCAGGCAGCAGACTGCGGATATGATCAACGCGGTACCGGCCACATACCGGCTTCCCCATTTCAAGGACAGCATGCCCCCGACGGCACATCCCGTAAACCCGGCCCCGAAAAAACCAAACGCCCACAGCTCCGCATGCTGCGGAACCATGATGAAAAACAGAAGCGGGACAGCGGCCCAGGCCGCATACAGTTCCCACATATGGCCGAAATATCCCAGGGCCGACGACCTGAACCATGGATTGGCAAACACATGGCGGATCACTTTTGGATCAAAGGGGGACCCTTTGGGCAGAAACGGACCATCTCCCACAAACAACATCTGAATCAGCCCGCCGGCCAGACAGGAACCGCTGGTGACCCACAGGATCACTCCCGGGTCTCCCTGCCAGCTGAGCGCTTTGATCAGGTAGGGGAATCCGGATGCCAGCACCAGGGCGCCCACCAGAAAGCCTAAAGCCCGGCCCAGGGTGTCGGGATACCAGGAGGCGGCGATTTTCATGCCCACCGGATAGATGCCGGCCAGGGAGATGCCGCATAAAAACCGGGATGCCAGCAGCAATTCCCGGGAAGGGGGCAGCAATGTTCCGCCTATGTTGAAAACCGCGCCAGCCATAGCGCAGACAAAAAAGACCCGGGCCGGTGAGAACCGGTCCGACAGGTTCAGATAGGCAAAGCTCAGGGTGCCGGCAATAAATCCGGCCTGCACCGCAGACAGCAGAAATGCCTGACCCGCAAACGCGGCATTGGCGGCGAACCAGATGGAACCGGACAGAAACTGGGCCAGGATAATCAGAAAAAGTCTCATGGGACAGGGGGGTGTTGTTCAGTCCATGGTCTGGAGCAGCCGGAACAGGGTCTGCTTTGCCAGGATATCACCGGAAATCACGCCGACCACCTGGTTGTTATCCACTATGGGCATGGCTGAAATTTCATGGTGTTCCAGCATTCTGACACATTCCAGAATCGGTGTGTCCGGGCCTGTGCAGATCACATCCGCGGTCATCACCCGGGTCAGGGGCGCATCCATGGGCAGGTGGGAGGCCATGGCACGGGTGATGTCCCAGTTGGTGACAATGCCGATCAGCGTGCCTTTTTCCGATACCACAGTGACAATGGACACCGGGGACCGGACCAGGAGTTCGGCCGCATCCGTGATCTGCCGGTCCACGGCGATGGTGGGGGCATCCTGCATGACCTCTCCGGCGGTTCGGGTCTTTTCCATGGAAGCGATGCGCTGGATACTGATGGTTTCCGCCACTTCACAGGGCAGGCTGTCCGCATCCCTGCACAGGCCGTCGATGAGTTCTTCCATATTGTTGCGGATCACGGATTCCAGCTTTTCCACGGCCGTTTTCCGCCGGATTTCCGACAGGTCGGCAAACGCGTCCCGGTTTTTGTGCAGCCAGGCATCGATTTTTTCCGGGTTGCCCAGGAACTCTTTGGGAATCCGCAGGTGATCCGGGGTGGGGATCATGCGTTCGTGGGCCGCATAGATCACACCCCCGGAATTGACCAGGTAATCGGTGGCGATGAGGATCCCTCTGTCCCGGTACACCTGCCGTTCCATGCGCCGCCGGGCCGCTTTTTTCGCCGGATCCGGGGAATAGGTGTTGGCCCCTTCCACGATCATCTGCCAGTGTCCCATCCGGTCCACGGTCATGGACGGATTCGAGCCCGGATCCACATCCAGGTAGTTGGATACCGGAGATGCCGGTATCAGGCAGAACCCGGATTCCCTGAGCAGGTTGTCCGCGCAGCTGGAATAGATGGTGGGTGGGTCGTCGGTTTTTGTGCCATGGAGGATGGTGTCGTGAAAATAGCGCCGGGTCACTTCACCGAACTGTTTCCACAGGTCAAACAGGTGTCGCCAGGGCAGGCCGCCGTCATTGATCAGGTACCCGTGGGCATCACTGATGCCTTTGATGACCGGTGACCCGTCCGGATCATATTCATGGAAAATCCGGGCCACATGCGCGCCGACCGCACCGAATCCCTGGATGAGGATGGACCGGTCCTCCGGCCCGGGAAGGGTCAGGTTCCGGAACTGGGGCAGGGTCTGAAGCCGGGGCAGATGATCCACCAGGGTGTTGAATGCCACCACCACGCCGTTGGCAGCCCCGCCCAGTTCATCGATGCGGTTCCCGCCCATGTCGGCCGGTTTGGACACCACATTGTTGAGCCCGTTTTCAATGGCGAATATTTTCATGTCCGCATCATTGGTGCCTACATCCGGTCCGGGGAGATAGATCTTCCGGTATCTTCTCAGCAGGCGTCCGAACCCGGTGATGACGGTCCGCCGGTCGCCGGATGTGAGGGGTTCCGGACAGACAATCCCGGATTTGCCGCCCCCGAAGGGCAGGGCGGCGGCCGCGTTTTTCAATGTCATGCCCCGGGCCAGGTTGTGAACGATATCCGGGGTGATGTCCGGCAGCATGCGGGTGCCGCCCATGGAAGGCTGGCCCATGGCCAGGTTGTCCACCACCAGAAACCCGCCGATCTGTAACGGGCTGTCCTCATCCCACATGCAGGCCAACAGTCTTGGTCCCAGCCGGTCCACCCGGATGCCCAGACGCTGGAGCCGGTCCACGTCCAGGGGGCCGAACTCCATATACCGGAAAGAGCCGTCCATGATCAGCCGATTCTGCCGGGCTTTTTCAGGCAGTGTTTTTTCCAGCAGGGCTTTCATTTTCAGTGGAATCATGGGGCCTCCTGTGAATGGGATGGTGCTGTTGCCGTTATTGTCATCCATACCCGGTGAAATGTCAAAACAAAATGTGCGGTAGCGCGCCGCCCCGGGCGGGGTGCCTTACTGCCGGCCTGGAATCCCTGGTCGGGCTCCGACAGTCCGTCAGTAAGGCACCCCGCCCGGGGCTCGGCTGTGCACTGCTTGACGCGGCAGTGTGTGCGTGGTATGTAACATCACGATTTTATGAGACAAATGAAAGGACGGCGCAATGACGAAAAACGTGGTGGAACAGGTGGATGACCGGGTAAAGGTCAACACCCTGCTGGTGAGTGTGTCAGACAAAACCGGGCTGGAAAACTTGATTCCGGGCATGGTGGCGGTGAATCCGGAGCTGGTCATTCTGTCCACCGGCGGGACCTTCGGCCGGATCCGGGAGATCCTGGGTGCTGAGGCGGCCCGTCATCTGCGGCAGGTGTCCGATTACACCGGGCAGCCGGAAACACAGGGGGGCCTTGTGAAAACCCTGGATTTCAAGATCTATCTTGGGTTGCTGACAGAGACCTATAATGACGCCCATCAGGCGGATCTGACCCGGACGGGCGCCCTGCCCATCGACATGGTGGTGGTCAATCTGTATCCCTTTTCCCAGACCATTGCAAAGAAAGGGATCAATCTGGAAAATGCCCGGGGGAATATCGATATCGGGGGCCCCACAATGATCCGGGCGGCTGCCAAAAATTTCATCCGGGTGGCATCGGTGACAGACCCTGCACAATATCCGGACCTTCTTGAAACACTCAAGGCCGGACAGGGATGCCTGACACTGGCCGACCGGTTTGAACTGGCGGCCCGGGCCTTTGACCATACGGCCGTCTATGACCGGGCGATTGCCGATTACCTGGCCGGCCGGGCCGGGGCAGCCCTTGATTCATGTTATAACACAGGAGCCTGAACCATGTCCGATGATCTGAAAAAGATGTATAAAACCATTATGGATGACCATTTCCCCTCCCGTATGGAAATCGCTTTTGTGGAAGGGGACACCAGACAGACACTGTTCTACGAAAAGGTGTCCTGGGTGATTGACGGGGTGCAAAAAGGCCTTCGATACGGGGAGAATCCGGGTCAGGAAGCGGCCCTGTACCGTTTGATCAACGGCAATCTGGTCCTGGGAGAGGCAAAAACCATCCAGCCGGGGCAGCACCTGGTGTCGGATATCGAGCTGCTTCAGTCCGGCAAGCACCCGGGCAAAACCAATCTGACCGATGCGGACAACTGTCTGAATATCCTGCGGTATTTCACCGACACCCCGTGTGCCGTGATCGTCAAGCACAACAATCCCTGCGGTGCGGCCCGGGCCGATTCTCTGGAAAAGGCCTATACAAGGGCGTATATGGCGGACCGGGTGGCGGCGTTCGGGGGATGCATCGGGTTGAACCGGGCCGTGGACAAGGCAACGGCCCAGGCCATTGCCGCCCAGTATGCGGAAGTGGTGGTGGCCCCGGAATTCGAGGACGGGGTCCTGGAGATTCTGGGAACCCGGAAAAACCTGCGGGTGATCCGTATCCAGGCCATGGACCGGCTCCAGGCGTTTATCGGGGAGCGGGTGGTGGATTTCAAAAGTTTGATGGACGGCGGGATTGTGGCCCAGTGGTCCTTTGTGCCCAGAACCCTGACCCGAAACGATCTGATACCGGCGGCGGCGGACTATCAGGGACAGACCTATACCGTCAGCCGGCAGCCCACGGACCGGGAATATGAGGACATGCTGTTCGGGTGGCTGGTGGAATCGGGCATCACCTCCAATTCCGTGATCTATGTCAAAGACAATGTGACCGTGGGGATCGGCACCGGTGAGCAGGACCGGGTGGGGGTGGCTCAGATCGCCGTGGACAAGGCGTACCGCAAACTGGCGGACCGGTACTGCTTTGAACAATACGATCAGTCCTATGCCGATTTGACGGATGAAGACAAAAAACGGGAAATCGATGGGCAGGTGGCAGAGCAAAAAGGCGGGCTGGTCGGTGCGGCCATGGTGTCGGATGCGTTTTTTCCGTTCCGGGACGGTATCGATGTGGGCCTGTCACAGGGGATCAAGGCCGTGATTCAGCCCGGCGGGTCCCTGAATGATTATCAATCCATCCAGGCCTGCAACGACCATGACGCCGCCATGGTATTCACGGGTCAGCGGAGCTTCAAGCATTAAACACAGAACAGGGAGAGCTGATCCCGCCGGGCATCCACATGCTGCACCGTGACCTGAACGGCGTCTCCCTGTTTGAGTTTCAGCCCGGATGCCGGCAGCCGGGCCTCCAGCATGAATTCCTTGAGCAGGATGTTGAAGTGATCCCGGTGACATTCCAGGACCAGTGCATCGAGGCTCTCGCCCCGCATGGTTTCCAGAAGTCTGAGCAGCCAGTACCGTTTTCTGGCCCCCTGAACACGCCCGGCATTGGCCATGGGAACGGATACCGCCTGAAGGATCTCTTCCAGGTCTTTTTTTGAATAGGCCGGATTCAATCCCAGGACCGCCTTGATCTGCCGCTGGGTGAGCAGGTCATGATAGCGGCGGATGGGCGAGGTGGCTGTGGTATAGGCTTTGACACCCAGGCCGGAGTGTGCCTGGGGATCGGTGCTGATCACGGCCCGGCTCAAATGCTTGCGCTGCATGAGGTTGGGCAGAAGCGCGGTTTCAATCCCCTTGAACAGCCGCTGGCTGGGCGGGGGCTGGGACCGGAACACTGCCGGGATCTGGTGGTCAGCCAGGAATTTGGCCATCAGGGAATTGGCAAAAATCATCATTTCCGACACCAGCATCCGGGAAGGATTTTCCCGGTCCACCTTGGCATATCGGATTTCTTTGTTATCTTCCAGCCAGATATTGACTTCGGGCAGGGTGATCTGGACCGCACCGGCCTTGAGGCGTTTTTCCCTCAGCAGGGTGGCGATCTTGTGGAGGCTGGTGATGGGGTCGTCCTTGCCGTTCAACAGGTTGGCTTCGGTGTAGCTCATTTGATGATGGACCTGAATGATGCTGGGGACAATCTGGACATCCTGAATTTCAAAAAACCGGCTCATCTGGATCAGGGTGGAGATGGCCGGCCGGACCTCCCCCTGCCTGAGGCTGCACAGGTCATCGGATAAATCAGCCGGCAGCATGGGCAGCTTGTCGTCGGGCATGTAAATGGAGCTGGCCCGCTCCCGGGCCGCCAGGTCGATGGGATCACCGGATTTTATGTAGGCCCCCACATCGATGATATGGATGCCCAGGCGGTAGCCCTGGTCCGTGTTTTCAAGGCTGATGGCATCGTCATAATCCATGGTGGACTGGCCGTCGATGGTGATCAGCGGGACCTGGGTCAGGTCTTTGCGGCCTTGATCCTGAAAAACCCGGGAACTGGTGAGCGACAGGTTTCCGGAGGCAGCGGTCACTTCCGGGGAAAATCGGGTGGGAATACCCATGGACAGGAGATGGACGTTTTCATCCACATCCCAGACACCGGCTCGGACAAAAAATTGAAACAGGGTGTCCGGGGTCGTCAGACCGGCATTTTTGAGCATCTGCCTGGCCAGGGATGCATGATCACTGTCGTTTCCGAACAGATAGTAATCTTTGAGGCATGCCATGACCCCGGGATCTGCTTTCTCATGGGCCTCCGAGTCGTTCTGCATGGCAGTCAGCCAGGCCACCCCTTTTTGAATCAGGCGGTCTCTTTTTTCCGCTTCTCTGATCTGGCGCTTTTTGGCATCCACCTGTTCCGATGTAAACGGGGAAAAACCGTTCTGGTTGAACTTGAAATACAGGCGGTCATTGAAAACCGAACGGATGACCGCGGCCTCGTGGTCACAACATAAGGGCGGGTCAAAGCAGAAAACCGTCATGGCGGCCAGATCGATATCTTCAGGTTCTTCGTGAAGAATCTCCCAGATTTCGAAAATATCGATCTGTTCGGATAATTCTCTTCGCGTGTTTGCCGTGGCTTTCAGCTGGTTGATCAGATGATTTCTGGGCTGGGTGGTGTCCAGACAGACCTGTGACACATGGGTCAGTCTTTTTTCAGAAAGGCTGACTTCCCGGCTGTTTTCATTGAGTAATTTGAGCTTGTCTTTTTTTTCGCTTACTATTACTGCTGTTATGATTTTCTGTTGATCAATGTATTCAACAATGGTCCCGATTTTCATGAGCCAGACAATAGCAGGAAGGGGGGGTAAAGTCAAACACAGAAACAGGGGACGGCCCCTTGATAAACCAAAGAAGATGGTATAAAATCAGGCATCTGTATGGGAAAGAAAAAGAAATACAAGCCGCGAGTGCTGGGTTCGGATGAAGACTTGTTGAGAACCTTCACCCGAAAATCCGTGACACCGCCTTTGCCCGTGTCCGGGAACACCTCCCCGCCCGTGAACCGTCACGGGCTGCCGGTGGTGGACAAGATGTTTTCAGATTCATATGCCGGGACCTCCGAAAAATCATGTCAACCGGAAACAAAAGATACGCCGGCACAGGATTTTACCGCTTTGCTGGAATCTTATCTCTCCAGACCCCCCCCAAAGAAAAAATCGGTTGCCCCCAGACCCATGCCCTATCATAAAAGGATCAAGCGGTATCCGCCTCCGGAAAAGGATCTGGATCTGCATGGGTTCACCGCCCTGGGCGCCCAGTTGAAAGCCCGGTCTTTTCTCACCGGATGCAAAAAACAGGGATATTTCACCGTGCGGATCATCGTGGGCAGGGGACGTCATTCCGATCTGGGGGCGGTGCTGCCGGATACCATTGAAGACCTGCTGGCCCAGTTGAAAGCCCAGGAGATTGTTCTGGGGTTTACCTGGGAACGGAAGAAAAAATCCAGGTCCGGTTCGGTGATCGTGTATCTCCGCCAGTTCAGTGATTGACGCGCAGTTCCATTGACGCGCAGTTCCGCTGACCGCTCAGAATACCGGATCAGTCATTTCTGCATGTTTGGAATTACTGGTTCAGCTGGTATTTTCTGACGGCCTGATTGTGCTCGGCCAGGGTTTTTGAAAAATAGTGGGTTTTGTCGTTTCTGGAGACAAAATACAGAAAATCACTGTCAGCCGGAAACAGGGCCGCCTCTATGGCTTTCTCCCCCGGATTGGCAATGGGGCCTTTGGGAAGGCCGTGCATCTGATAGGTGTTGTATTCGGTTTTTCTTTGCAGATGCCGGGTCCGGATCCGGCCTTCAAATTCCGGGTCCCCGTAAATCACGGTGGGATCGCTTTGCAGGCGCATCCCTTTTTTCAGGCGGTTGTGGAAGACCGATGAGATCAACGCCCGTTCCGATGGGACGCCGGCTTCCTTTTCAATCATGGATGCCAGGGTGACGATCTGTTGAAGCGTGAACCCCAGATCATCGGTCCGTTCCTGCCACCGGGGTGTAAACACGGAAAAAAACGTGGCCACCATTTTTTCGATCACCTGGCGGCAGGTGACGGTTTTCGGGAAAAAATAGGTATCAGGAAACAGAAAACCTTCCAGGGAGTGGGAAGGGATGGCAAGGTCTGTGATGAGGTCCGGGTCCCGGCACAGGGCCACAAAACCTTCAGCGTCACACCATCCGGTTTTGGCCACCACAGTTGCGGTTTCTTCCATGTTCAGCCCTTCGGGTACCGTCAGCCGGTACAGCTTGATCCGGCCTTTCAACAGCTGATCCAGAATCTGCGCCGGTGATGCCGGTGCGGACAAGAGGTGTTCACCGGCTGGTATGCGGGTGGCGGCCTTTTGGTACCGGGCATAGGCACGGAACAAAAAGGCGTTGGCAATCAACCCCCGGGCTTCCAGCCCCTCTGCGATCTGTCCAAGGGACTGCCCCGGGTCAATGGTAAAAACGATTTCTGTGTGATCGGCTGGAAGCGGGGTGAACAGCACATGCCACACCCATATCGCTGTGATGGAAAAAAACAATCCTGCCAGAAGTACGCCTCCCAGCAGGATTTTTATACCGGTTTTCAACCGCCTGATGCCGTCCTCCTGAAACGTTTAGACCATTCCCCTGAAAGAGGTAAAGGTCAGGGCGATGATACCGGCGGTAATGAGGCCGATGGAGGTATCCTGAAGCGGTTTGGGCACCGGTCCCAGGTTGACGCGCTCCCGGACCCCGGCAAACAGGATCAGGGCCAGACCGAACCCGATGGCATAGGAAAAGGATGACATCAGTGCTTTGGTGAAGTGATATTCATTGCCGATGTTCAGCAGACAGGCACCCATGACGGCACAGTTGGTGGTGATCAGCGGCAGAAAGATGCCCAGGCCCGCATACAGCCCGGGAATACTTTTTTTAAGAAACATTTCCACAAACTGGACCAGAGAGGCGATGACCAGAATAAAGGACAGGGTTCTGAGATACTCGACATTCAGCGCCTTGAGCAGGAACGTATCCACCGACCAGGTGATCATGCCGGCCATGACCATGACAAACACGACGGCCATGGACATACCCACGGCGGTTTCCATTTTTTTGGATGTACCGATGAAGGGGCAGATGCCCAGAAACTGAGCCAGGATGATATTGTTGATGAAAATACTGCCGATGGCAAGTTCAAAAAATTCCATGGTCCACTCCTTATTTCTTACCGATCAGGTTCATGCCGGCCAGCATCAGCCCCAGGGCCGCAAACGCGCCGGGTGCTTCCACCATGAAGGTGAAAGGATGAAACCAGTGGCTCAGGTCAAATATCGGAGATCCGCCCCATATGGTGATGGTTCCAGCACCCAGAATTTCCCGGACCGCCCCCAGTGATGCCAGAGACAGGGTGAAACCGATACCGATGCCCAGTCCGTCAGCCAGCGCCATGACGGGGTTGTTTTTGCTGGCAAACGCCTCGGCACGGCCAAGAACGATACAGTTCACCACGATCAGGGGGATAAAGATTCCCAGTTTCAGAAACAGCGGGTAGGTATACGCCTGCATGACCAGTTCCACAATGGTAACACAGGTGGCAATGATCACAATATAGCAGGCGATTCTCACTTTGGTGGGAATCACATTTCTCAAAAGAGAAATCAACAGGTTTGAGAATACCAGCACAAAGGTGGTGGCCAATCCCATACCAATACCGTTTTCAACGGATTTGGTCACCGCCAGGGTGGGACAAAGTCCCAGTACCAGCCGGAAAGGAGGAATTTCAGCCCATAGTCCTTTTGTAAACTCTTTCGCCAAGGATTGTGCCATGTGTGTATATCTCCTTAATCCCTTATTGGATCTGTTTCATGATTTCAGGTTTCAGGTCGTTGTACAGCGTCTGCGCCTCGATGGCGGCCCGGGTGATGGCCCGGGATGTCACTGTGGCTCCGGATATGGCACTGATCGTACCATCGTCCGCCTTCAAGGCCAGGTTGGTGTCCAGAGATTTGTCGTTGAACTGGGAAACAAAGGTCAAATCATCCTTGGCACGAGACCCCAGCCCCGGGGTTTCTGCGTGGGTCGTGACCCGGGCACCGACCAATTGGTCTTTGTCCATATCGATGGCGACCATCAGGCCGATATCGCCTCCGTAACCGCCTTTGCCAAGGGTCTCGAAGGCAACCGCCATGGAGCCGTCCGGCATTTTCCCCGGAAAAATCTGGATGG
>Ga0180429_10003718_pt1 | contig 12322 bp, 15 predicted proteins | sample SS_ome_FD_132428 | JGI IMG/M metagenome (GOLD analysis project Ga0180429, IMG submission 132428) | Hypersaline lake sediment archaeal communities from the Salton Sea, California, USA - SS_1_S_1 metaG | ecosystem: Environmental > Aquatic > Non-marine Saline and Alkaline > Hypersaline > Sediment ... | reverse complement strand
TCGCCGAGGAGGCGTCGAGCAGGGACATGGAACGCGCGCATCGCCGACAGCGAGCCCAACCCGTGGACGTCGTTTCCGTTCGCCAGGGGTGGAGGGCCCGGGTGCCCCAACGGCACGTAGGTCGGGGCCGATGCGACGCGTGACGCAGCGGTCGAGAGGCCGGGGGCCGAGCACGGCATGACGGGGCTCCGACGGCTGGAACGGGCTTTCGTCTGGCTCAACCAGGGCCTCGTGATGCTGATGATGATGACGATGGCTGCGCTGGTGTTCACCAACGTGGTCACCCGCTACCTGTTCGGTTTCTCGCTCAACTGGGCCGAGGAGACGTCGCGTTACCTGATGATCTGGGTGGCCTACCTCGGCGCTGGCCTGGCGATGCGCGAGGGCCGCCACGTGGCGATCGAGTACCTGCAGGGCCTCTTGCCCGCGCGGCTGGCGCCGTACGCGCGCGGCCTGGTCGCCCTGCTCATCCTCGCGTTCATGGTCACGCTCGCGATCCTCGGCGTGCAGATCGCACAGTTCGCCTGGCGCCAGCGCACGCCGGTGCTGGGCCTTCCCCAGGGCGCCGTGTACCTGGCGATCCCCATCGGTGCCGGTCTGTTCGTGCTCCACTTCCTCATCGTCCTGCGCGACTACCTCCGCCAGCCGCCCAACGCGATCGACGTCGAGGACCTCGTGGCCCACGGTGGTGTCGACGAGGGCGCGCGATGACGGCCCTGCTGCTCGGTAGCTTCGTGGTGCTCATGGCCGTCGGCATGCCGGTGGCGCTGGTCATGGGGGCGGCGAGCCTGGTCGCGCTCCTATGGGGCGGCAGCAACCTGCCGACGGTCATCGTGCCGCAGAGCCTGCTGCGTGGGATCGACTCGTTCCCGCTCATGGCGGTGCCGCTGTTCATCCTCGCGGCCGATCTCATGACCGCCGGACGTCTGACCGACGCCCTCATGAAGCACGCCAACCTGCTCGTCGGTCACCTGCGTGGCGGCCTCGGCTACGTCAACGTGCTGACCAGCATGCTGTTCGCCGGCATCAGCGGCTCGGCCCTCGCGGACGCCGCGGGGCCGGGCAAGATCGTCATGGACATGATGCGCGGGGCCGGCTACCCCGCCTACTACGCCGGCGCGCTGACGGCGACCACGGCGACGATCGGGCCGATCATCCCGCCCAGCATCATCATGGTCATCTACGCGGTGACCGACAACAGCGTGACCGTCGCGGGCCTGTTCCTCGCCGGCGTCGTGCCCGGGGTCCTGCTCGGCGCGGCGCTGGCGCTGGTCAACTACGTCATCTCCGTCCGCCACGGCTACCAGTCCGCGTCGAGCCGGCCGCCCGTGCGCGACGTGCTGCGCAGCGTGTTCCCGGCGCTACCGGGGCTGATGATGCCGGTCATCATCCTCGGGGGCATCCTCGGCGGCATCTTCACCGCCACCGAGGCGGCCGCGGTCGCCGTGTTCTACGCGCTCATCGTCAGCCTCTTCCTCACCCGCCAGTTGAGGTGGCGGGACGTGCCGGGGGTCTTTCTGCGCAGCGGGATCCTCACCTCGGCGGTCCTGCTGATCGTCTCCATGGCCACGATTTTCTCGCGGCTCCTCACCGTGCTGCAGGTGCCTCAGAACCTCGCCCGCTGGCTGGCCGGCCTCACCGAGGACCGCGTCGTGATCATGATCCTGCTGGCGGCGTTCATCTTGCTCGTGGGCCTGGTCGTCGACACGTTGCCCGCGGTGATCATCCTCGTGCCCGTGCTGGCACCGGTGGCGGCCCAGTTCGGCATCGACCCGCTGCAGTTCGCGATGATGCTGGTGCTCAACCTCGCGATCGGGATGGTGACGCCCCCCATCGGGCCCGTGCTGTTCGTCATCTGTACCGTCGGCAAGCTCCGCCTCGAGCGGCTCTCGCGTGCCGTCGTCCCCCTGCTGCTCGCCGAACTCGTCGTGCTGGCGCTGGTGATCGCCTTCCCGGCCATCAGCCTGACCGTGCCCGGCTGGTTCGGGTTGGCCCGCTGAGGAAGGAGGCCAAGGACCCCCGCCGACCCCGTTCCCGCGATCGCGGGAGCTTCCCGCCCCCCGCCTCGAAGGAGGCCCCATATGCTGCGCAAGCTCTCCGTCCTCGTCCTGCTCCTCGTCCTCGGCACCGCGCTGGGACAGACCGTCATCCGCTACGCCCACTTCCAGCCCGGCCGCACCGACCAACCCAAGCATGCCGCGGCGCTCGCCTTCGAGCGCTCCGTCGAGACGGAGTCGAACGGCAGCCTGCAGGTCGAGATCTTCCCGGCCAGCCAGCTCGGCACGGCAGCCGAGGTCCTCGAGGGCTTGCAGTTCGGCACGATCCAGATGGGCGTCGTGCACGACGGGCCGATCTCGGGCTTCTTCCGCCCGATCGAGCTCTTCAGCATCCCCTACCTGTTCACCGGGCAGCCCGAGGCGTACAGCGTCTTTGATGGCGACTTCGGCGCGATGTTCGCCGAGCGCATGATCGCCGAATCCAACCTGCGGCCGCTGGCCATCGCCGACAACGGCATCCGCCACTTCACCAACGACGTCCGCCCCATCCGCAGCCCCGAGGACATGCGCGGACTCAAGATCCGCGTGCAGCCTAGCCCGATCTACGAGGCCCTCGTGAACAGCCTCGGTGCCAGCCCGGCCGCCATCGCCTGGCCGGAGCTCCCCAGCGCGCTGCAGCAGGGCGTGGTCGACGGCCAGGAGAACGGCGTCACCAACATCCTCGCCGCAAGCCTCTACCAGTACCAGAAGTTCGTGTCGCTCGACGCCCACGTGTACAGCGTGCACGTCTACATCATGGGCGAGGACTTCTGGCAGGGCCTGTCCCCCGAGGAACAGCGCATCGTCCAGGACGGCACCAACATCGCCAAGGAGATCCATCGCGCCATGACGACCGCGCAGGACGACGGCGCGGAGGAGATCCTCAGCGGCCTCGGCATGGAGGTGGCCGTTCTGACGCCCGCCGAGATCCAGGCGTTCCGCGAGCTGGCGCAGCCCGCCGTGCTCGAGTACATCCGCACGGTGGTGCCGCAGGACATGATCGACGCCCTGTTCGCCGCCATCGACGACTTCCGCGGCAACTGACGGGGACGACGTGAGCCGCCCCACCCGCCGCGTCTTCGTGGTCGGGAACGGCTACCAGAGCTACGACACCGAGGGGGCGATCCTCGCCCCCTTCGGCGTCGCCGGCATCGAGACCACCGCCCCCGGCGAGCCCGGCTTCGAGGTGGCGCTCGCGCAGGCGGACGCGCTACTCGTGCGCGAGGCGCGCATCGATCGCGGCGTCATCGAGCGCCTCAGGCGCTGCACCGCGATCGTGCGCTACGGCATCGGCGTCGACAACGTCGACCTGGAGGCCGCGCGCGAGCGTCGTATCCACGTCGCCAACACACCCGGGTATGGCGTCGACGAGGTCAGCACCCACGCGCTCGCCCTGCTGCTCGCCGTCGCCCGACGGATCGTGCCGCGCGACCGCGACGTGCGCGCCGGCGTCTGGGGCGTGGGGCAAGCGGAGCCGATGCACTCGCTCAGCGGACGGACGTTGGGCCTCGTTGGCTTCGGCGCGATCGCACGTGCCTTCCTGGCCAAGATGCGGCCGTTCGCCCCCCGGCGGGTGCTGGTCGCAGACCCGTACGCCGCCGACCTGCCGGCCGACGCGGAGCGCGTCGACGTCGACGCCCTGTGCCGCGAGGCCGACCTGATCTCGCTGCACGCGCCCCTCACCGAGGAGACGCACCACCTGATCGGCCAACTGGAGCTGGCGGCGATGCGCCCGACCACGATCCTCGTCAACACCGGCCGCGGCGGCCTCGTCGACGAGGGCGCCCTCGTCGCGGCTCTGCGGGCCGGCCGGCTCTTCGGCGCGGGCATCGACGTCTTCGAGCGCGAGCCCCTCGCGCCCGACCATCCCCTGCGCGAGCTCGACGCCGTCGTCCTCTCCGACCACACCGCCTGGTACTCCGAGGCCTCGGTGCGCGAGCTGCAGCAGCGGGCCGCTCAGGAGGTCGCCCGCGTCTTCTCCGGCGAGCCCCCGCGCGCCTGGGTCAACCCGTGGTCCAGATGATCGATCGCGCGTCGGCGCCGCACGTCTCCCCGTACGACCCGCCTCAGGAGGCCCCATGACCTACCCCGACGCCGTCATCGCCCAGTTCCACACGGTCGCGACCGCATCGGTGGCCGACGCCGTCGACCTGATCACCGGTCGGCGCGGCTACCTCCACCACAGCGTCAAGCCGCGCATCAACGACAAGAAGGTCGTCGGCCCTGCGGTCACCGTTGCCGAGGGTCCGACCGACGAGAAGCACCCGCCCACGCACGCGCTCGAGATCATCGATGCCAGCGTGGCCGGCTCCGTGGTCGTCATCGGCACCGGCGGCGAGTGCGACCTGGCGGTGTGGGGCGGCCTGATGACCGCCGGCGCCGTCGTCAACGGCCTCGCCGGCGCGATCCTCGACGGCGGCGTGCGCGACGTCAGCGAGATCCGCCGCGACTACGACTTCCCCGTGTACGCCCGCGCCGTCTCCCCCGGGACCACCGTCGGCCGCTTCCGCACGCTGGCGGCCAACGTGCCGGTCGAGTGCGGCGGCATCACCGTGCATCCCGGCGACCTGATCGTCGCCGATATCGACGGCGTGGTCGTGGTGCCGCAGGCCCACGTCGACGAGGTGCTGGCGATGTCGCTCGACATCGAGACGAAGGAGGCCGAGCAGGCGCGCTACATCCGCGAGAGTGGTTCGCTGGCCGCGGGCCTCGCCAAGTACAACCGGATCTAGGCCATGGCGAAGACGCTGGACGTTCTCGGCCTCGGCGAGCCGATGCTCGAGTTCAACGAGGGGACCGAGCCTGGCGACGGCGGCGCCCGCTACCTGCAGGGTTTCGGCGGCGACACCTCCAACGCGGTCATCGCCGCCGCCCGCCAGGGCGCGGCGGCTGGTTACTGGACGCGCCTGGGCCAGGACGTGTTCGGCGAGCGGTTCATGGACCTGTGGGCCGACGAGGGCGTCGACGCGCGGCACGTCGCGCGCGATCCTGACGCGCCCACCGGCATCTACTTCGTCACCCACGGGCCCGAGGGCCATGCCTTCAGCTACTACCGGCGCGACTCCGCCGCCAGCCGCATGCGGCCGGCCGACGTGCCCGTCGCGGCGATCGCGTCCGCCCGGGTGCTGCACGTGTCGGGCATCAGCCAGGCGATCAGCGACGGCGCCTGCGACACCGTCTTCGCCGCCATCGAGGTCGCCCGGTCGGCGGGCACGGCGGTCGCCTACGACACCAACCTGCGCCTCAAGCTCTGGCCGCTGGCGCGGGCGCGCGCCGTGGTCATGGAGACGATCGCCCACTGCGACGTCTGCCTTCCGAGCCTGGAGGACGCCACCCAGCTGACGGGCCTGGAGGCCCCGGACGCGGTCGTCGACGCCCTGCTGGGCCGCGGCGCCCCGGTCGTCGCGCTCAAGCTGGGCCCGGACGGGGCGCTCGTCTCCGACGGCCACGAGCGCCACCGCCTGGCCGGCCACGCGGTGGCGACGGTCGACGCGACCGGTGCGGGCGACACCTTCGACGGGGCGTTCTTGGCCGAGTGGGTGCGCGGGGCGCCCCTCGCGGACGCGGCCCGCTACGCCAACGCGGCGGCGGCGCTGTCGACCCGCGGCTACGGCGCCGTCGGTCCGATCCCGCGGCGTGCCGAGGTGGAGGCCTGGCTGACGTCGCAGGGCTGACGGCGGTCGCGGAGCCGGCCCCCGCCCGTCTGATGGCCCGCTCGGGCCGCTACCCGCGCCGGCCCGCCGCGGCCGCCACCCTCAGTCGGGCTGGGCAGTGGCCCCGATCCCCACCAGCGGATCGCCGCGGTCGATGGCGAGCGTCGCGACGTAGTACAGGACGGTGCCGGCGACGGGGGCGGTCACGCGTTGCACGACCTCGCCGAGCAGGTCGCGGATCTCGCCGAGCGGCTCGCCCGCCTCGACCCGTGCGTCGAGGCGCACGCGCGGGTACCAACGGCCCTCGTGCTCCGAGGTCAGCACGACGAAGCGCTCGATGGGCACCGTGGGGCGCGGGACCGGCGTCCCGGCGAGCATGCCGAGGTGGCGCATGACGCGACGCACGCCATCCACCAGCGTGAGCACGTCGTGCTCCGGGAACAGGCCCTGCCCGCCGGCTTCGGCGAGCACGGCGGGAACGTCCAGGGCCGCCGCGGCCGCGTAGGAGTGGCCCGCGCTCGCTGAGGCGACGACGTAGGGGATCCCGAAGGCCTCCGCCAGGACGCGGGCGCGTTCGTCGCCGCGGGCGTGCAGGACGAACGGCGTCAGCGCCTCGTTGAGGTCGCCGCCGTGCAGATCGAGGTAGGCGTCGGCGTGCCGCATCCAGGCGTCGGTCAGCCAGTGGGCGAGTCGGGGCGCGAAGCTGCCCGCCGGGTCACCCGGGAACTGGCGGTTGAGGTTCTTGCCGTCGATCGGGTTGCCGTAGACCGCGCGGACACGGTACGCGGTTCGGTTGACGATCGGCAGCACGACGAGCGTTCCGCTCAAACCGGCGGGATCGAGCGCCGCCAGCCGGTAGGCGGCCTCGATCGACGCGTACTCGGCGCCGTGCACGCCGGCGGTCACGAGCAGGGTCGGGCCCGGCGCGGCGCCGCGGAGCGCGAAGGCCGGGACCTCGCTGGTGGGCTCGGTGGGGGTGGCGAGCAGGACGGCGTGCCGCTCGCCCGGGGCGGCGGCCGCCACCAGCGTGGGCAGGTCGGGGGTCGTGGGCATGGCGTCACGTGTACCACCGGCGGCGCGGGCGGGCGAGCCGCGGCGACCGCGCCGGGGACACGCGGGCGGGGTGGCGGGCGTCCATTGACACCCCGCGAACCGGGGTATAGAAGGAGGCGCGCCGCCGCGGGTCGCGTCGACGCGGCGCGACAGGTCGCGACGCCGGCGGCCCAGCGGCGCCAAGGAGGCACCCGTGTCCATCGCCTTTCCCGTCTCGAACGCCGGGTCAGTCCTTCGCTCTCGCGGTGTCCGCCGGCGCCTGGTTGGCCGTAACGGGGGCCGCCCGTGACGCCGCTGCGTGTGGTCCACGTGGGGCTGGGCCCGATCGGCCTGGGGGTCGCCGCCGCGGCGGCACGACGGCCGGGGGTCGAGACGGTGGCGGCCGTCGATCCCGTGCTCGCGGGGCGGGACCTGGGCGAGCTCCTCGGGGGGGCGCCGTCGGGCGTCGTGGTGTCGCCGGATCTCGATCTGGCGCTGAGCGGCCGCGACGCGGACGTCGCCCTGCACTGCACCGGTTCCCATCTGTCCCAGGTCGAGCCGCAACTGATGGCGCTCATCGGCCGCGGGCTCGACGTGGTGTCGACCACCGAGCAGCTCTCCTGGCCGTGGTTCCACCACCCCGAGGAGGCGGGGCGGCTGGACGCAGCGGCCAAGGCCGCGGGCGTCCGGTTGCTGGGCACGGGCGTGAACCCCGGCTTCGTCATGGACCTCTTCCCCGTGTTTCTCGGCGCGGTTGCCCTGGAGGTGCGTTCGGTTCGCGTCGAGCGCGTGCTGAACGCCTCGTTGCGGCGGGCGCCGCTGCAGTTGAAGGTGGGCTCGGGCCTGGCGCCGGAGGAGTTCCGCCGCCTCGGACGCGAGGGGAAGCTGGGGCACATGGGCCTGATCGAGTCCGTCGCGATGATCGGCGCCGGGTTCGGTTGGCGACTCGACGCGATCGATCAGGTCCTCGATCCGGTCGTGGCGACCGCACCCATCCACACGGATGCGGTGGAGGTCGCGCCCGGGCAGGTGCGCGGCCTTCATCAGGTCGCCACCGGTTACCAGGCCGGCGCGCCCAAGATCACCCTGGACCTGACCATGGCGCTCGGCGCCGGTGAGAGCGGCGACACCGTCATCCTCGAGGGTGAGCCGGGCCTGCGCGTGCACGTCGAGGGCGGGATCCCCGGCGACGCGGCGACCGCCGCCGCGGTCGTGGGCGCGCTGCCTCGCCTCCACCGGGCGCCCCCGGGCCTGCTGAGCGTGCTCGACCTGCCGGCGGCACCCGGGCGGGACGTCACGGGCGGCTGAGCCCGCCGGGCGCCCGCGTGGGACGGCACGGGCGGCTGAGCCGGCCGCGCGCTCTGACATACTCGAGGGCGTGATCACCGAACTGCGCATCGAGGCGTTGACCACGACCGCCAGCTTGCGGGCATGCGAGGACCTGCAGGGGGTGGTGTGGGGCTTCGTCGAGCGCGAGATCGTTCCCGCCGTGGAGATGCGCTCGGCTCTGCACGCGGGCGGGCTGGTCGCGGGCGCGTTCGTCGACGGCGAGCTCGTCGGGTTCGTCTACGGCATCCCGGCGTTCGCCCACGAGGACGGCCTGGCGCCGCGGGGCATGCATTCGACGATGCTCGCGGTCGCGCCCGAGGCGCGCGGATTGGGCCTGGGTCGGCGGCTCAAGTGGTTCCAGCGGCGCTGGTGCCTCGAGCGCGGTCTGCCCTGGATGACCTGGACGTTCGACCCGCTGCAGTCGGGCAACGCCCGCCTCAACGTCGAACACCTCGGCGCCGTCGCGCACGAGTATCAGGTCGACTTCTACGGCGTGTTGGGCGACGCGCTTTCCGGCGACTTCCCAACGGACCGGTTCGTGGCCCTGTGGCGGCTCGACGCGCCGCGGGTGGCCGGGCGCGCCGGCGACGATCCCTACGCGGACGCCTGCCGCGTCGACGGCGACGCCCCCAGCGGGCGCGTCACGCGGCGGCCCGGGCCCGATGTCGTCTGGGCCCTGGCGCGCGATGCGGAGCGCGACGCGCCGGGACCGGTGACGCTCGGGTTGGACGCCGACGACGTGTGGGTCGCTGTGCCACGTGACGTCGGCGCGCTGCGGCGCGAGGCGCGGACCGACGCGCTGGCCTGGGGCGGGGCTCTGCGGGCGGCATCCCTCGACCTGGTGGACCGCGGATACGAGGTTCGCGCCTTCCTGGACGGCGCTTATCGCTGGTCACGGAGCGCCCCAAGACAAGAATAGAAAGAGAGGCTTGACAATCTGATAAACCTCGCCTATCATCTTGACCAAGGAGGCGAGCATGTACCCGAACAACGTTCTGCCCCACGGCGCCGCGTACGCCGCGCAACTCCGCAAGGAGGCCGACGCCGCTCGCCTGCTCGCTCAGGCACAGCGGCCCAGCCTCGACCGTCTCTTCGTCGCCCGTGCCCTCCTCGCCCTCGCGCGTCGGATCGCCCGCTTCGCCGAGCGGATCGAGCCCACCGCGACGGAAGCCGCCAACCGGCGCCCCACCCGACCCCACCGCCCCATCCGCACGACCGCCTGATCGGGACCGCCCGCGTCCCCGCGACATCCAAGCGTCGCGGGGACGCGGGCCTTCCGACACCCCCGCGAGGAGGAGCCATGAACGACATCGAGCGCGTCCGAGCCCTGCGCGACGCAGGCCAGATCACCCCCGAGGAGGCCGAGCGCCTGATCGGCGTCTTGACCGAGCTCGACGAGACCCCCGAAGCCGTGGCCGTCGAGGGGGCTGGACCCGCTGTGCCGGCGTCCGCGCCCGAGCCGGCCGCGCCCGAGCCGGCCGTGCCCGATGAACGCGCTGCCGTCGCCGACCGCGTTCGCTCCGCCGCCCGTGAAGCCGCCGAGGCCGCGCGTGAGGTCGCCCGCGAGGCCGCCGGCGCCGCTCGCGAGGCCTCGAACCAGGCGCGTAGGACCGCCAGCGGGGCGGCAGCTTCCAACGATACGTCCCCGATCGACCTCGCCCCCGCCGGCACCCGCTGGTGCACGATCGAGATGACGGCCGCCGACCTGAGCGTCGTCGCCGACGACGTCGACGAGCCCGTCGTCGAGGGCGACGAGGACCAGAAACTGGTCGTGACCCCGACCGACGATGGCGTCCGCGTCACCTCCGAGCGTGGTTGGTCGATCGACCGCTGGGTGGGGCGCGGCATGTCGCTCGACGTCCGCGTGCGGCTCCCGCGGGCGTGGGGCCTCGCGCTCGACCTCAAGGCCGGCGACGCCGACGTGGCCGGCGTCCCCTACGTCCGCGGCCGCATGCTGGCCGGCGACCTGTCGGTCCGCGACGCCTCATCCGTCGACCTCTCGAAGGCCGCGGGCGACCTGTCCGTCGCGTTCCGGCCCACGCAGGGCCACCATCGCATCGCCGCCAAGGCGGGCGACGTCGACGTCCGCTTCCTGCCCGGCAGCGACGCGAGCGTCGAGGCCTCGGTGTCGATGGGCGACCTGCACGCGCCCGGCTTCGAGGTCGACGACCGCATGGTCGGCGCGCAGGCGCGTGGACGCGTCGGCGCGGGCAACGCGCGGGTCGAGGTGCGGCTGACCGCCGGCGACCTCAACCTGCGCGCTCCCGCGAAGGAGGGGTGACCGTGGCCGCCCAGGACGAGCGCAAGAAGGTGCTCGACATGCTGGCCGCGGGCCAGATCAACGTCGATCAGGCGAGCGAACTGCTGCGCGCGCTCGGCGATGCGCCGATCGGCGCGGCCCCCCCGCCCCCGACGCCCCCGTCCACCCGCAGCGGCACCGCACGGCTGCTGCGCATCTCGATCGACGCCAACGACGACGGCGACGGCGACCGCGCCAAGATCCGCGTCAACGTCCCGCTCGGCCTCGCCAAGTTCGCCGGGCGCTTCCTCCCGGCCGAGGCGCGCACGGAACTCGAGTCGCAGGGGATCGACCTCAGCGAGCTCATCAACGCGCTCTCCACCGAAACGCCCGAGGGCAAACTCGTCGACATCGACGTGGATGACGACAACGGCGGCAAAAAGGCGAAGATCGTCGTCGAGGTCGTGTGATGCTGACGGCGCCCCGCTGGGGCGATCCCGGCTGGTGGTCCCGCTACTGGGACGACGTCCGACCGCGCCTCCTGTGGCTGCGGATCGACGCCGACAAGGTCCGGATCCGCTGGGGGATGCCCGAGTGGGCGCTCGAGGAGTCGCTGCGCGCGCTGCTGCTGCTGGGACCGTGGGTGCTGTGGATCGCAAGGCACCTGCCCATCAAGACGCGGGCCAAGGCGAGTGGCGAGTGGGGGCGCGGCCGCTTCCGGCTCGACCTCGATCTGTCCGGCGAGCCCGGCCGCGCCCCGTGGCACACGGCGGTCGCCCTGCTCGAGGGCGCAGGCGAGGGCATGCTGCGCCTGCCCCCAGGCGAGCCCTTCGTGCACGTCGAGGCCGGCGACGGCGTCAAGATCCTGATCGTCTCGTACTGACGGGGGTGCGCCGCGACTGCGCGCCCCGGAGAGGCCCGACCATGACCATCAAGCACCCCATGCCCACCCGCTGCCCGGTGACGGGCGAGCCGCTCGAGGTCACGCGACTGCGCGGACCGAACTCCGGTGTCGTCATCGAGGGCAACTTCCTGCCCAACGAGTTCGCCCTGCTCGACCGCGAGAGCCTCGACTACCTGCGTCTGTTCGTCAAGGTGCGCGGCAACCTCAAGGAGGTCGAACGCATGCTCGGCGTCAGCTACCCGACGGTCCGCGCGCGCTTCGAGCAGCTGCTCCGCGCACTGGGCTACGAGGCCGCCGCCGAGGAGCCCGGTCCGTCCCGCACCGACGTCCTCGGCCGACTCGAGCGCGGCGAGATCACCGCCGAGGAGGCGACGCGGGCCCTGAAGGCGCTGCAGCGGGTGAACTGACCGAGAGCGCTCGCATCAGCCCGAACGGGGACGGGCGCGCACCGTTCCTCCCACCGCCAGCGCGGCGGCGATGAGGACCAGGTTCTTGATGATGTACTGCCCCTCCATCGTCGGCGCGAACGGCGCGCGGCCGCCTTGGAAGGTGACGTCGCTGAGGATCACGAGGGGCATGAACGCCCCCACCATCTGCCCGAACAGCAGCGCGATCGCGATCCGCAGCGTCCCCGGGATGAGGAACGTCACCCCGATGGCGACCTCCCACCAACCGATCACGGCGAGCCAGGTCTGCGCGCCGAGCAGCGGCATCCACGCCACCGTTGCGAGCACGAGTGGCTCGGCGGGCGAGAGGCCCAGCGGCTTGAGCAAGCCGAACCAGATGAACACGATGCCCAGCGTGGATCTGAGAAGGACGACGCCCCAGCGCGCCATCCGCAGCGACAACCAGCGGTCGATGCGATCGAAGCGCGCGACGAGGGCTTGTCGGGCGTGGTGAACGGAACTCGCCATGCCTCACGCTACGCGCTGCCAACGCGGCGGAACGTGTGGCGCGCGCCGAAGACGAACGAGCGCGGGCTGACCGGCAAGCCTTGCCAACACCGCGCGCAAGGATGCTGCGTCCCGGCCGACGGTCGTTCCCGGGCCCGCGCGTATACTGGCGCGCGATGGCGGACTTCTACGAACTCCTCGGGATCGCGCGCGACGCGGACGACAAGGCGATCAAG
>Ga0180429_10003716_pt1 | contig 12324 bp, 8 predicted proteins | sample SS_ome_FD_132428 | JGI IMG/M metagenome (GOLD analysis project Ga0180429, IMG submission 132428) | Hypersaline lake sediment archaeal communities from the Salton Sea, California, USA - SS_1_S_1 metaG | ecosystem: Environmental > Aquatic > Non-marine Saline and Alkaline > Hypersaline > Sediment ... | reverse complement strand
ACACGAGCTTAAACACGGACGATATTGGGGCCGTTTCCCAATTCGCGGTCCTGGTCATGAGCGAAGAGCACGGCGCAGTCGTGAAGACGGCCACGCCGCCGCAGCAGTAGAGCAGCCTATTCGAGTTTCTGTGCGGCGGCAACGTACCCAGTGCGCGTGCAGCCAAGATGCTCAGCCGACATCGAAACCCTTGAAGACACGGACTTCATGCTCGCCGACAGCATGGATTTCGGACGACGTTCGAAGGCATGGATGAGGATTGGTGCGGCAGCCACACAGCCGTATTCGGCGGTTTGTGTCATCAACTCGTACCTATTACGAGACGCGTCAACAAAAGAAACCATGTAAGCCGTGTAGCGCCCTGGGAGTGGCGTCGAGGTGTGCGGAACGGAACGACAGAATAGGTGGCCGCGGGCCACTGGTTGTCTCCCTCGGGTGTTCGCCACAACTCGACATGTCGGTACTTCGGAAACACCAAGGAAGGCCGGAAGTGCAAACCAGACGACGGCCGGGCGTGTAAGCTGTGCGGCGGGCAATACCGGGAGCTTTCAATGGCTAACAGAACAAATGGACGATTCCCCTGTACGTGAGTGCGCAAGGCAACGTCCAGCAGGTGCAGGTGTTCACGTCCGTGGTCTACCGCAAGGTGGCGGACGAGAAGAAGCCCAAGACCTTCAGTTCCGGCGTCGTGAAGGAATACGCGATGGACAGCGTCGTGGTTCTGGCCGAGGCCAAGGTGGCCGCGAAGGTGGATGCGCAGGGCAAGCGTTACGTGGTCGAAGCCGCGATCCCGCTTGCGGCGCTCGGGCTGAAGATCACGGACGGCCTGGCGCTGCGCGGCGACTTCAGTGCCACGCACGGCGACAAGTCCAGCAAGGACACGATGCTGCGAAGCCATTGGAACAACCAGACCACGGGCATTGTCAACGACGAGGTCTTCGAGCTGCGGATGGGACCGGCAAACTGGGGCAAGAGTCGTCACCCCTACGAGAGGGTATTCCCCTTGTCCGCGGGGGAGCAGCGAAATCTGTCCGCAGCGAGCCACGGAAGAAAATCGTGGGATTTTCTGGTAATTTGGCAATCGCCGGAAGTAGTCCTGTATGGAGACAATGTTTCAATCATGAATAGCTCGCCAAAAGACCTACAGTACGACCAGTTCGTATCGCTGTTCGCTCGGCAAGAGCGGGCCGTGCGAGGGTTCGTACGTTCTCTGCTGCCATCTTGGCAGGACGTCGACGACGTGATGCAGGAGGTCGGGCTGGCGTGCTGGCGGAAGTTCGATGCGTTTGAGTCGGCCGATTCACCTGACGCTTTCTTGCGTTGGGCTTGCGTGATCGCCCAATTCGAGGTTCTCAGGTATCGACGCAACTGTGCGCGAGATCGGCTCGTGTTCAGTGAGGATGTGATTGAGATTCTCGCAGCCGATGCCCAGGTGCGCCTGGAAAAGGCCGAGGTGGAACGGAAAGCCGTGGAACATTGTCTCGCGAAGTTGCAGGAGCCGGAGCGGCGATTGTTGCTCAGCGTACATACTCCGGGTGATTCGGTTGCCCGAATCGCCGCCGATACGGGCCAGAAGGCCCGCCGCTTATATAGGAAGGTGAACGCGTTACGCGATCTTATCGGAGAGTGTGTTCGTGGGCGAATGGCAGAGGGAGAAGCATGATATGAACGAGCAGAACAAATCGCTGATCCGCGCTTACGTCGACGGAGTGATCACGCCGGATCAGTTCGGCCAACTCCAAAGGGCGCTGCTGACGGACTCCTCGGTTCGGGAGCAGTTTTTGCATGAGATCAACGTCCATAATGCGCTTGAAGACGTGGCACTTGGAGAGATTGCCCCGATTATCGGTGGTGATCTGTCTGAACGTCGCGATTCAGTTGACCGCCCGGCCGCTGTCTTGAGGGGGCGAAACATGGCCAGATGGTCATTCGCGTTGACGGCGACTGCGGTTGCCGTGGTGGCCCTGTTTGCGATCTTGTATTTCTCGCAGCCGACCGACGAACCGAAGGTTGCAGCCGAACCGAAGGTTGCGACGGTCACGGGGCTGTACGGTCCTATTCAATTCACCGGAAACGGTGGATCGGTTCTTCACGATCTGGCTGTCGGGTCAGAGCTTTCCGGCGGCACGGTCGATGGGATGTCACCCGAATCATGGTTGGAACTGGATTTCAACGATGGATCGACCGTGACGATCTCCGGAACCTCGATGCTGACGTTTTCCGATCCCGGTCAGAAAGAACTCCATCTGAAATCGGGCCGTATCTCAGCAAGCGTGGAGACTCAGCCCGTGGCCAAGCCAATGTTGATTCACACGCCAACGGCGATGCTGACTGTCGTGGGAACAACCTTTGAAGTCGAGGCGGGGCCGGCTGCTACCGCGTTGAACGTAAGCGAGGGTGAAGTCCGCGTGAAGCGATTGAGCGATGGCCGATCGATCGACGTCCCGGCGAATCACCGTGCGATCGCGGCGGCGGATCGCGAATTGTCCCGCGAGAAGGTGCCCGATTCCGTCGATCATTGGAAGAGCCAGTTGCGTCTCGGCCCCGAGGGGACCTACGGCAAGTGGTCACCGGCGACGGCCGCGACAGACGCAACGCTCCAGGCCATCCCGTACAGCCTGCGTCCGGGAGTGCTCGTCTACATCGCGTCCATTCCGGTTTCCCGCGGCGACAAACCGCCCGTCGTACTGCAGCCCGGCTCCCGCTTCCGAGTTCGTGGCCGAATCGCGTCGCCCCAGACAGTGTACTTCGGTGTCACGGTCAGGCATTCCAACGGAGTGTTCGCTGGCAGATTCCTGACCACTCGACCCGCCGTCGAGTTTCCATCCGGGCAGGACTTCGAGGTTGTCCTCAACCTGGAGGACTTTCGACTTGACCCCACCCTTGTCGAGCTAAAGAGCCGGCTTCCCAGCGTTCCCTTCCATTTGGTTGTGGAGTCCATGTGGTGTCATACTTGGCGCGAATCGGCGGGATTGGAGATTATCGAGACCCAACTGGTTCCACCGACGACGTCCGCGACTGAGCAGCCGACCGAGACGGAGCCGCCACAGCCACCGGAGCTGGACGTCTGGACGGCTGCGTCGCAAGGCAACTTGGCGGCCGTCCGGCGCCGCCTGGCCGGCGGAGCAGAGATTGACGCGGCCTTCATCGCGCCCGGAGTCCCCGCGTCCGGAGCGACGCCATTGCATCTCGCCGTCCTGTGCGATCAGCGCGAGATTGCCGAATTCCTCATCAATCAAGGTGCAAACCTCGATGTCAGGGCCAAGGACGAGCACGGCGGAACGCCGCTGCACTGGGCGGCCGTCTTGGGCCGCATCGCGATCGCCCGGCGATTGATTGAAGCCGGGGCGGATGTCAATTCAAAGGACAACCACGGATTCACGCCCTTGGATGCGACCAACTATGATCGCGAGTCCGAGAAGGAGGCCAAGTTGGAGATCGCCAGACTTCTTCAGCAGAAGGGCGCGAAAACAACCAACTAACAAGGAGCGATCATGAGTCATTCCAAGAAACGAGCGGTTGAGACGGTTGGTCGCCGGGACTTTCTGAAGACGGGCGTGGTAGCTGTTGTCGGGGCTGCCGCCACAGGGTACGGTGTTGTCGCAGCCGGTGCGTCGACGACCGATACTACGCAGATCGCGACGCGGCCGTTCGGCAAAACGGGCCGCAGACTGCCGATCTTGGGCTACGGAGGCGCCGCGCTTCCCAAGGTTTGGGGCAATCCTCTTTCAACCGAAGATCGCGTCGAACTGGTCCGCTACGCCTACCAGCGCGGTGTGCGCTATTTCGATACGGCCGGCAACTATATGGAAAGCCAGCCCATCCTCGGCAAGGCGCTGAAGGACGTCCGCAAAGACGTCTATCTGGTCACCAAGGTCGAGACGACCGATCCGACCGAAGTCCGCGGTGCCGTGGAGAAATCGCTGGGCGAACTGCAGACGGATTATCTCGACGCCATCCTGATCCACGGCACGCCCGGACTGGAACAGATGAGCGTCGAGCGGGCGATGAAGGTTCATGGCGAGTTGGTGAAGCTGCGAGATGAGGGGATGGCGAAGTTCATCGGCTTCTCGGCACACTCCTATTTCGACAAGGCGCTGGCCCTGATCTCTTCCGGCGGGTTCGACCAGTGCATGTTGTCGTACGGTTATATGCCTCGGGGGTACGATCAGGTGTTCTCTCCCAGGATGCTTGAGCTGCGCAACGCGTGCGTGGCGAAAGCGCACGAACTGCGGATGGGTATCGCGGCCATGAAGGTCGTCGGCGGTGGCGTTCTCGGCGCGTGGTCCGGATTCGTCGTACCGGGTTTCGACAAGAATCGCCTCGGGCAACTGCCCGCCGCAGCGATCCGGTTTGTGCTGGACGATCCGCGGATCGATCTGCTCGTCATCGGCATGCGACTGAAGGAGGAGATCGATGCCAACATCAGGACTTTCTCGGGGGACGTGACGTACACACTCGACGATCGGGCGCTGCTTACGGAGTTCATGGCCAAAGCGTACGAAAGTGACGCGATCAAGAGGATGAAAACGGACTGACTCGACCGAGCGGAAGAAGCGTTCAGTAAGTTCCATAGTCAGATTTCAGAAGGGAGAGGTTCGATGACACGCGTTAGCACACTTCTTTTGGTAGCGGCATTGCTCGCAGGGTTTAGTGTGACCGGTCTGCCATCGCAGGCTGCCGAGGAAACGGCCGATATTTGGACGGCCGCCGGAAAAGGCAATCTGGAAGCCGTCAAGCAGCAACTGGCGGCCGGCACGGACGTGAACGCCAAGGCGCCGTCGATTGGGCTCACCCCGTTGATGGCGGCCGCGATCACCGGGCAAAGCGATGCTGCGACGCTGCTGCTGGGCAAAGGGGCCAAGCCGGACATCAAGAACAACGAAGGCTCGACGGCGCTGCACATGGCGGCGTTCTTCGGGCATATCAAGATCGTCAAAGCTCTGGTGGCCAAAGGGGCGGACGTGAATGTCGTCAATGACAGGACGGAAACTCCGCTGGACACGGTCAGTGGTGCCTGGAGCGACCAACTGGAGGGACTATATAAGGGGATCGGGGGAGCTCTGAAACTGGATCTGGATCTTGAGAAGATCAAGTCGGCCCGTCCGCAGATTGCGGTCCTATTGGCCGAAAAGGGCGGCAAGAGCGGTGAATCCGAGGCGAAAGGCACGGGGTATCGGGGCTCGTATTTCCGTAACGGCGAAATCCACGTCAACGAGTACGGTACGCCCGAGGGCAAGCCACTGACGAGCGGACATCAGGACTTCAAGCCGTCCTGGTCGAAGACCGGCGACATGCTCGTCTTCTTTCGGCGATTGAAGAATGACCCTGTCGTGACCAATTGGAAGACCCAGATACACATTATCAATGTTGACGGCACAGGATTGCATCCGCTGACCGACGGTACCCACACGGATTTCAACCAGACCTGGACGCGCGACGGAACCAATACGCCCATCTGGAATCGCAAGCATCCGGGGAAGGTCAGCTTCCAAGTGATGGCGAGCAAGGTGGACAACAAGCCGGGCCAGGAGATCGCCCTGACCGACAATAGTTACCACACCTGGGCATACACGTGTTTGACCGACGGCCGAATACTCGTGCAGTCGGCCCACCCGAAGCATGGCTACGGCTATTTCTTGATGACGCCCAATCCCGGCGGCGAACCCCGCTTCGAACGCATCGACTGCGAGCTGGCGAAGCAGGGAATACTGGATCGCGTCAGCATCTCGCCGAGCGAGACAAGGGTCTGCTTCGAGTACCAGAAGGGATTCAACTACAAGAACAACGGCCGCACGCTCTGCATCGCCGATTTCGACGCGGAGAAGCCTGCGATTACCAACGCGAAGCCGTTCGCCAACGAGGAGGGCGCGAACCGCTGGTTCGCTTACCCTCGGTGGAGCAAGGACGGGAAGGCGATCGTGTACCACGCGAGCCCGTCGCTCTATCTCTACACGCTGGAGGACCAGTCTACCGTGAAGGTGTCGACCAGAGACGGCGCCGACTACCGCTATCCCCACATGGAAGCGACCCCGAAGTAGGCTCGCTTGGATAGGACGCGCGAGTGCGTGCCCGCAACACACGACCGAATTGGATTCCCCCGTTCAACCGGAGACAAGTAATGGTGCGACTCACTCGATTCGGGCTGCTGATAACGGCGTGCCTTGGCACGGTTGCGGCGGCGGCAGAGGACAACTGGCCGCGGTTCCGCGGCCCTGCTGCCGACGGCGTGGCGCCCGACAACGCCCGGCTGCCGACGACGTGGACGACCATCGACAACGTGCAGTGGGTGGCCGACGTGCGCGGCTGGGGATGGTCCAGCCCGATCGTCTGGGGAGACCGCGTCTTCCTGACGACCGTCGTCAGCGACGAGAAAGGCGCCACGCCGAGCAAAGGCCTGTACTTGGGCCAAGGCGTGCGCGAGCCGGCCAAGGGGATCCATCACTGGATGGTCTATTGCTTCGACCTGCACACCGGCAAGGAAGTTTGGAAGCACGAAGCCCACACGGGCAATCCCAAGATTCCTCGCCACCCCAAGAGCACCTACGCCTCAGAAACGCCGACGACCGACGGAAAGCGTCTCTACGTCCTGTTTGGCGACCTGGGGCTCTACTGCTATGACCTCGACGGCAAACCGCTATGGTCGCAGAGCATCGAACCGAAGAAGACCTTCTTCGACTACGGGGCCGCCGCTTCGCCGGTGGTCCACCAGGGCCAAGTGATCGTGGTTTACGACAACCTGGAAGGCTCGTGGATCGCGGCCTTCGACGGTGCAACCGGCAAACAACTTTGGCGAACGCCGCGTGACGAGACCCACTCCTGGGCCACGCCGCTGGTCTGGACCAACAAGCTCCGCACCGAGATCGTGGTGCCCGGCAAGAACCGCAACCGCGGCTACTCGTTCGACGGCAAGGTGCTTTGGGAGTTCGACGGGCGGATGTCGAACCTGGTAATCCCGTCTCCCTTCGCGGCGCACGGGTTGTGCTATATCGCGTCGGGCTACGTGGGCGACTCGCACCGGCCCACGTTCGCGGTGCGGCCGGGCGGCAGCGGCGATCTGGCCCCGGACAGCGAATTCGACAAGAGCGAGTTCATCGCCTGGTATCAGGGCAAGGCGGCCCCCTACAACCCCTCGCAGATCGTCTACGGCGACTACTTCTACACACTCTACGATCGCGGCTTTCTGACCTGTCACAACGCGAAGACGGGCGAGGAGGTCTACGGCAAGCAACGCTTCACGCCCAGCGGGTCGTTTACGGCCTCGCCGTTTGCCTACAACGGTCACCTGTTCTTCCTCAGCGAGGACGGCCTGACGTACGCCGTCAAGGCCGGGCCGGAGTTCGAGATCGTCGCAACCAGCGACCTCGACGAACTCTGTGTGGCCGGTCCGGCGATCGTCGGCAAGAAGCTGCTGATCCGCACGGCCTCGAAGTTGTATTGCCTGACCGAAGGCGCGAAACTCGATGCGGCGATATCCGCCCAACTGAAGCCCCGCCGGCAGGCCTCCTCGGCCGACGCCCTCTGGACCGCCGCGGCCACCGGCAATCGCGACGAGATGCTGCGGCTGTTGGCGGCCGGTGCGTCGGTCAACGCACGACAGCCGGGCAGCGGATCGACGCCGCTGAACACGGCCGCCGTGTATGGGCAGACCGCTCTGGCGAAGCTGCTGTTGGAAAAGGGGGCCGATCCGAAAATCGCCAACGGCGACGGCAGCACCGCGCTGCACATCGCGTCCTTCTTCGCCCATGCCGAGTTGGTCGACGTGCTGCTCGACAAGGGGGCCTTGGTGACCGCGAAGAAGCGGGGGACTGGCGATGGTCGGCCGTAAGCTCCACTTCATCGGCGGACTCACGAAGGATCGCGATACGTGCAGCGAGAAGCACTGGGTGCTCGACCTGGAAGACAAGGATCACGAGTGGGAAGAAGCCAAGCCAATGGCGAAGGGCCGCTGCCACTTCGGCATCGTGACACTCGACGGTAAGATCGTCCTGATCGGCGGCATGTATCACCACGACAGCCGTCAGATCGACCGCCCGCTGGTCGACGTCTACGACCCCCAGACCGACACCTGGAGCAAGGGCGAGGACCTGCCCACCGGCCATACGCACGCCGAGGCGAGCACCTTGGTGTACGACAACCGGATCTCCTTCCTCGGCGGCATGGCCCAGGTCGGCCCGCGGCGCTGGATCGACAACAAGATCACCGTCGGAACGCCCGAAGGCGGGTGGAAGCAGGTGGCCGAGTTGCCGCGTCCCCTGTCGGCAGCCGCCGCGGGGATTATCGATGGCAAGCTTTATCTGGCGGGCGGTTCCCCCAACGGAGCCACGCCCCAACCGGGAATGTGGGTGCGGACCGCGCCTTAATCGCAGGAGAACGAGGAACCAATGCACAAGATAAAACGACGCGACTTCCTGAAAACCGGTGTTGGCACGGCCGTTGCCATGGGGACGCCGTGCCCGTGGACGGCTTGTCGAGGATTCTCCGGGGAACCTTCCTCTGAAATCAACGCGAAAGTAGCGGCCATTCGCGGCAAGAATCTCGACGCGATGACCCGCGACGCCGTCGACGCGTTGGGCGGCATGCCGGCGGTTGTCGACAAAGGCGAGACGGTCTTCATCAAGCCTAATTTCGTGTCGTTCCCCTGGGCAAAGCACAACAAGTGCTTCCATGTTGGAGAGTGCACAAAACCGGAAATCATCATCGCCGTCACGGAAGAGTGTCTCAAGGCGGGCGCCGCGGAGGTCGTCATCGGTGAAGGCTCTCACCTGCCGGCGTTTGACTGGCAATATGCAATTACTCTCGACGGCAGCACGAACCTGGTCAAGGAGGCTGCGCGGCTCAGCTCCAAGTATGACGGAAAGGTCACCTTGGCATGCCTGGAAAAGGACTCCCCCGGCTGGGTCGAGGTGCCCTCCAAGACTTCACTGGGCAAGATTGCTGTTTCCAGCCTTGTTGCCAAGGCTGATAAGGTGATTTCGCTTCCCGTGGCGAAGACCCATTCATGGGCCCAGCTCACTCTGGCCTTGAAGAACTTCATCGGCATCACGCCGCTGTCCCGCTACGCGCAGTTGATCGCCAATACCTGGTGGAATCGCGGCACCTTCGATCACAGCAGCCCGCAGGCAATTGCTCAGGTATACCTGGATATCGTGAAGAGCGTCCAACCTGATCTTTCCATTATCGATTTCTCCGTTTGCCTGGAAGGCGACGGCCCGTCCAAGAGGCAAGGTGGCAGGACCGTCGACATGAAGCAACGCCTTGGCTCCTGGTCGGTCGTCGCCAGTCGTGACATCATGGCCGCCGACGCCACCGCCGCGCGGATCATGAGCCATGAAGTACAGAAGGTGAAGCAACTCACCATGGGCTTCGAGATGGGGTTGGGGGAGATCCGAGAAGAATCGATCGAAATCGTCGGTGAGAAGCTCGATAACGTACGCGTCGAGTGGAAGCCAGCAAGGATCAAAGGCCATCGGGCCAACGCGCACCAATAGGCACAACCAGCGTCCACAACAATCGAAGGTCTTGCAGGTCTGGTTCTCCGTCCACCGGGAATGGGAAGTGAAATCAACAGCGGCGGAGCTTTGAAAAGGAGATTCGGTATGATCGTTTCGGAAACCGCCAGTCGAGTGACCTCACGTTGGCTACAGGCATGTGTCCTGCTGTGCGCGACGGTTGTGCTCCCTGTTGGCATGAACTCTGCTGTTGCGGACGTCAAGGTAGATTCCCCCCTGACCAGCAACATGGTACTGCAACGCGGAATGGATGTTCCGGTATGGGGAAACGCAGCACCGAATGCGACGATTACCGTTTCGTTCAATAATCAGAGAAAGGAGACAACGGCGGATGGGACCGGCAAATGGAAAGTGGTTCTGTCTCCTATGACCGCCGGCGGCCCTCATCAGATGACTATTCAGGGAGAGGCGAATTCCGTCATCCTCAGAAACGTCCTCGTCGGAGAGGTATGGATCTGCGCGGGGCAGTCGAACATGGATTATCCGCTCGGTGCGTTCCGGGCCAAGTATGACGCCAACGTAGAAGCCGCGGACATGACCAACATCCGATTGGTGAACTTCGACACCAGGGGAGACGGTTCGAACTGGCGGGAATGTACTCCCGACACGGCAAGGGGCTTCTCCGCCACGGGCTTCTTCTTCGGCCGCGAACTCCATCGGAAACTGAATGTTCCCATCGGACTGATCGAGGGTGCGCTGGGTGGAACCCAACTGGAAACCTGGATGAGTCCCGCCGCCGCGGAGGAGTGTCCCGAGCTGAAATGGGGGCAAATCTACAAGTGGAAAACCGTGGGCGAGAACTACCCTCAGATCAAGGACATGATGCCCTACGCCATCCGCGGCGCCATTTGGTACCAGGGAGAAATGAACGGCACGGCAAACACCGGACACACCTACGCGTATCATTTCGGTGCGATGATCAAGCATTGGCGCAAAGACTGGGGACTGGGGAACTTCCCGGTTCTCTATGTTCAGTTGCCGAACTTCCTGAAACCGCAATCCGTCGACCCCAAGGATGATTCCCAACGTGCATGGCCCGCGCTGCGCGAGGCGCAGCGGATGTGCCTGGACTTCGAGAACACGGGCATGGCCGTGACCATCGATATCGGGATGGCGGACAACATTCACCCGGTCAATAAGCTCGACGTAGGCAAACGATTGGCCTTGAATGCCCGTGCTCTGGTCTACGGGGAAGAGGACCTAGTCTACTCCGGTCCTATGTATCATGACATGGAGATCGAGGGTAATCGCATCCGTTTGAATTTCACTCACGTAGGCAGCGGCCTGGTTTCTACGACCGGGGAGAAGCTCAAGGGTTTTGGCATCGCGGGAGACGACCGACGATTCGTGTGGGCCGATGCAGTGATCGACGGCAATAGTGTGCTCGTGCGCAGCCCGAAAGTTCCGAATCCCAAACACGCGGTCTATGCCTGGGCCATAAACCCCCTGATCAGCCTGTACAACAAAGAAGGACTGCCGGCATCGCCGTTTGCAACCTGGACGGATCCGCCGCCAAAAGGCTACAAGAGCTTCACCAAACCGAAGACAGAGGTCGGGTCGGATGCAGATCCAACGGGTAGGAAGAAATCAACCTTCAGATGAACCGTCAGCCAGCAAGGACGGGAATCGCTGAACAGAGGCATGCCATGAAGAAGTATCTTTCGACGTTTGCGGGCACGGTTGTGCTTCTTGGCACGCTTATCGCCGCTTTGGCTCCTTTAGAAGCCGGCGACGAGGTTCGTGCCGCATTGAAGGACTACAGGCTCATCTATGATCTCGACCTGGCCAAGCTCGGCAGAACAGTCAGGTACAACGTCGACGAAAGCATGAGATTTCCTGGTGAATTCGACCGAATCGCCTACTGGCTGGAACTGCAAAAGCCGGACGAGGAAGAGAAGTTCGTTTGCGTTTCGATGGACGCATTCACGGACGACGTGGCGAAAATCGGCGTACCGACGACGGGAAGTCAAGCCGCCTTTCAGACGACGGTGGCCAAGTTGAACATTTTCTCCAACGTCGATGGTGTTGAGCAAGGCCAGGGACTCGCAGGCGGGAATATCGAGTTCTGGCCTAACAAGTATGCACCGCTCAACGGCGCGAACATACCGGGGGCCAGCGCAGAAGTCTTCGATTTCGGCGATCGAAAGGGCCCTCTGGAACACGGTTACGGCTGCATGCAGGTCCACAATCACGCCGCCGGGCATACGATCTTCGCCATCAACAACTGGAATGCCGGCGCGAAGGCCGATGTCGGGATCGGCAATAGTCCCGGACAGCATCGTGACTGGACCCTCGCCGGCAACGCAGAGCAATACCAGAGCAAGCGGCTGCGCATCCTCGTGCGGCCGACAGGTCGCCCCGGAAAGCCCAAGGAACCGGGTTGGGAAAGATCCTACGCGTCGGGCAAGACGGACGTGAACGGGCAGTTCCTCGGCGGCTCGGAGATCTTTCACATTGAAAGCCACAAAGGCAAACTCTATGCCGCCACCAGCTACTGGATGGACGAGAACAACTCGTACTACAGCCATGGCAAGCGGAACCAATGGGCCCAGGTCCTCGTCAAGCACAGCAAGAACAGTCCATGGCGAGAAGACTACGATACGGGTGACGACCGCGGCGTCTTGCGGCCCGAGATCCTTCAATCGGTCACCTTTACGAGACCTAACCCGGACGTCAACCTGCTCTTCCTGGCGACCTACCGGACGGACCACGGCAAGTACTACGTCGACATCATGGTGCGCAATGACGCGACCGGTAAGTGGATCAAGACCACACCCCATTCCGGCCCTAAGGTACCGGATGCCCACGATTT
>Ga0180429_10003713_pt1 | contig 12328 bp, 9 predicted proteins | sample SS_ome_FD_132428 | JGI IMG/M metagenome (GOLD analysis project Ga0180429, IMG submission 132428) | Hypersaline lake sediment archaeal communities from the Salton Sea, California, USA - SS_1_S_1 metaG | ecosystem: Environmental > Aquatic > Non-marine Saline and Alkaline > Hypersaline > Sediment ... | reverse complement strand
TCCACCACCACCCCGGTGTCGGGGTCCACCCCGCCGTAAAAAGAAATCCCCATCGCCGTGACCAGCGTCTCGGCTTCAGCCTCGCCCTGAAAAATTTTGCGTCCGGTCAGCTTCATCGGGTCGCCTCCAGCACCACCTCGTCAAACGGCTTGATGACGGTTTTGAATTTGTTTTTGGCGTAGGCGTAATAGCAGGCTTTGGCGCTGTCGGTCGCCAAAGCTCTAAACCGGCCTTTGATCGGGGCCACCACGCAGCAGGTGTCGGCGGCAAACTTGGCCCCGCTGGCCTCGATGGTGGCGGTGTAGCCCATCATATCGGCCATTTGTTTCACCGGGCGGGCGGTGGTAATCCAGAACTCTTTGGTTACTTTTTTGCCGGCCAGCAGTTCGGCGATGCGGGCAATCTCTTTGATGGACAGGTGGGGACAGCCCAGGCTGACAAAATCAATCTCGTCCGGGGTGGCGTCGGTCATGGCCTCGCTGGCTTGGGTTATATCCGCGGCGGTAATAGCGATGGTGTCCGCGGGCGGGGTGTGCTGGGCCGCCTCCGGGGTGACGCCCTCCATGTGGAACAGAGCCGTGCCGCCGTAAGTGGCAATGCTGGCGCAGAATGATTTGAGCTGTTCCAGCGTGGCCTGTTCGATACCGCGGATGTACGGCACACCTTTTTTGCCGGCGGCTTCCAGTTTTTGGCCGATGGCCTTGCCCAGCGCGCCGAACTCGTTATTTTCGCCGGGCCTGCTTTGCACCTCGATAGTGACGGTGGGCCGGCGGTTTTCGGCCAGGTGATAGCCGTAGGCCGGGGTGAGGCCGGTCAGGGCCGCGGCCAACGCGCTGGGACCACCCTCCCGATTCGTCCGCGCCCCGATGACGGAATTGCCGTAACAGACCGCGCTGCTTTCGGCCCAGGCAATGTGTTCGCCAAAATGGGGGGTATTGCCGATGAGGTAAGGCGTGCAGGAGCAGGTGGTGATGACGTTCATGCGGGCAAAAGCCTCGATGACCCGCTGCTGGTTGGCGGCAAAGTCCGGGCTGATGCCCAGCGCCTGCCAGTTTTCGACGTCCATGCCCGCCGGGTTGAGGGTGGTCAGCACCCGGGTTTGGCCGCCGCCGTCGGCCATATCGGCCAAAAACTCCAGGCCGGCCTTGCCCAGATTGGCGTAGCTCACCCCGGAAATCTGCACCGAGGTGACGGGAATCATTCGCTCCGCCTCGTAAATAGTACCGAGGGCGGTCAATATCTCCATCGCTTTTTGGGTGGCCCGGCCCTGTTCGCCGGCCAGCATGGCCTGTTCTTCTGATGTGAGTTGCATCGGCGCTTCTTTCGTAAATCGTCCAGAAAATTTAATCTCGAAAATCGGATATGCTTCAATTCTTGTTGATAATTTGATGTAAAGAGATGACCGGCGAATAATACCCTGTTTTTATCATCTGTTGTAAGGCGACATCAGCCGTTTGTAACGAAACCAAGTTATCCTTAACCAGAGATAACAACACCCCCAATGTACCAGAAATTGAGATACCCAAGGCCTTCCCGGTTTTGCGAGCTGCTTTGTCGTCTGTCAAAAATGTCCACCCGCGATGATATGCGATAGACAGCGAGGATGCTTCTCCGCTATGCAACGTACCCAGCAACTCACCAAAGGTTTCAAATTCACCAGAGCCATTCAAAGCAGTCAAACACAACCATCCGTTTGAGTTAAACGGATAGATTTGTTGATCGAGGCCCGAATAAAAGTCGTACCCCTGACGAAAACCTAATTGGATTTCCTCATAAACCTGGTCTGAAATATACAAGGTATCAAACCGCGTAGCTAAAAGGTGCAAGTGGTCGATGGCTGCAAAGTTTGAAACGATAGTGGTATTGGCGATAATAGACATCGGGTTAAGGCTGTTTCCGTAGAGCCTGTTCCAGGGCTGTCAATTCTTCACCGGCTTCGGCCACAGTTTCCGGCCCCAGGCGCGGCTGAATACCCCGTTCAATCAGGATTTGCTTCATCTGGTCAAAACTTATATTGGCAATAGCGGCAGTTTTGGCCAAAGATATATCTTCAGTTTGGTATTGATAAATAGCCCATTCGATACGTAGCTGAGGCTTTTCTTGCCAGAGAATACGCATTGCTTCCTGAATTACGCTGCTTTCATCAGGGTACAAACCGGCGCCAACCAGGGCCTTTGGAGTCACGACCATCTTTCACCATCCTCATCTTGTGCGTACATTATGATGATATTTTACCATACGCCCCGAACCGGCTCAAATCAACCTGGGGAAAGGGGGCTTTGTCGAAGTCTTTGTCTCCCAGCGGTTTGGTCAAATCAAAGCCGATTTTGCTGGTCAGTTTGGTGCCGGGTTCGGCGCTGGGGTCCAGGCTGGAGCCGGGTTCTTTGGCTTTGACCACCATATCGGCGTGGCCCTGAAAGCGGGTGGCCATGGCCCATTCCACTTGCAGCGGGTCATAAATGTCGATGTCTTTATCCACCACAAACACGTGTTTGCAGGAGCGATGCCCGGCAAAAGCCGCTTCGATGGCCTTGCGCCCGTCGTCGTCGGCCTGTTTGTCAATCTGCACAATGGCGTGCAGCCACGAACAGCCGCCGGGATTCACGTTGACATCCACGCCGCGCACCACCTCGTTGACCTTTTTGAAGATGGTCGGTTCGCGGGGCATCCCCATCAGTAGTTTGTGTTCCAGCGCGCCGGGCAATAGCGCCTGCCAGATGGCATCCCGGCGATGGGTGATGGCCTTCACCTCGAACACCGGCTCCTGCCGCACCACATCGTAAGTTTCGGTCAGGTCGACAAACGGCCCTTCGGCGTGGCGGCGGTCGCGGTAAACCGTGCCTTCCAGCACAAACTCGGCCTCGGCAGGGACGAGCAAATCCACGGTGCGGGCGGGAGTCACGGTCAGCGGCTCCAGAGCGTGGGCGATGTCCAGCTCATTCACCCCGATGTCCACCGAAATGGCCGCCGCGGCCAGCACATTGGGCGACAGGCCGATGCAAATAGCCACGTCAAGCTGCCCCAGTTCCTTGAGGTAGGCATCAAAATGGCGCGAGCCGACCACCCGCACCGCCATTTCTCTAGGCGAAATTTGCATGCAGCGGTGGAAGTCGGCGTTTTGGCCGTGGCGGGGATGTTTAGCCAGCACTACCCCGGCGCTGATGTAATTGCCGCCGTCCTGCTCGCAGTGGCGCAAAATGGGCAGGTCATCGAGATTGGGCGCCAGATTGACCACTTCCTGACAGGGGGCGTCGTGGCTGATTGGCGGGGGGCTGGGCTGCTCGATGGCCTGGGTCAGGCGGGGGATGATGTCGGCGGGGGAGATGTCAAAATAATCGGCAAAGGCGGCCTTGCTGCAAAATAGATTGCCCGCCACCCGAAAGGCCGACTCGGTGACGTTTTCAAACAGCACCGGCTGCGGCTCCAGTTGTTTGAGCACTCCGGCGATTTCGTAGGTTTTGGAAATGGGGGCGGTGATGGTGGTGGTCAGGGCTTGAGCTTTGGTCAGTTTTTGCAGGTAGTTTCTGAGTGACACGGGATGGTCTCCTTCGGAGGGAGATAGGGGGATTAGAGATTGGAGATTCGGTCGTTTGAATTTTCAATCTCTAATCTCTGAATCTCCAATCTCCCCATCTCAATTATTCCGACTTGCGATTGAAAGTTTGCGCCCACCCTCTTTTGAGCCAGCGGGGCAAGCGACGGCTGACGGCAGCCTTGAGCATTTCGGGGCGCAGTTGGCTCCAGGCCAGGTTGCCGGCGGCGATTAATCCGAATTCGGCCGTTTCGGCGGGCTCGGCGTGGTGCGGACTGAAGGTATGCCGGACGTAATCGCCGGTGATGGCATTGATATTGGATTGCTGGGCGGGCAGGCGGCGCTGTAACGCGGCGGCGTGTTCGTAAGGTGTTTGCCACGGACGTTGCGGCACGCCCATCCAGCCGGCCAGCCGAATCATTTGTTGGTACAGAACCGCAATGCTGTCAACCGGCTTGCTCATCTGACGATTCCAGAAGAACAGTCCGGCGGCCAGGGCCAGAATACCGCCCCCGATGACCAGAGTAGTGGCGTTGCCTCCGGACAGCGGCACATTAATCGAACCGCCAAACCAGGGCAAACGGACACCAAAGGGGATATCGCCGCCCAGGACAGATTCTTCGTCAATGGGGATGTTTTCACCCCGATCCGGGCGATCCAGGCCAGGGGAATCCAGGTTAGGCAAGCCGCCGGCCAGCGAGCCGGTGTTTTCGTCGCCGGTGGGGCGGATGATGACCGGTTGGGCCGCGGTTGGTTCAAAATTGATCCAGCCATACCGAGGGAAAAACACCTCAACCCATGAATGGGCATCGGCATTAATTACGTGGAAGGCGTTGATATCTGATTTGAATTGCCCCTGGGCAAAACCGGCGGCCATGCGGGCCGGGATACCCAGCGAGCGAAGCATCACAATCATTGATGAGGCATAATAATCGCAGTAGGCTTCCTGGGTGGTGAACAGAATGTGGTCTACTTTGTCCACGCCGGGTGGGGGCGCTTCGATTTTTTCATTGTATTCGATGGCGACTCGCAAGTACTGTTCAATAGCATAGGCTTTGTCAAAGGGGGTAGTGTGCTCCTCAGTCAGGTCGCGGGCTAGTTGGCGAGTACGCTCGGTAATGGTGGGCGGCAGTTGCAGGTAACGGTCAATGACCCAGGCCGGGTAGTTGACCCCAGCGTTGCGCAATTGGTTGACCGAAGCCTCACTGGCCGCGGAAACGACCTGGTAGGTTTCGTTGCGGTCTACAGCGGCATGGCTCCGCAGATAGGTAATTTCTTCGGCCAGCGGGTCACCGTGACTGGCCCAGTTGGTTTGGCCGTATTGCAAAATCTGTTCATCCGGCACAATGTTAAAATGGGCTTTGGCCGAGCGGTCCAGGCTGACAGGGTAGCCCATGGTGTACAACACGGTAGAATTATCACGATAAAAAGTATAGGTTTGGGTGACGGGGGTGCGGGCTTCGAATATGGGTTGGGATAGAGGGATACCCGGCCCAAAGTCGGCATCGTTGGTGTCGGTGCTGCGCCAGCCCTCGCCGGTGTATTCGTCATACACTGCGGCCCGCCAGTAGCGGCCAATACCATCCACCTGTACATCCATCACCGGATCGTTGGTCAGTTGGCGCGGTCCCCCCAGGCTAAGCGACTGGCCAAAGGTGCCCACGGTTTTGACATTACGATAGTTCAAATCGGCAAACAGGCGATTCCATTCGCCCTGCATCTCCTGCCAACTGCCCTGGAACTCATCGAACAGGTGCAACTGTTTGGCATCAACCAGCGGGGGGGCCATCCACGACAGAATGACCACCAACACAGAGAAAACCAGGCCATCCCGCAAAAAATCATAGCTGACATCAGGCCGAAAAAAGACCCCTTCGGCCCGCCATTTGCTTTGCTGAACCAGCAGGTTAAATCGCAAAAGCAGCACCAACGAAATCATCAGGTAGACCAAAAACCATACCGTAATATCTCTGGGGGCATAATAAAGATTGATGAGCAGCATCAGCCCGCCGGGGATAATGGCCTGCCAGGCTTTACCCGATCGCAGGATCAGCCAGATGGTCAGGTAGCCGGTGGCCCACAAGATGACGCCCATCTGCAAAATGAACATCAGGTTATCGTAGCTGGTGCCGCCCTGCATAGCCTGGCTGTACCAATAGTAGAGGCGAAACGCCAGATTTTCCCAGCGTTCCAGCCAACTGTAATGGGGCGGCAGCAGGCGGCTGGTCACCCAGAACGACCAGCCAAGGCCGATAATCAGACTGAACAAGTGGGCCAGAAAGCCGGGCAGCGCGCTGCGAGCCAGCATCACCCCAATCAGGATGACCCCCATGCCCACAAAACCGATCATATTCAGGCCGCGGGTCCAGCCGGTGGCGCTCACCGCCCAGGTGACAACCATCACCAGGGCCGCGGTTAAAAATATGACAGAGCGTGATTGGGCCAGGTCAAGATATGGTTTTTGGGTCATTAATCAGTCCCTTTTGTTATTTTCTTAAATTAAGGAGTAAGGAGTATGGAGTAGGAAGTAAGGGATTTTTCCCTAATCCTTACTCCATCCTCCTTACTCCCACCAAAGTGATTGATTATTCTAACCATTTTCCGGCAGAAAACCAGTGGCACTATTTATTCTCCGCCGTGCCGCCGGCCTGAACCCCCTGAGTTGGTGTTGTTCCCGGCGATGGGCTGGGCGCAACGGTTGCCGAAGCCGTGGGAACAGGCGTGTCGGTGGGTAGTTCGGCGGGCAGGGTGGGGCTGGGCGTGGCGGTGACGGTTGGAGATGCGGTTTCGGTGGGGGTGGCGGTCGCGGTGACAGTTTCAGTAGGCGGCGGGGGCGTGGCGGTCATGGTGGGCGTGGGTGTCGGCGTGCCGGTGCCGGTCGCGGTGGCGGCAGACGTGGGCGTCACCGTTGGGGTGGCGGTCGCGGTGGGGCGGGGGTTGTCCACCAAAACACGCGTCCGGGCCTCGACGGAACCGCCGCTCCGGTCAAATACAACCAGGCGCAGGGTGTACGGTCCATTTTCAACCTGCGTTGTATCGAACAGGCCCAGCACGCCCTGTTCCACAATTTGGGAAACCGGGCCGTGAATCACCGTAAACGCTTCCGGTCCGGCCCCAACGCCCAGTTCAATTTGATAGTGAGAAAAGTTGGCCGCGGTTACGGCCCCTTCCAGAGCGATGTCGCCGCGCACAGTGGCCCCGTCCACCGGGTTGCTGATATTGGCTACAATATTTATCGAGGGACAATATTGCTCCGGCGGTTGTTCAAAGCCGTGCTCAATGGCCCATTGGTAACCGTCGGACGGATAAACCCGGTAATATCGTTTTTCAACATTGCTCCGGCAGAATTCATTAGCCCGCAGGCCGCTGTTCAAATCAATTTCAATCATTTGGTGAATGTCGAACTCCGGCCCCAGCGGGGGTTGGTCCTGAGCGAACAACTCGGTGCGTCGTTCCGGGCAGGCTTCCGAGGGCAGGGTGCCGGAGTCGGCACAAATTTCCAGTTCGATGATATTGGCCGGGCGCAAAAAGTCTCGCACCGGCAGCCCTTCGTGGGCTCGTTCCATGAAATTATGCCAGATAGGGCCGGCCCCGGCCAGGCCGCTTACATTTTGCATGGGGCTGTTATCGGCATTACCCACCCACACCCCGGCCACAATCTCCGGCGTGTAGCCGATGGTCCAGTTGTCGCGGAAGTCGTTGGTGGTGCCGGTTTTGGCCGCAGCCGGGCGCGACAGGCGCAGGGCGTTGTTGGGACCAAAAGAAATGGCACGGGCCTGATTATCAGCCAGAATGTGGCTCATCAGATAGGCGTGTTCCGGGCGGAGAACCGTTTTGGGAGCCAGGCGCCGCGGGGAAATCTCGCGGCCAAAGCTATCGGTGATATTCAGGATGGCGGTGGGGGGGATGAGCACGCCGCTGTTGGCGATGGCCTGATAAGCGCCGGTCATTTCGATGAGCGGCACTTCGCCGCCGCCCAGGGTCAGCGACAGGCCGTAGTCGGGGCGGGTGAGGGTGGTGATGCCCAGCCGGGCCGCGATTTGTTTGAGGTTGTCCACCCCCAGCCGTTCCAGGGTTTTGACTGCCGGAATATTGTATGAGTTGGCCAAAGCCATCCGCAGCGAAACCGGGCCGTGGAACTTTTCATCGTAATTAACAGGGCGATACACATTACCGACCCCGTCCGGGTACTCAACCGGAACATCCATCAGCAAAGTAGCGGGGGTGTAATTGAGCTGTTCAAAGGCAGCCAGATAGGTCAGCGGTTTGATGGTGGAGCCGGGTTGACGCAGACTGACCGCCACGTTCACCTGCCCGTCAATGGTTTCATCGTTAAAATCTTTACTGCCGACCATGGCCAAAATCTGGCCGGTGGTCACATCCAGGGCGACCAGCGCCCCATTGGTAACATTTTTGCCGGCCAGGGCGTTCACCTGCCGGCGCACTTCTTCTTCGGCGATGGCTTGCAGGCGGGGATTCAGGGTGGTTTGCACGCTCAGACCGGCCTGATAAATGTATTCCGGCGGCACAATTTTTTCCAGCTCTTGCCGAATGTAGGTGACAAAGTGGGGGGCGGCAAAGGTGCTGCTCAACTCCCGAAAATCCAGCTCGGTGGTTTTGGCAATTTCGGCCTGAGCCGGGTTGATGTACTGGGCCTCGACCATCAGGCCCAGCACATCGGCCTGCCGCTTTTTGGCCCCGGTTGGGTTAGCGTACGGGTCATGCACCGCGGGCGATTGGGGCAGGCCGGCCAGCATGGCCGCCTCCGGCAGGGTGAGGGTTTGGGCAGTTTTGCCAAAATAGGTCTGGGCTGCAGCCTCGATGCCGTAAGCCAGGTTGCCGTAATAAATCTGATTGAGATAAATTTCCAGAATCTGCTCTTTGGTGTAGCGCCGGTTGATTTCCACCGCCAGCACCGCTTCTTTCATTTTACTCGACAGGGTCTGCTCAGTGCGCTCTTCCGGCGTCAACAGCACATTGCGGGCCAACTGCTGGGTGATGGTGCTGGCCCCGGACACAATTTCGCCTTCAGTCAGGTTGTAATACAGGGCGCGGCTGATGGCGATGGGGTCTACCCCCACGTTCAGATAAAAAAAGCGGTCTTCGGTGGCAATGGTAGCCTGAATCAACTCCGGAGCAATTTGATCAAGAGAAACAATAGTGCGCCGCCCGCCGGTCGGATCAATGATTTCCCACAGCAGATTGCCTTCCCGGTCCAGAATCCGGCTGGTGGCAAACTGGAGCCGCCGCTGAAGCAGTTCTTCGGCGGGGGGCAGTTGCGAGGCGTACCATGAATAAACAATAATACCGCCACTGACCAGCAAAACGCCGCCCAAAATGATCAGCAACACAAAAATACCGGCGGCCCTGGACAGAATGCGGCCCCAGTTGCGCCTCTGTTTGGAAGATGGGCGGGCCGTGGGCATGGTCGGCGGAGCCGGAGGACGGGGACGGTAAACCGTTTGGCGCGGGCGGGGGGGCGTTTGCGGAGGCGGGGGAGTCACCGGTCGGTGGGGAGCGGGCCGATTGGCGGGAGGGCGTTGGGTGCGGTTGGGGTCATTGTACCGCCGCGAGGGACGGGTCGGCTCAAAATCTGAGGCGGGCTGTGGTTTTTGCGTTGAATCGTCTTTTTTTGTGTTGTCGTTTTGGTCAGGCATATATTAATCGGTTTAATTGCAGAAACACGGCTCAAAAATTTATGGGTGATTTCAACCTGCAAAGTTGCAGAGGTGCAGGGTTGCAGGGATTGGATTCGCAGATGCGTAGATTCGCTTATTCCCAGAAAGAATTATAGCAGGGAGAACGATGTCTACAAAAACCAAAAAGGGTATAGGAACCCCTATACCCCTCACAATAAATCTATTATGGAAGAATTAATGAAATACAGCTACTAAAAAATCATACCGTATCCTCATCGCTGAGATACGCTGTGGCAGGTTAAACTGTAATAAAACCTTATTTGCGGCCCGAAGATTTTTTGTACCGGTAGACAATTCGGCCCCGGTCCAAATCATAGGGGGAAAGCTCAACACGAACCCGATCTCCCAACAAAACCCGGATGTAATATTTTCGCATTTTTCCGGAAAGGTAGGCCAGCACGGTATGCCCGTTTTCTAATTCAACGTTAAAGCTGGTATTGGGCAGCGCTTCTACAATCGTGCCGTCCAATACTAATTTTTCTTCTTTGGCTGCTGTACTCATAAATTCTCCTGACTTCACAACTAAAAAACCGGGGATAACAACCTGTACCCCCAAACATATTGATATGGCGCTTTGGGCATCATCATACACAACAAATTACCGGGGAGTAACGCCTGTCCCCGGCAAACAAAGCCACATCGATTTGCAATTCACGCGGGCGTAACGGCCTTATTTTAGCAGACAGGCACCACCTTTCAAAAGCCTTAAAGAGGTTGCAGCAATTCTCAGTATAACCAGACCTGACAGGTTTTGGTTTATATTTGTCAGATAAAATGTTGTTTGGCCGAAAATTTAAAGGTTAAAACGCTTCAAGCATGAAAACCTGTCAGGTCTTTGCTCCAAAATGAGAACTACTGAAGAGGTTGCAGCAATTTTGGCAATTTACATTTCAAGTTGAGAGGTGATTCTTGGGAATGAGCCTGTAGTTGTGTTATAATTTGCCGCTGTAGGTTGCAATCTATTGTCCATCAAGAAGGAGATGTCGTTGAGCCAATATTATTCACCCCAGCCTAACCCATATTATCCTCCTGAGCAAGGTCCGGAGGATGAGTATTATTATGAAGAAGATGCAGAGTTTGAATATGATGATGAGGAATTTGAGGACGATACCGGCAGTTCGCTGGCGCAACGGGGACTGTTTTTCTGCGCCGGCGGTTTGGTAGTTTTCCTCTGTATGAGTTGTTGTCTGTTGGCCGGAGCCGGCCTGTGGTTATTGGACCCCGGCAGCAGCCTGGTTGCCACGCCGATGCCCGGCAGCGATATTGGCCTGAGCGTTGAGAGCGCCGCTTATCCTGAGGAGTCTGTCGTCAATGAGCAGGCCACCAAGCTGTCTATTTTGCAGGTCAATCGTAACGCCTCGTTGCCGGAAGTCCCTGCCGTGGAAGGCAGAGAACTGATAATTGTAACCGTTGAACTGGTTAACCTGGGAGAAACCGCCATTGATTATAATGAACGTGATTTTGTACTAGTCAACCCGTTTGGCGAGGGATACACCTCGCTGCCGGGGGCGGTGCAAGGCGCGCTGGGACGCGGTCAACTGGAACCAGGGGCCGGTTTGGAAGGACGCTTGGTTTTTGAAGTAAATGCTGGCGAGCTTGATCTGATCCTCAATTGGGACAGTGGCCCGGATAATGAACCCAGGTATTTATATCTGGAATAACTTGATGTCAAAACTACTAATCGCCACGAACAATCGTCATAAAATCGAAGAATATCAGGAAATCTTTACCGATTTGCCCCTGACCTTAATTACCCCGGCTGAGGCCGGAATAACGCTGGACCCGGCAGAAACCGGCATGACTTTTGCCGACAACGCGGTCATCAAGGCAATGGCGTTTGCCCGGGCCGGTCATTTTCTGGTTCTGGCGGATGACTCCGGTCTGGAGGTTGATGCCCTGAACGGTGAGCCGGGGGTATTTTCGGCTCGATACGGCGACACGGCTAAAGATGACCACGTGGCCCGCTACCAACTGTTGCTGGGCAAACTGGATGGCGTGCCGTGGGAACAACGGACGGCCCGGTTTCGATGCGTGGTGGCTCTGGCCGCGGGAGGTACGGTCGTCGGTACGGCCCAGGGCAGCGTAGAAGGGTTCATCGCTCACAAGCCGGCCGGGCGCGGCGGATTTGGTTACGACCCGGTCTTTTTTGTGCCGGAGTTTAACCGAACCCTGGCCCAGTTGACCGCCGGCCAAAAACACAGCATCAGCCACCGGGGACGGGCCGCCCGGGCCGCCGTGCCGCTTATTGAGCAGTGGCTGGCTGCCTGACTGACTGGCTCAATAAAAAAAGACCGGTATCAGCTACCGGTCTTTTTTTATTGAGCTTTGCTTAATTATTCTTCATCTTCATCCTGTTGGCCCAACAACTCTTCGGCGGAGGGTCGGCTTTCGAGCGTTACCGTAATGGTTTCTGTAGAGCCGTCGGCGTGAATTACGGTTAATTCTACCTCAGCACCGGGGCGGGTTTCAGTCATCAAATAGGTAATCAAGCTGTCCATATCATCCACAGGTTGGCCGTTGATCGCCGTAATCACATCGCCGCCCAGTTGAAATTCTTGCCCGGCTTCCGTCAGGGTTTTGTCGCTGCCTTGCAGGCCGGCTTTATCCGCCGGGCCGCCACTGCTCACGGCAATCACCAACGCCCCTCGGGTATCAAGCGGCAGGTCCATAAAATCGGCCACCTCCGGGCTGACGGTCCGTCCGGTAATACCCAACCAGGCGTATTCATACGCTTGCCCCTGAATCAAGGTGGGCACCACCTGCCTGGCAATATCAATGGGTACGGCGAACCCAATCCCGGAACTACCGCCACTGCGGCTGATAATCTGGGTGTTAATGCCGATGACCTCGCCCAGACGATTCAGCAAGGGGCCGCCGGAGTTACCGGGGTTGATGGGGGCATCGGTTTGAATCACCTCCGGAATAGAGAAGGGCGTGTTCCCGCTGCGGATGGTGCGCCCCACCGCGCTGACAATGCCGGTCGTCATCGTAAAATCCTGGCCAAAGGGGTTACCAATGGCGACTGCCACCTGGCCCACATCCAACGTTTCACTGTTACCAAGAGGTAAGGGCTGTAATTGCGAAGCCGGCAAATCTA
>Ga0180429_10003712_pt1 | contig 12328 bp, 3 predicted proteins | sample SS_ome_FD_132428 | JGI IMG/M metagenome (GOLD analysis project Ga0180429, IMG submission 132428) | Hypersaline lake sediment archaeal communities from the Salton Sea, California, USA - SS_1_S_1 metaG | ecosystem: Environmental > Aquatic > Non-marine Saline and Alkaline > Hypersaline > Sediment ... | reverse complement strand
TGGAAGTATTCGTCGCTCTGCTTGAGCAATGCCAGGAGATCGGCCTGGCGCTTGGTCTGGAAGTAGGCACGCATCAGCCAGGTGCGATACTGGATATTGTCCGGCCGGGTCTCGACCATCGGCCCCAGCACGCCGATCGATTCGCCGTAGCGTCCCCGCTCGTGCAGGTATTGCACGAGTTGCGATTGCCCCGACTCGTCGAGGATCTTGTCGTCCGCGGCGATGAGCAGCATCTCGATGGCCCGATCATAACGGTCCAGGCCGTGGTAGAAATACTCGGCGATGTGCTTCACGGCCGCCCCCGAGCGTTTATGTTCGGCGTATACTTCTTCTGCCGTCTTGGCGAAGTCGTCGGCCTTTTCTTTCCAGAAGTAGCTGTAGTTATTGCAGTACATGTGGCGGTTGTGAGACTGTCGCGACACGAGGTCCTTGCGCAGCTCGGCCAGGACGATCTTCAGCAAACGCGGTTCCAGATCGCCGAGGTCCGACGCCTGTCTACGCCAGTCGGCCAGGTGCCCGCCGTGGCTATTCCAGCCGTCTTGGTGATTATATCTCAGCCACTGGGGCTCGGTCTCGATTCGTTCGATGAGGAACTTCAGCCCGTCGCGCGGGCCGGCCACGTTGTGCAGCGTATTGGCGACGAGGCTGACCATGTTCTGGTAGTGGCCGACCTGCCCGAGCAAAAGTTGGGGAAACCGCCCGAAGGCGAAGTCCCGCAAGTCGTCGGGGACTCCGGACAAACCTGCCAGGTCCTTTCTGTGCGCCGTGCGATAGACATCGCAGAGGAGATTGACCAATTGATAGCGGTGGTTCTCGTTATCGGTCTTCAGGTCTTCGATGAGTCTGCTTTGCAGGTTTTCATAGAGTTCCCGACCGGCACCCAGGGAGCCCGTGCCCTTGTTCGCCAAGGTGTTGTTGTAGGTTCGATAGAGCCGCTCGGTCAGCCAGAATCGCTGTTGCCCGTTGGCCGGGTGTTCGAGTTGTGTCTTGAGTGTCTTTTCCGCCCGACGGTAGTAGTGGGAGTCCTCCAGGTACAAGATCAACCTGTCGAAGGGGTCGTTAGCCTGGGACGGCAACGAACCGCCGGCCGCGGTCACGTACTCGTTAATCGCGGCGTCAAGCAGGTCGATGGCCTCGTCCATCTGCGAATAGCTCCGCATGGTACGGGCCAACGCATCGGCGATAAACAGCCGGTCGATCGAGCCGCTGCCGGCCTCGTTGTGCAGGACCTTCAGTTCCCGCAGTTGCTCGTCGGCCAGTTCCTTCTGCGAGATGGTTCCCAAGTTGGCGAGGAACTGGGCCATCAGCCGCGGTTCGCCGTCGGACCATTCATGTTTGAAGGCACGTTGCATGGCGGCCAGGGCCTTTTTCAGATGCGGGCCGGGCTGGTTGATTATCTCGGCGCCGCGGCGCTCGACCAACAGTTCGAGCAGGTCCAACGCGCGCCGGTCGATCTCAGTTACCGCCCGGGGGCGAACCTTCTCGAGGTGTTCGACAATCGAATCGGCCGTGGCTTCGTCGCGGACTTCGTTCAACACCGACGTCATCTGATTCAGGAACGGATAAACCCGCCCGGCCGTATGACCGATCATGCCCTCGGCCACCGATTCCAACAGGCGGAAGTCGTGCGTCGCCTGGTAGAAACTCCTCAGTTGCGAGAGGTGGTTGGCCGGACTGTTCGACTTCTGCAACAGGGCGGCGAACATCCGCAACACGTCCTTATCCAACTCGGCCGGCAGTTCGCCGTCGCCGCGCTGCCAGCGGTTGAGTTTCTGGCCCAGCGCGTTGCTGATCCGCCATTCGTCCATCGTTTTGTAGACGGCGATCAGTGCCTGTTCGTGGTCCGCGCGACGGTCGACGACCATGTACCAATCGGCCAGGGCTCGATGCTCGCCGGGCAGAAACTCGTCGGCGGCTTTGACGGCCTCGAACAGCTTGACGGCCTCTTTGATCTTGCCTTGTTCGGCCAACAGATAGCCCAGATAGACCTGCCAGCCGGTGGCCCGCGCGTCGGCGCGAATGCAGCGTCGCAACAGTTTCTCGATCTGTCGGGGCCTATCCAGGGCCACCAGCATGCGATACTTGAGCATATTCCAGCCGGCGCCGTCGGGATCCGCTTTGATACCGGCGTCGATGTAGCCCAACAACCTGTCGGCCAGTTGCGGCCCGGCCCCGGCTCGCACGGACAGGTACGAAAGCATGGCCAGACAACGGCCGTGGCGAACCTGATCGAGCCGCTCCAGATCGGTTGCTTCCTCGGGCAGCGGCCGCGGCCCCGCGCCGAGGACCTCCCAACACTCCTCGGCCACGCCGTCCAGATCGTGCTCGGTGAGGACATCGAGATACAACCGCTCGACGGTCATCCAGCCGGCCAATACGGCGTCGCGCGTTCGCGCTTCCTTGGCCAGTCGACCGGCGAACCCACGCCGGGCCGCCTTGAGGTTCTCTTGCTGTTTCTCGCGCAGTTCGGTCCGCGTCAGGTCCTCCTGGTTCTCGACCTTTGCCATCAGGGCCGCAAACCAAGCAGCCGGCATGCGGTCGGTCAATTGATGCAGGGCGCGAAGCTGCGAGAGAATCCGCTCGGTGGCATCCTTGGAAGTCGTCAGCTTGTCGATCAGGCCGAAGGCTTCGTCCTCGATCTCGGCGGTCCAAGGTTGGACGATGAGCAGGTTGAACAGACGGCCGGCGTAGTTTTCACGGAAGACCTCTGGGCCCTGCTCGAGTTGCCGTCGCAGGAAGTCCAGTTGCTCTTCGACGCCGACGCGGGCGTAGACGTTATCGAGTGTCTGCCCGAGGTGGTTCTTCACGTTAACGTCTTTCTCGGCCAGCCAGCGGTGCTTCATGGCCGCGGCGATTTGGCGCCACTGGCGAGCCTCGACGGCCGGGTCGTTGGGCATGATCCATTGGACGTAACGCTGCACGTGCTCGGGCGTCAGTTCGCCGACCCGGCCGAGCAGTATGGCCAACGCTTTCTTCCGCACCGCGCGGCACTCGTCGGTCTGTTGGAACTGACCGTGGCACATGATCTGGTCGGCCGCGCGGCCGTGCGAGGGATGCTCGGCCAGCAGCAGTGCCGTATCGGCCAGCGGCTTGATCCAACGCCGTTCGATGCGGTTGGTGTGGAGGTTATAGCCTTGGCCGAGCATCAGCGACACTGCCGCGGAGAGCTTCGACCCGGCCACCGGATCGAGTCTCTCCGGCGATCGGGCGGCCTCGATCCAGGACTTCACCAACTCGTTCACACGGTCGAGTTGATCGGTCTTCACCAACGCACTGAGGTACTGCTGGTATGCCGACGCGTAGTGTGGATCGGTAGCGACCCACTTGCCCAGGTACTCGGCCAACTCGCCGTAGCGGCCTTGGTTCCGCAGGAACTGCGCGTAAGTGCCGCGGAGGATATCCAACTCGTACGGGCTCCACTTGGCGGCCTTGTTGGTGATGGCCTGCTCGATCCACGCGTAGACGGCCGGGTATTCGCCCCGGCCGGACAATGCCTGGGCGTAATTCGTGTGCAGGCTGTACTCGAACGGATACTTCTCGGCCAACTCTTTCATCATCGCCAGCGCTTCGTCCGATTGGCCCGTCTGATTGAGCAAGTTCGACTTATCCCGCATCCACTGCTCCATCGCCTGTAGGTGCTCGGGCTGCCGCTCATAAACGGGCCTGAGCACGTCGAGCAGCGTCATGCGTTCGTTGGCCTGGAAATAGCCGGCCTGGCCGCGGAGGTATTCGGCCAGATAGAAGTCCTCGGTCGACTTGCGTTTGGCCAGCCGTTCCGCTTCCTTGGCGCAATGCTGCTTGACTTCCTCGAAGCGGCGGCGGTCGCACAACACGGCCGAGGCGACCCAGCGGACGCCCGGCTTGTCGTCGGCCAGTTTCTCGGCGGCCTCGAGATGCTCGATCACGCGGTCCCATTGCTGGGTCTGCGAGAAGTGCAGGATCAGGGCGAGTTGGTCGTCGAAGGTGTCCTTGGCCTCGGCGGCCGCCCGTTTGGCGTCTTCGACCGAGACCGGCGGCTGTTGGATCATCTGCACGCGGTCGAGACCGGCCAGTTGGGCGTCGGTCTTCTGCTTGAGCACCTCGGCCGTGAGTGTCTTGATCCGCATCGTGATTCGCCCGGTGAGTTGTTCCTCGCCGTTGAACGTTTCCCAACTGGTCACCCACCATACGCCGGCGACCTCGACGAAATCGCTTGCCACGCGTGCCCAGGTGACCTTGCCGTCCTGCACGGTCTCTCTGCGCAGGACCAAATGCCGGGTTGTGTCGATCAATATGCGAGTCTCGTTGTTCTCGACGGCCGGGTGTCTGAGGATCAGCAGCGTGCGGTTTTCGCCTCGCGGCTTGATCTCGGGCTTGAAGGTTTGGTAACTGCGTTCGAGCGAACTGGTGACGTAATCGCCAAGATCGACCGGCGGCTTGCTCAGATCCAGTTCGGTAGACGCCCGGCGACGGCCCAGTTGGTAGGCCTTCGAGAATACGCCGCGATGGTTCTGGTCGCACCACTGCACGAGCGTTTGCGAACCGATGGTTTGCCCGCGAACGAGCCAGGCCGCGGGCGAGATCAACGAGAGCGTGTTCGATTGCGACGTGAGACGATCGTAGCGGGTATCGAACGATTTGTTGAGTGATTCCACTTGCAGGGCGCCGCTGAGCTTGGCCAGTTGTTCGGTTCTCAACAGGCTTTGGGCCAGGGCCCTGGCCTCGGCCGGCCAACGCTTGTCCTTTTCCGGTTCGGCGACCTTGGCGGGTGGCCCCGATAGATGCGGGAACAGGCGGTCGAGCCAATTCGAGTAGGAGTACATGGGCGACCGTCCGTAGCGCTCTCTCTTTTCTGACTTTTTGCCATCCTTGCCGCCGAAGAAGTATCCATTCGAGTAGCCGTCGTGCTTATAGAAGCTGATGGCCATGGGAAGTTGTGCGCGCGGTATCCTCTCGCTGAAATCGAGGCGGAGGGCGCCACAATAGTCCTCGGTCGCCCGCTTCATGTCGCCCCATAACTTGCCACTCTCCGCCGTTCTTGAGTCGAGCCTACTCTCCTCATCCTCGGAGACAACTATCCTCGGGGTGGTCATCATTCGCAACGAATCCATGGTGGGTTGTCCCGGCATAATGGGCATCGGCTCAAGCCCGGGCATCGGCCCGGCCGAGATGTCCTCGGTAGCACTGACGAAACGCGACAGAGATTCCTTGTCGCCTTTCCATCCCATTCCGTCGTTATCATAACCATGGTACGTACCGGCCCCGAGCCTTAGCGATCCATGTTCGCCCGGCATGCCCCATCTTCCGTTGCGATCCCCGAAACCGGTGCCGACAAGCTTGAAGAAGTCGTCGTCGCGGAATCCCGCTCTTCGACGCATGTCGGTGCCGGAAACCACGCTGGTCCAGACGTTCTGTTGCAGAATTTGCGAATTGCGGCCCAGGCCCATCAGTCGGGCCAAGACGCCGCGTCGCAGTCCGATCCGCCAGTCGCCCGCTCGTCGCATCTGCTGTTGCAGCAACTCGAAGTTCGCCGCGTCTCGCCCCTCGGCAAAGAACTTCTGGCCGTCGCGCATCTGGAAGCGGCGCTTCACCTTGAACCGCTCGCGGTCGGCGTCGCTTTCGAGAACCAGCAGCGACGTGTAGGGTGTAATAATGTGATACTCTTCGCTCAGCGCGATGATGTCGTCCTTGATGGTCTGCGTGGAGCCTTGCTCCAGGAGCGCGTCGAGGTGCATTCGGGCCCAAAGTCGCGGGATGAACGAGTTGCCCCGTTCCGCGTCCTCGAGCGACACGGGCGCCTTGAACCGCAGTGGCTGGCCGTTGCGCATGCCGGTTACGATAACTTCGCCTTTCTGGTCGCGATCCGCGCTCCCAGGCAGATAGCGGCCCAAGATGATATGCTGTGTTCCGCCGGGAAGATTCGGCAATTCCTCGGGATAGACACGCGCCGTACGCAGTCCGCGGAACTCGACCTCGAGGTCGCTGATGGCCGGCCGGGAGATCTCACCCAGCAATTCGAGGGCCACGGCCTGGGGAGTCTTTTCGCCGCTGATCCGGCGGACGGTTCCTCCGCCCAGCGAGGCGATGGTCTTCATCACCAGCGGCTCGAAGGTGCTTCCCACCGCCACCGAATGGAACCCGGCCGCCCGGCCTTCGCACATCCGCCGCAGGCGATTGGCAAAGGCCACCGGATCGCAGTCGCCGGTGGTCACCACGCCGTCGCCGACGTATATCACGCGGGTCTTGGCGTTGCACTGCTTAAGTGCCGAGCCGAATGCCTTGTCCAGGTCGGTCCAACCCAGCGACACGCGGCCGTCGAGGAACCGTCGGGCGACCTTCACGTTCTCGGGCGTGGCCGCTTGCGGCCGCTTGAACGTCCAATCGCAGCCCACGTCGCAACCGGCCAGATTGAACGTGTCCCGCGGACCCAGCGATGCCAACAGCGAGGCAACGAAGTCCGCCTGAGTGGTTTTTTGCGATCGGTCCAGCGACGCGGACGTGTCGGCCAGGATCAGCAGCCGAAGCGGACCGCCGTCGGGCAGAATGTCACGCTGCCATTGGCCTTCGCCGTCGGGCGGCGTCAATTGCAGCATGAAGTAACCGTCGTCGCCACGACGATGCGGGATCAGGACTACGTCCGATTGCTCGCGATCGAGCTGAACCACCACCTCGAAGTCGCGCTTCGGCGTATACTCCTGGGCGGTGAACTCGACGTGGGCCGAGTTTCCGGTGCTGTCGATCCGCGCCGCGTGCGTCGGCGAGGTCACCCGGGCGATCGGCATCGCCGAGTGAATCTTCACGTCCAGGGCCAACTCGCGCAAGGGGTTCTGCTTGAGCATCTCGCTCTGCAGGCCGTAGCTGTAGCGGAAGCGGTCGCCGCGTAACGGCAACACCTGTGTGTAGGTGATTTTGATTCGCTTCTCCGAGTTGGCGAAGATCGGGAACACGCGGGCCTTGAACAGGTTGCCGCCGGTCCATTCCAGCAAACCCGGGTCGCGTCGCTCGCGGAGGATCGTTTCGTAAATCTCCCGGGCACGCTGTTTTTCGACCACGTCGGCCTCGACCAGTTCGGCGCCGATCCACATGCCGAATCCCGAGATCGAAGCGTCTTGCGGCAGGGGGAAATAGAACACGCCCTCGAGCCGGCCGTCGGTGTGGTTGACGAACGATTCCTCGATCACGGTCCGGGCGATCTGGTCGCGGACATCGACCGTCACTTTGTGGTATCCGACCGTCAGCGGCACGTTGCGGCCGTCGATCTTGGCCACCAGCGAACCGATCGACTGGTTGGCCGTGGCGCCCTCGAAACCCTGCAGCCAGAGCGGATCCCGCTCGACGCGGATTAGTTTCTCATCGTCCAGGCGCAGTAGCCTGGTTCCCTTGACTGTCTGTTTCTGATCGTTGGGGGCCAGCAGCGTCAGCGGGCGTTTGGCGGCGGTATTGATCTTCAATTCGCCGTAAATCAGGCGGATCTCGCCGGGCATGATCAACTCGGCCAACGAGCCGGGGCCGAGGGTTATCTCGGTCTGGTCGGCGAGCCGCACCTTGACGGCGTTCGCGCCGCGGGTGTCGGTTCGCAGCCAGTCGCCCGGTTTGACGAGCATCTGCGCGGCGACCGGCGTCCAGCGGCCGTGCATCACCGGCTTGACGGTCACGATCCCCTGCACATCGGTGATCTTGCCGATCCGGCCGTCTTCGGTGAGCGTGTCGGCGACGACGAACTTGTCCTCGTCGACCGGCCCGTTCGCGGCGAGGACGTTCAGCGCGGCCACGGGGCGGGGAGTTTTGCCCAGCGGCTTGATGCGGAGCGTGCTGAGTTGCCGCGTGCCAAACTCGACCAGGGCCTCGACGCTTACGTCGCCCTCGGCGGCCGTCAGAGTGGCCCGATAAACGCTAAACTGGCGTGCTCCGCGGGCGACGGTCTCGGTCGGCGTGATTTCGAGCAGCCTCTTGGCCTCTTCGCCCTTGGGTAGATCGAGCATGGCCAAAACGTCGAGTTGCTTCTTGTCTTCGTCGAAGTAGGGATCTTTGGAGGAGGTTGCCCGGTTGGCCTTCTCGTCAACGTCCCAAATGCGGCCGCCATGGGCGATGACGTATTTTCCGTCGGCGGTATCCCAGCGCATGCGGTCCGGCTTCCGCACCCAGACCTCTTCGGCCTTGCCGTCGGTGGTAATTTCGATATGGAGCGAATCGGCGGCGGCGGTGTTCTCCAGCACGGCGGCCAACGTGGGCTCGTCGCTCTCGGAATCTGCTGGAAAGAGTCCAAAGGCGATCAGGGCCGCGACGGCGCTGGCAGCGATGATCCGCGTGGCAATGACGAACATTCTGCTGTTCCTTGTCGGTAGTTGAGCTTCTTGGGATCGGGGTTTCCGGGAGAACCGTTCGGTGAACGCCCGGGCCGACTCCTTTTCGAGCCGGTCGCGCACGCGCTGGTCCACCTCGGGCGTGTCGGCGTCGAGCGACACAAACAATTCGGCGAAGCGTTCTTCTTCCAGATTGTGGTCGTTATTGTTCATGACGTGTTCTCGCGGGGTCGTCGCAGTTGGACGATTTCGCAAAGATTTCACGGAAGGCACGGCGTGCCCGAGCCAGTTTGGATCGTATTGCCCCGGCCGAAGAATCTTCCGCCCGGGCTATCGTCTCGGCCGTGGCGTTGTCGCAGTATTTGGCGACAAGCAGCGAGCTGTAATCGTTGGGCAGTTCGGCCAAGACGTCTCGAACGGCCTCTGCTTGTTCGGCCGCGGCCAGGGCGAGCGGCGGCGCGAGGTCTCGGCCGTCGAGCCACTGGGCCAATCGCTCGGCCACATCGGCGGCCAGGTCTCCGTCCTCGCCAACCCGTTGCCGGCGGCGCCGTTGGCGAAGGTGGTTTCCGGCGTGGTTCCTTGCGATTCCGGACAGCCACAGTTGCAGCGAACCCCGTTTGGGGTCATAGCTCTCAACCGATCGGGCGGCGGCCAGAAAGGTCTCCTGAACCACGTCGGCGACATCGGCCGAGTTTGGGCCCACCAGCCGGGCGACCGATCGCCAAACCGCGTCGAAATGCGTCTGATACAGCGCAGCCCAAGCGTCGGGATTGCCCACACGCAATCCGTCTACGATTTGGCCGTCCGGCTCGGTGCGCATCAGTCGTAATCCGCCGCGGTGAAAAGGCCCGTTCTATAGTTATTTCGCAACAAGGTCGGTGAATGTGTCGCGCCAATCTTAGCGAAAACGGGGAGATACCCCGCGAAGCCTGGTGGGGCGAAGCTCCCGCCGAGCCGGTGCTACCCAACTCCGATCCACCATTATGAGTCAACAATCGCCCCAGAAGTTCCCATCTTACCTGCCCAAGCACTGAATTCCCACCAGTTTGAAATACCCCGACTCTTCTGCTATACTGGCTCTTCTGTCAACGTTGACACGCCCGTGATCCACCTAGAGATAGAGATGACCAAGCCCAGCATCCTGCGTATTGTGAAAACCACGATACTCGGCCTTACCTAACAAATGGAGGACGAAGCTATGCCGTTGACGGAATACGAAGAATATGAGCAGGCGGGTGCCAAGATCAAGGAGGAGAACGCCAAGCTGCTGGCCGACTTCGAGCAATGGCTGTTGGGGAAGGGCCTTGCAGAGAAGACCATCCATCAGCACGTCGAAAACGCTGAGTTCTACATCAATACGTTCCTCCTCTACGAGGATGCCATTCCTGCCAAGGAGGGAGCCAGCAGCATCTCCATGTTTCTCGGCTACTGGTTCATCCGCAAGGCGATGTGGGCCAGCCCAGCCTCGATCAAGCAGAACGCCGCCAGCCTGAAGAAGTTCTACACGTTCATGCACGGGCAGGGGCACATCGACGCCGACGACCTCCAATACCTCAAAAAGACGATCAAGGAAGAAATGCCCGAGTGGTTGGCAACGGTCGAACGCTACGACGACCCGGAAATCACCGATCCCGAAGAGATCTGGAGACTGTGACCAATGGCCGCGAACGATTGACACGGCCATCGCACTTGGTTTACGATATTATGGGTGACAATCGTGCGGTATCGTGCGAAGTATTGCCAGCGGGGCGTGGGGTGTGAAGGCCGCGCTGAGGAGCGACCGAGAGTCGTTGGGCCCCTGCATCACGTCACGAGGACCATCTTTGAAATTGTTGACAGGAATCCCTGAGTGATGGATCGTTACCGAGAACCTGCTGCAAATGGTAGCATGGAATCGTACGCCTCCGGTGGCGCGATGACAGCTACACGAGCCAGTGGGCTCGAAGTGCACTTTGCCCCCCAACCGCTTATTACCGTATTTGGTGTTAAGTACTTGCATCTTCGGATGGATGACGGCACGGATCTGTACGTTACGGAGTATGGGCTGCCTTTCACTAAATGCCTCCTGCCGAAGAACCACTGGGAGGATCAGCAGTGGTTGGACGCTCACAGCGTTCGGCTACTTGGATCGAGCAACGTGTTCCGAGTGACCACGAAGGAGGTGGACGGCCAGTCCAAGGACATCGTGATCAAGTGGAATCGGATGGGCCAGGACATCCCGGGGCAGACGGCGTCGGAAGGCGTCCTGGATGGGGCAGAGTTCAACAGCCCCTTCATGGAGTTCAGCCTGGTGCTTGAAATGCGGAACGCCCGGTACGAGTCTCCGGGACAACTCTACACGCACAAGCCGTTGGGCATCTATGTGCCGCGCAGATTCGTGGAAGCGGAACGGCTGGGCCGCAGGGACTGGAAGATGGAGGCGATCCAGCGGAGCCATGATGAGATCGAGTTGGATTGGAATCGAAACTATGCCGTCATCTACGAGTGGCTGGGGGGCATCGATCTCGTAACGGCTAACGGCGAGGGGCTCATCGATCACGACGGCATGGTCGAGGTTTATGAGCGGGCCAACCGCGAGTTGCAGTCCAAGGGATTCCGTGTTCGGGACAGCAAACCCTCACATGTCATCGTTCGCCCCAAGGCGAAAGGCGGGCTCGCCAAAGGCAAGTCGGGGACGGTCCTTTACGGGCTGGTCGATTTCGAGTTATTGGAACGCACGTCGGAGAGAGAAAAAACCATGCGCGCGATCAAACGCAGTGACTACTTGATCCGGCAGGCCCGCCGATTCGAGCCGCGAGAGGAGTTCCCGCCAGGACTCACGCCGGTAACGATCATGGGGGTCGATTACGTCTACGGGCAGGCCGAGAGCACCGGCGGCGCTCTCTGGGTCGTGGGGCGGGACCCCATGCTTTTCGACTATTTCCTGCCCGAGAAGTGGCGCCGGACGCCCCGCACGAAGCTCGCCACAGCCGAGCAATTGTACAAGACGGTGACTAGAGACAACGTGCATCTGGTCTGGCGCGTGTCCCGCGTGGGGGAACGGCCGGACGCTGATCCTTTCGTCCGTCGCGAGCAACGCGTTCTGGCCCATGGTTTTAACAGCCCCTTCGAGGAATTCTCCATCGCGATCGAATTGTCGCAGAAGGGAATCGAAACGAAGTATCCGCGTGCGATCTATATGACGGGCCACCGGTCCACCGTCGCATCTTCGCTATCCGATCGCAGCAGGTACGAGAGTCACAAGAACCTTCAGACCCCTGAAGGACATCCCGTCCTTGGGGAGCACCACGAGTACATGACTATCTGGGGGTTTTGGAACGGTCCGGACGACGCACTTGCGGCCAAGGACGAAATGCTTTACACGGGCATGGATGCGCTCTCCGCGTATCGCGAAGGCCGATTGACGCAAAAGATTTACCTGCGTCTGATGCAGACCACCAAGAAGCGTCTTGCGGCAGCAGGCTTTGAGGACTTGAGCCTGGGCGGCGGACATCTCCTGCTGTCGATCGACCAGTCCGATCAACTTGCGACGGATCAAGAGGGCTTTCCGTTGGTGCGAATCCGCAACTTCGAGCTACTGAAAAGGGCCAAAGTTGCTCAGTGACGCTCCCAAAGCAAGTGAGTTGATCACGCCCGTTTTGGTATCCAACTCTCGGGCACCTGAACCGCCACCACTTCTCCCCGAACACACACTTCTCCTTCCGCTGATACCGTGGCGGTTACCACCACCTTGCGGCCCTTGATCTCCTTCACCTTTCCACGGATCTGCAGGGGTACACCCAAGGGTGTGGGGCGGACGTAGTCCACGTGCAACGACGCTGTTAGAAAACGAATTGGCGGCTGCGTATCCATCGCTCGACGCTCCGCTCGATATGCCGCCGCGGCCGCCGTGCCCGTGCCGTGACAGTCGACAATAGAGGCAAGCAGGCCACCGTAGACATATCCCGGAACCGCCATGTGATAGGGTTTGGGATGAAAAGTGGCAACGGTTTCCTCACCGTCCCAGTAGCTTTTCACTTTCAGGCCGTGTTCATTGAGCCGGCCGC
>Ga0180429_10003711_pt1 | contig 12329 bp, 13 predicted proteins | sample SS_ome_FD_132428 | JGI IMG/M metagenome (GOLD analysis project Ga0180429, IMG submission 132428) | Hypersaline lake sediment archaeal communities from the Salton Sea, California, USA - SS_1_S_1 metaG | ecosystem: Environmental > Aquatic > Non-marine Saline and Alkaline > Hypersaline > Sediment ... | reverse complement strand
GGCCGCCGGCCTCCTCGTACTCGGCGTCCGAGAAGACGCGGATGGGGGAGGGTTCGACGAGGACGTCGAGCCCCTGTTCCTCGGAGAGCCGGCGGACCGCCTCCGGCGTGAGCGGCGCGCGCCGCTCCCAGTCGTTCTTGTCCTCGCGACGAATGCCGATGCGTGCGGACATGAGAGCCTCCGCCGATGGGGTCGTATGGATGGGGGATCTAAGCTAGAGGGTCGCGCGCGCGGCGTCAAGACGACTGCACAGCCGGCGCCGACTCAGGGCTGGGTGAGGCGCATGACCAGCGCGTAGACCAGGGGCAGGACGAGGCCGAGCCCCATCAGCACGCCGCCGCGGCCGGCGAGTCCCCTGCGGCCCTTGACCAGGAAGATGCCCGTCAACGCCAGCACGATCAGCACGCCGGCGTAGGCGTCGGCGATGCCCGTCCACGGGGCGCGGCCCTTGTTCAGGTGCATGAAGTTCACGTCGTAGAAGAGCGGACGCTTGGCGTGCCCCGTGCGCACCACCTCGCCCGTGGCGAGGTTCACGTCGATGGTGCCGTCCTCGACGAAGATCTGCAGCAGGTCCCGTCCGGCGCGCCAGGTCTCCTTGACCGGCTCCTCGAGGGCGAGACGTTCGAGGACCAGGGCCGTCACCTCGGCGCTCTCCCCCGTCCCCGGCGCCTCGATGGACCACGCCTCCGTGTAGGAGGCGTGGTTCGGATCCCAGTGGTGGATGTGGTTCACGGCGATGCCGCTGATCGCGTAGACCAGGGTCAGGCCCACGGCGAAGAAGCCCAGCTCGCGATGGAGCCAGCGACAGACCCGGCGGAAGGTGCTCACGCCACAGTTACCAGTCCACGACCGCGCCGGTGCCCTGGATCTCGAGCAGGGTGGTGCACTTGACTTCCGGCTCACCCTTCTTCGTGGCGTCGCACTTCGCCTCGCGCTTGTTGATCATGAACTTGCCCTCGACCACGACGTGCTCGCCGACGATGTTCTTGGGGAAGACGATCACGCCGTCCTCGACCTTGACGCGCATGGTCTCCCCCTCCTTGTCGGAGGCCAGGGTCAGCCAGCAGCCGCGGTGGGCGCAGACGCCGACGGCGGTCCCCTCCACGCGCACGATCTTGCCAGAGAACTCCTCGGGGGCGGCCAGGATGGTGCTGATCTGCGTGAGCTCGCCCTCGCCGACGCCCTTGCCGTAGACCTTCTCCTTCGCCAGGGCCGTTCCGGCCAGCAGCAGCGATACCATCGCGATCGTCATCAGGATGCGGCGCATGTGTGTCTCCCTTGTGCGCGTTGAACTCTTAACGACCCGGATAAGATGTTCCGGATGCCGAATCGGGGCAAGAAAAACCCGGTATCGGCGTGGAAGTTCCCGACTTTCAGCCTTCCGACAGGAATTCCAGGACGCCGGGCAGGGCGTTTCGCCAGTTCGTCCAGTTGTGACCCACGTTGCGGGTGCGGCACAGGTGCTCGTGGCCGGACGCCAGCAGCGCCCGCTCGAGCCGGCGATGGGCGGGCAACAGCCATTCGAGCGTGCCGCACTCGAGATGCCAGCGGAGGTCGCGGCCCGCGCCGGCGCGGAGCCGGTCGAGCAGCCACTCGCTGCCGGCGAAGGGATCGGGGGGATCGTCGTCGGGCCCGATCAGGAAGGCCCCCGAGAGGGCGCCCACGGCGCCGAAGATCCCGGGGCGGCCGAGGGCGAGATGGGCGGCGGCCAGGGCGCCCAGGCTGGCGCCCAGCAGCCGGGGCCGCCCCGTCGCGCGCATGCGCGACATCGCGTCCGGCAGCACCTCTTCGACCACGTAGGCGGCATGGGCCGCATTGAAGGCGTACTCCGCGCTGCGCCGCTCGGGCGCCAGGAACACGAGATGGACGGGAGGGATCCGCTCCGCCGCCAGCAGGGCGTCGGCGAGGGGGCCGCAGCGCCCGTGGTGCCAGAAGCCCTTGCCGTCGTGGACGAGGATCAGCGGGCCCGGCGTCGCGGCGCCGGCCGGCGAGTAGGTGAAGTGGCGGCGGCCCGGCCCCAGGTGACGCGAGTCGAGGCGATGGCCCCGCAGCCGGCCGGCGGATCGCGTGGCCGGCGACGGCACCAGCGGCGCCTCGCGCCAGCGGGGACCGGCGATCCGGCAGGCGTGGTCCCACCAGGGATTTCCGGCCGGGACGCCGTCCGGGTCGGGGCGCGGACGCCCGTCGGCGTCGAGCCAGGCGTACTCGAACCAGGCGTCGTCGGGCAGGGTGAAGGGCTCGAGCTCTGACACCGGCAGCGGCTTCTCCCGCCAGCCGTGCAGGTCGCTCAACAGGTGCGTCGCCCAGGACGGGACCTTCAACTCCACTTCCATCGCGACCTCGGTTCGGCTAAGCTGCGACACATGTCGAAGCGGACGTTCGATCCCTACCCGAAGGACCTGGCCGGGTGCCGACGCTGCTCTCGCCTGGCGCACTGGCGGGAGCAGGTCGCGCGCGTCAAGCGGCGCGCCTACCTGGACTGGGACTACTGGGGCAAGCCCCTGCCCGGTTTCGGCGACCCCGCGGCCCGCATCTGCCTGGTGGGGCTGGCGCCCGGAGCCCACGGCGCCAACCGCACGGGCCGCATGTTCACGGGCGACGCCAGCGGCGCCTTCCTCTTCCCCGCCCTGCACCGCTGCGGCTTCACCGACCGCCCCGAGAGCGACCGCCGCGACGACGGACTCGTGATGCGCGGCCTGTGGATCACCTCGGCCCTGCGCTGCGTCCCCCCGCAGAACATGCCGACCGGCAACGAGATCAGGACCTGCCGCCGCTGGCTGGGCTACGACCTGGACGCCCTGACCGACCTGGCCGTGGTGATCGGCATGGGCAAGATCGGCCACGACGCGTACCTCGACCTGCTCGCCAACCGGGGCCAGCCCATCGTCAAGGTCCGCTACAAGTTCGCCCACGGGGCCGTCCACGAGATGCCGGACGGCACGACGCTGCTGGACACCTACCACGTCAGCCTGCGCAACACCAACTCCAAGCGGCTCACGCCCGACATGCTCGACGAGGTGCTCCTGCGGGCCCGGGAACAGGCTGGGCTGCCGGCGCCCTAGCTGAGGTCCCGCCCGGTCTTCTTGCGCAGCGTGTCGACCTTGGCGTCCAGGCGGCCGACGTCGCCGGCGCGCGCGTCGATCTTGATCTGACAGGCGATGCGTCCGCAGTCGGCGCGCATGCGCTCGTAGCAGTCGCGCACGACGGTCATGACCTCGTCCCACTCCCCCTCGAGGGTCGTGCCCATGGGGCCCAGCCGGTAGGGCAGGCCGCTGTCGTCGATGATCTCTAGGGAACGCTTGACGTAGTCGCTCACGCTGGCGCCCTTGTCCGTGGGGTACATGGAGAATTCGAGCAGGACCATCGTCGCTCTCCCCTGTTTCGGGACTACTTCAGCAGCATCACGGTCCTGGCGTCGCGCCGCGATCCCGCCCGCAGGTCGATCAGGTAGGTTCCGCTCGGCAGCGGCCGCCCGGCGTCGTCGCGACCGTCCCAGACGCGCGTGTGCGCGCCCGCGGCGAGCGGCCCCGCGAAGAGCAGGCGCACCCGCGCGCCGCGCGCGTCGTGGACGGCCAGGCGCACGTCGCGCGCGGCGTCCAGGCTGAAGCGGACGACGGTCCGCGGGTTGAAGGGATTCGGGCTCACGCGGTCGATCCGCAGCGGCCGGGGCGCGTCGCCCGCGGCCGTGGCCGACAGGCCGTCCAGAGCCGCAAACGCGTTCACCTTCACGCCCAGGGGCTGGTCGAAAACGACGGCGTCGCCGGTCTCCACCAGTCGCGCGAGCACCTGCTCGGGCGTGTAGTCCGGGCGCACCGACCGGATCAGGGCGCAGACCCCGGCCACCAGCGGGCACGCCATGGACGTGCCGTCGCTGTACATGTAGGGATTCACACCGTCCCAGCCGTAGCTCAGGGCGAAGAGCAGCTGGGTCAGGACGTCCCACTCGTAGTTGCTCTGGACCGTGGACCAGATCTGCTCGCCGGGCGCGGCCACGTCGACCCAGGCGCCGTAGGTGGAGAAGGAGGCGCGCTGGTTCGAGGCGTTGGTGGCGCCGACGGAGATGACGCCCTCGAGGGCGGCGGGGTACATGGGCGCCGCGTCGCCGTTGTTGCCGGCGGCGGCCACGCAGACCACGCCCGCCGCGTTGGCGTCGTCGATCAGGACCTGCATGAAGCCGAAGTCCTCCAGCGGCCCGCCGAAGCTCATCGAGATCACCGACGCGCCGTTGGCCACGGCGTACTGCAGGCCCGCGGTCAATCCCTCGGTGGTGATGTAGCCGTCGCTGTCGTTCACCTTCAGGCCCATCAGGCGGCAGCCCCAGCCGGCGCCGGCCACGCCGATGCCGTTGTCGGTGGCCGCGGCCGCGATGCCGGCGCAGTGCGTGCCGTGGAATCCCACGTCGATGCCCATCTCGAGATAGACATCGGGACGCGGGTCGGCATCGTCGTTGCCCACGTCCCAGCCGTGGACGTCGTCGATCCAGCCGTTGCCGTCGTCGTCGATCCCGTTGCCCGGCGTCTCGCCGGCGTTGACCCACATGGCGGCCTGGAGATCGGGATGGCTCCAGTCCACGCCGGTGTCGAGGATGGCCACGACCGCGGCCGGGTCGCCCACGGCCACGTCCCAGGCCTCCGGCAGATCGATGTCCGCGTCGCCGGCGTGCTGGACGTGCCACTGGGTGGCGAGCATGGGATCGTCGGGCAGGACGCAGAGATGGAGCACGTGATTCGGCGACGCCGCGCGCACGAGGCCCGCGGCGACGAGTTCGCGCGACGCGGCGACGGGATCGAAGCCGGCTCCGCCGCCGCTCAGCCTGAAGGCGGGCGTCAGGCCGCGCGACGCGGCCGGCGACACGGGAGCGATCTCCCGCAGGCCCAGCCGCACCAAAGCGTCGGCCAGGGCCGGATCGGCCGCCTCCAGCCGGCCGCCCGCCTCGACGAGCGACGCCGATCGCGCGTCGAACAGCACCAGCAGTTCCCCGGGCCGGAAATCCGCCGCGACCTCCCCGGCCGACGCGGAGCCGACCGAGAGCGCGAGCGCCGTCAAGACCAGGATGGAGTGTCTCGTGCAGCGTCTCATGATGCCCCCCATGGATGTTCCGGACATGGTTCCGCAGGGGATCATACCACAGGTCGGCACCGCCTTCATCCCGCGGCGAGCTCGTTCCAGATCGCCGCGACGCGGCCGTAGACGGCGGGCCACGTGAAGCCGGCCAGGGCGCCGGGCCGGGCGAGCGACGGGTCGCCGAGCGCGGGACGCTCGAGGGCCGCGCCGAGGGCCGCGGCCAGATCGGAGACGAAGGCGGGCAGATCCTCGGGGCGCGGCCGGTCGACGCCTTCGAGACGCGGCGGGGGCACCAGCGTCAGGGCGTCGCCGAAGGGGGCCGCGAGCTGGTCGCGCACGCCCGGCAGATCGGTGCACACCAGGCGGCAACCGCAGGCCAGGGCTTCGGCCAGAACCAGGGGCACGCCCTCGTAGAAGGAGGGCAGCACGCAGACCGCGCAGTCGTTCATCAACCGCGCGAGCGCGACCTGGCCGAGCGTGCCGTGCAACACCACGCCGGGCGACATGGTCCGCATGCGGGCGCGCAGCTCTTCGGCCTCGTCGCCGGCGCCGTCCCCCACCACATGGAGCACGACGTCCGGGCGGGCACGCCACACCTCGCTCATCGCATCAAGCAGGCATGGCAACCCTTTGGATATGCTGTATTTGCCGATGTAGATGACATGTCCGGCCCGCGCGCCATCCCCACGCCAGCGGAAGATGTCGTCCCGGTAGCCGGCCCCCACGGCCCGGATCCGGGCGGACGGCAGATCCAGCGTCTTCGCCACCTGGGTGGCGTGGAGTCCGTGGAGCACGGCGACGACGTCGTTGCGCCGGCACCCCTCGCGCACCTCCCCGGCCAGATGCGGACAGAGGACCATCTGCCGGAGTCCGGTGGCGTGGCAATGGCTGACCACGGGGATGCCGGGGGCCAGATCCTTGAGCATGGCGCCCACCAGCCAGAGATGGTGGGCGTGGATCACCTGCGGCCGGAAACCGTCGAGCGCCCGCGAGACGTGGGCCGACCAGGCCGCGCGGTAGGCCGCGAGACGATCGGCGTCCATGGCGGAGAAGACGGTGCTGCGATAGGGCATGACGTCGCTCATGCCCGGCACCGGGAACGGCAGCGCCTCCGTCTCGAAGCGCAGCGGAAGGACCCGCGCCGGAGACACGCCCTCGACCGCACAGTCGGCGCCGTCCGGCGCGCCCACCAGGACCCGCTGCTCCACGCCGTCCGCGGCCGCGCAGCGGGTCAACGCGTCCAGGGTGACGCCGCTGCCGGTCCGGCCGGGACGCTGGGTGAGGATGTGCAGGATCCGCTCGACCATGTCCGCCCCTCTCCTTTTCGATGGACCTCCGTCCCCCACACTAGCTCAGGACGGGCCCGTGACAAGGCCGGAAGATCCCGGCCGCGGCGCCGCGCCAGCCGCGGGTGGTGGCCCGGCCCGTCATGTGTTATTGGTTGACGGTGGATTTTCCCGAGGAGACCGGAGGAGACATGGCCCAGGCGGGTCTCAAGGAGCGGCTCACGTCGCCGTTCGTGACCAGACGGCTTCCAGCAGGCGGCGCCCGCCGCGTCCTGCTGACCTTCGACGACGGGCCCACCCCCGGCGTGACCGAGGGCGTGCTGTCGCGTCTGGACGCGTGGCGGGCCCGCGCGATCTTCTTCGTGGTGGGCCGGCGCATCGAACGGGACGCGGCCCTGCTGCCGGTGGTGGCGGCCGCCGGTCACGCCCTCGGCAATCATTCGACGTTCCACGACGACGCGCGCCTTCCCGCGCCGTGGATCTACCATCGCGACGTGCGCCGCTGCCGGGACCTCATCGCCGAGGCGACCGGCACGCCCCCGCGCTACTTCCGCGCTCCGGCCGGCCGGCTGCATCCGGCCAGCCTCCTGTCCCCCCTGCGACTCGGCATGAGACACGTCCTGTGGTCCCTCGACAGCCGCGATTGGCATTGCCGCGACGACGACGACGCGCGCGCGACCGCCGCGCGGGTCCTGGCCGCCGCCGACGACGGGGACATCGTCCTGCTCCACGACTACGACGCCTACATCCACGCCCTGCTGGACACGCTCCTGCCCGGCCTCGTCGACGCCGGTTTCGACCTCGGCTCCGGTCTCGCGGCCCTCGACGCCGGAAAGGCGCGTGCGTCATGAGCCCGGTCTCGGTGGTCGTGCTCACCTACCGGCGGCAGGACGCGGTGCTGGCGCTGCTGAAGGATCTCGAGTCCCTGCGCGGCGAGGATTTCGAGGTGATCGTGGTGGACAACGGCAGCGCCGACGGCACGGCGGAGGCCATCGCGCGGCACCACCCCGGCGTCGAGCTGGTCGTCCTGGACGAGAACGTCGGCGTCGGCGCGCGCAACGAGGGGCTCGCCATCTCTCGCGGCGAGATCGTCGTCACCCTCGACGACGACATGCTCGGCTTCGGCCGCGACGACCTGAACCGCCTGCGCGACATCTTCGCCGGACGGCCCCGTCTCGGCGCCCTGAACTTCAAGGTCACCCGGCCGGGCTCGGACGCGGTACGCGACTGGGTGCACCATCGTCCGGTGGAGCAGGCGAACGACGCCTTCGACACCTACGAGATCACCGAGGGCGCCGTGGCCTACCGGGCCGCGGCCCTGGACGCGGCGGGCGACTACCGCGAGGACTTCTTCATCAGCCACGAGGGCCTCGAACTCGCCTACAGGCTGCTGGACGAGGGCTGGGAGATCGCCTACGACGGCCGCGTCTCCGTCGAGCACCACCACGCCGCCGGGGGCCGCACGAGCTGGCGGCGCTACTACTACGACACGCGCAATCTCTTCTGGGTGTCCACGCTGCATCATTCCTTCGGCTACGCCGTACGCTATCTGGTCCTCGGCGTGACGGCGATGGGCTATTATGCCCTGCGCGACGGCTTCCTGACGACCTGGCTGCGGGCGGTGAGGGACGGCCTGCGGGGCGTGTCGGCCCTGAAACGCGAGCGCCGGGTCTGGACGCCGGCCACGCGCGCCTTCGTCGAGGCCGTCGACGCGGGGCGCCCGGGCTTCGTGTACCTGGCGAGAAAAAGGCTGCGTCAAAAGGACTTCAGTTTGGAATGACCCGGCCGATGCTGAGCGAGAACCGGCATGGCCCTCCGCGCCCGAACCCGCGGAGTGTCTGGCATACGAACCCGAGGGCGGATGCCGTTGACTAGGGAAGACATGGACAGGCCCGAACTTTCGGTGATCGTGCCCGTGCGCAACGAGGCGCCGTACATCGGCGTGGTCCTCGAACAGCTGCTCGGGCAGTCTCTCGAGCCGTCCCGTTACGAGATCCTCGTCGTCGACGGCCTGAGCACGGACCGGACGCGCGAGATCGTGGCGACGTTCATGTCGGACCATCCCAACATCCGTCTGCTGGACAATCCGGCCGGTCTCTCGGGCTGCGCCCGCAACGTCGGCGTCGAGCACGCCCGGACCCCCAACGTCCTCTTCGTCGACGGCCACTGCCGCATCCGCAGCAGGGACATGCTGGCCGCGGTGGTGAAGGCCTTCGCGAACGGGGCCCTCTGCATCTCCCGCCCGCAACCGCTGATCGACGAGGACGTGTCCCGCTTCCAGGCCGCGGCGGCCGCCGCGCGCACGTCCTGGCTGGGCCACCACACGGGCTCCCAGATCTACACGGCGGACGACCACCTCTGCTCGCCCCTGAGCGCCGGCTGCGGATACACGCGGAACCTCTACCGCGAGCTGGGCGGCATCGACGAGTCCTTCGACGCCGGCGAGGACCTGGAGTTCAACCTGCGCGTCCACCAGCGCGGGATCTACGCCCACCACAGCCACGACTTCGAGGTGGGCTACTACCCCCGCAGCTCCTGCCGCGCCCTCTTCCGTCAGCTCTACCGCTACGGCAACGGACGGGCCCGCATGACGCGCAAGCACCCCCGCCAGTTCTCGCCCCTCTCGGTGGCGGTCATGCTGCTGGTCCTGTGGATCCTGCTGATGCCCCTGGCCGTGCCCTTCTGGGAACCGGCCCTGAGGCTGTGGGCCATGCCGACGATCCTCTACGCCACGGGGATCGCCGCCCTCGCCGGCTGGCTGTCGTTGCGCCGCGGCGTCAGCTGGCCCCTGACCGTCGCGGCCTTCCTGGCCTCCCACTTCGGCGGCGGTCTCGGCTACCTCTCCGGCCTGGTCGGCGGTCCGCGCTGGAGCCACAGCCCCGGCCCGGTGCTCGCCGGCTCCGACGACGCCACGAAGTCCGATCCCCGCAGCGTCTGACCCCGGTATCCGACGCGCCCGAGCCCACGTACCCGTGGATTCATCGTCATTTTATCACAAGGGAAATCGGCGACGTGGCCGTCTCATGGCATCTCTCGTATAATATTCGAGTGTTTTACTATGATTTACAACGATGGCCCGTCGACGGCCGGCTCAGGTGCGGCCGCGACACCCGGATCGGAGATGAAAAGATGAGACGACGACACGATACGAGGCCCCGCGCGGCCCTGGCCCTCCTGCTGGCCCTCGCGCTGCCCGGCGCCGCCCTGGCCACCGGCCAGGTCGGCGAAATCGCCGCGGACTTCACACTGCCCGCCGTCCAGGGCGGCAGCTACACCTTCAGCGACTACGACGACCATGTCCGCTTCCTCTTCTTCTTCGGCCATTCATGAGGCAGCTGTCTGGCGGCGGGTCCGTCAACACAGAATGTCGTCGATGATTACGCCGGCGAGGATTTCCAGGCCTTCGCGCTGGAGGTCACGGGCGCGAGCAGTTCCCAGGCCCTCGGCTTCCTGTCGACGACCGGCATCACCTACCCCGGCCTGTTCAACGCCCTCGCCGAAGGCGTCGGCTCCGACTACGCGACCGGGCGGGACGAGTTCTTCGTGGTCGGCGGCGACGGCCTGATCACCTGGCGCGGCGGCAGCTGGAACGAGTCCCAGTGCCGCGCCGCCATCGATGCGGCCCTGGACGACCTGACCACGCCGGTGGAGGCACTGCCGGAACGCGACGGCTTCCGGCTGCAGAAGGCGTATCCCAACCCCTTCAATCCCGCCACGACGATCGCCTACGTGATCGCCGGTGCCGACGACGTCCCGGTCGATCTCAGGATCACCGACGTGCGCGGCCGTACCGTGCGGACGCTGGTCCGCGGGCACAGGGTCCCGGGCGACCACCAGGTCCGCTGGGACGGCTTCGACGACGAGGGACGGGCCGCGAACAGCGGCACCTACCTGGCCAGCCTGACGATCGGCGGCAAGACCCAGTCCCGGTTCATCACGTTGTTGAAATAGGAGATCGCACATGTTCCGAAACCATATCCACGACCGGACGGGGCGCCACGGAGGGCGTCCCGTCATCGGCGCGGCGACGGCGTTCGCCCTGCTGGCCGCCCTCCTGCTCACGGTTCCCGCGGTCGCCGCCGAGGACCTGGGCGCCGCCCCCGGCTTCACGCTGGAGACCCCCGGCGGCGAGAAGGTGTCGCTCGGCGACGCCCTGGCCGAGGGGCCTGTCGTCCTGGACTTCTGGGCCACGTGGTGCGGACCGTGCCGCAAGGCGCTGCCCCATCTGCAAACCCTCTACGAGACGCACAAGGACGAGGGCCTGACCGTCATCGCCGTCTCCACCGACGAGCCGCGCAACCGGCCCAAGATCAACTCGACGGTGCGGTCGCTGGGCCTGACCTTCCCCGTGCTCGTCGACGGCGACAAGGAGGTCGCGCGTCTCTACCGGATCGACGCGGTGCCGACCACCTTCCTCATCTCGCCGGCGGGCCGCGTGACGGCCTATCACCGCGGCTACCGCGAGGGCGACGAGAAGCGGCTCGCGCGCGAGGTGCGCGCCCTCCTGGCGGAAGAGCGGGACACGCCATGAATCGCCGCGGCCGGGCGCGCCCCGGCTCGTCGCCGCTCCGGTCCCTCCCGGCGATCTGCGCGCTCGCGTGCCTCGCCGCGACGGGAGCGCACGCCGCCTGGCCGGGCGGCGGGGGCGACGACACCGGACAGGTGCGCGCCTCGAACCTGCTGCTCTACCAGGCGGGCCGGGATCCCGGCACCGAGTCGGACACGCGCACCGAACTCTTCGACCTCTTCGACCTGGAGTATGCCCGCGGGGACTGGCGCGTCGGCCTGCGCGCCGAGAGCTTCCGGCCGTCGCGCGACGCGGGCTTCGTGCCGTCGGCCTACGACGAGATCACGCGGAAATTCGTGGACTGGCGCGGCGAGGGGATCCACCTGCGTGTGGGCAGCGGCTACGCCACCCTGGGCCGCGGCCTGCTCTTCCGCGCCTTCGAGCTGACCGGCGTCGTCCAGGACGCCCCCTTTCCCGAATCGAAGTACGTCGACAGCCGCGACCTCGAGGGTTTCGTGCTCGAGGTGGACCGCGGGCCCGTCCGCGCGACCCTGTTGTCGGGCGACCCCGTGCGCTACCCGGAGATTCCCCACGGCGTCGACCCGGACGTCCTGCAGCGCCGGCTGGGCTCGGTCAGCGGCGGCCACGCGGCGATCCGACCGCACCGCGGTCTCGAGATCGGTGCCGGTTACCTGCGCACCGAGTCGATCGGCGCCGCCGGCCTGGAGGAGCTGGGCAGCGGCGACCTGACCCTGCGCCTGTCTCCCCTGGTGTCCGCCCTGCGCGGGGCCGGGATCGAGGCGAGCGTCTACCTCGAATACGCGGGCCGCAGCTGGCGCCCCTTCTCGGACGGCTTCGACACCGGCGACGAGACGCCCCACGCCCTCTACACCGCCACCGAGCTGAGCTACGGCCGCTGGGGCCTGAGCTACGAGACCAAGGACTACCGCGACTTCGCCATCGGCGTGAACGATCCGCCCAACCTCGTGCCCGAGATGCGCCAGCACCTGCTCAACCGCATGTCGCATTTCCTGCTCCAGGAGAACGAGCGCGGGCACCAGCTCTCGGTGATGGGCGCCCTGCCCGGGGACTGGACCGTCCAGCTGGAATCGGCGCGCGCCGAGAACGAGATCGTCGTGACCCGCGAATACGCCCTGGACTTCATCGGCCTCGAGAGCCCGGTCCAAGGCGCGACGCGGTTCGAGGTCCACGCGGCCACGGGTCGGGACGAGGTGGAGCGCATCACCTGGCACCGAACCGCGGGCGTGGCGGTGGAACGCGACCTCGGCGACATGCTGGCCCTGCAGGTCGCCCTCGAATACCAGAAGGCCACCCGCGAGACCTTCGGCGAGGAGGACCGCTTCGAGAACATCTTCTGCAGCCTGGGCGTCAGCCGCGCGGGCCTGGGCTCGGCAAGCCTGGTCGCCGAGTTCTCGAACGATCCGGACGAGAAGGACGACGCCCTGACCTTC
>Ga0180429_10003710_pt1 | contig 12330 bp, 12 predicted proteins | sample SS_ome_FD_132428 | JGI IMG/M metagenome (GOLD analysis project Ga0180429, IMG submission 132428) | Hypersaline lake sediment archaeal communities from the Salton Sea, California, USA - SS_1_S_1 metaG | ecosystem: Environmental > Aquatic > Non-marine Saline and Alkaline > Hypersaline > Sediment ... | reverse complement strand
GCCGATGATGCGATAGCACAAGGAAAAAAGATCGCTGAAGATCGTAAAAAAGGTAATTGCCTGGGCTGTCACGCCATGGGTGATGGTGTAATGCCAGGTAACATCGGACCTCCTCTTATTGCAATGAAAGCCCGTTATCCAGACAAAGCAAAACTGCGTGCGCAGATCTGGGACGCCACTGCGGCCAATCCGCATACGCCAATGCCTCCTTTTGGCAAGCACGGCGCACTTTCTGACAAGGAAATTGACCTGATCACCGAGTATGTTTACTCACTTTGATCTGACTGTTTTCGAATATCAGAATTGGCTTAATTACAAATATTAATTTAAAGAGGATATTACAATGCGAAAGTATCTTTCAGTACTGCTCGCTGCATCGGTTTCACTGGGTGCTGGTTCGGTTACGGCTGGAAATGCCCAGGATGTTGCTGAACTTAAAGAATACTTCATGAAGAAATTTCCAGGCGTAGAAATGGAATCGTTGAAAGATGGTTCCTATGCACTGGACGAAAGTCTCTACATGCAGTTTGAAAACATCGAAGAGTTCCCGCCATGGGAAGACTTTGCAGCTAAAGGCGAAGAGCTTTACAACAAGCCTTTTGCTAACGGTAAAACCTTCGCCAGTTGCTTTGGTGATGATGTCACCAAAATCAGGGCAAAATACCCGTACTGGAACAGCGAACTCAAAACCGTTGTGACACTGGAAGGCGATATCAATAAATGTCGTACCGATAATGGTGAAAAACCATTCAAAGGTAAAAGAGGTAGTTTGGCTCATGTTTCTGCCTATATTGCATCGCAGGCTCGTGGTCAGATTATCAATGTTGTTGTTCCTGACGAACCAGAAGCTAAAGCAGCCTATGAAGCAGGTAAGAAATTCTTTTATACCAAGCGTGGACAGTTGAATCTGTCATGTGCTGACTGTCATGTATACCAGGCTGGTATGAATGTGCGTTCTGAACTGTTGAGCCCTGTTGTGGGTCACGTTTCTCACTTCCCGGTCTGGCGTCGTAAATGGGAACTGGCAGATAAGAAAAATAACGATGGATTCGGTACGCTGCATCGTCGTTATGGCGGCTGTAACAAGCAGGTTCGTGCCAGACCTTTCAAAAATCAGGGTGAAGAATACCGCAACCTTGAATTTTTCCACACTTCCATGTCCAACGGACTTGAATGGAACGGCCCGGCTTATCGTAAGTAATCAAAGGGGATTTAACGATGAAGAAAAAAGTAAATCGTAAAGTTTCCGCTATAGCAGCTGGCGTTTTATTCGCCATCACTACTGCTAATGTCAGTGCTTACGAAGTCAAGCGAGGGGATACCCTGTTTGAAATCGCCGAAAGTATGGGCGTGGAAATGAGCGCCCTGCTGGATGCAAATCCACAGATCACTAATCCTGATGTGATCGAAGTTGGTGATAAATTGTCTATGCCGACAGGCGCCAGTCCGGAAGCAGCTTATAAAATGGCTCTGAAAGCTGCCAATGCGGCTTTGGATAAAGCGGCCAGTGTGGGTGGCGAGTGGCGTGATTCCCGCTGGAAAAAATCCAAGTACGTTAAATGGAAAAATCCAGCAGGAAAAACTCTCAAGGGCAGTTATGTTGGTATTGCCAAAATGGCCGCAGAAGCGGGTGATTATGGTAAAGCCATCAAACTGCTGAAAGTTGCCAAAAAACAGGGTGAACTGGGTTATGCTCAGGCCATGGGGCAGAAAGATGCTGGTCCATTGTTTGGCACGAAGAAACCAAAAGTTGATGACTCTAAAAAGCGTTCTTATGAAGAAATACTCAAGGCAGCCAACGATGCTCTCGACAAAGCTGCCAGTGTCGGTGGCGAATGGCGTGATTCTCGCTGGAAGAAGTCCAAGTATGTTAAATGGACCAAGTCTGATGGCAGCGCTGTCAAGGGTAGTTATGTTGAGATCGCAAAACTGGCCGCCTCTGAAGGCAAATTCGACAGGGCCATTGAGCTGCTGAAAACTGCTAAGAAACAAGGTGAACTGGGTTATGCTCAGGCCATGGGGCAAAAGGATGCGAAACCTATGCTGTGATTTGTGGTCATAAAGATTGACAAATCCCATGGACATACAACTACTATTTATGTAAATACTAAGAGTTCTACTCTAAATAATTATTAACTCGATTCGGAGAAAGAAGATAATGAATGCTAACCACAAGCGTCGCGTATTTCTGAAAGGCTCTGTCGCTGCCGGTACTATCGGTGTGGCTGCCAGTGCTGGTTTACTTGCCCCGGCAGCTGTAATGGCTGAATGGCCTGCCAAAGCTTTCAGTGCAAGAAAAGTTCCTGATGCCCTGGATAACCTGCTGGGCTCCAATGCTACAGAGGCGTCTGACAAGATCAAAATCAAGGCACCTGAAATTGCCGAAAACGGCGCAGTTGTGCCAATCACCATTGAATCCGGTATTGATGGTACCGAATCTATCGCTCTGCTGGCAGCTGCCAACGGTACACCGCTGGTTGCTACTTTCACCATGGGTGAAGGTGCAAAAGCTTATGCAGCTACTCGTATCAAACTGGGTAAAACCGGTGACGTTATCGCTGTCTGTAAAGCTGGCGGAAAAATGTACAGCGCCAGAACTGGTGTAAAAGTAACCATCGGTGGTTGTGGCGGTTAATCCCGTATAACCATATTGATACCAGTAACAAATATATATAGAGGATAACGAGAATGGCTGCTACAAAGTTAAAAGCAAGATTCAAAAAAGACGTTGTGACCGTAAAGGCTCTGATGAACCACCCAATGGAAACCGGTCTGCGCAAAATCAAGGAAACTGGTAAGCTGGTTCCGGCTCACCACATCACTGAAATTTCTGTTACTGCCAATGGTAAGGAAGTACTCGGTGCTAACTGGAGCGGTGGTGTTTCCAAAAATCCATACCTGGCTATGAAATACGCTGGTGCCAAAGGCGACGAAATTTCACTGACCTGGAAAGACAACAAAGGTGGAACCGAAACTGTAACTTCCAAGGTTAAGTGATTTTTAACCCTTAGGGAAACTCTATTAATTGCTGTTATCCCCGCCCTGGCGGGGACCTACAAATTGATCAGAATCCCTGGAAAACAAGGCCTGTTTTTCAGGCCTTTTTTTTACCCTGAATTTGTATGAAACAGTGTTTTCCACTGTTTTTAATCGGATTATTATCATGCGAAAACTAGACAGACGTGACTTTCTAAAAATCATGGGCCTGGGAGCGGGTGCTGCTGCAATTCCTGCGCTGATCCCCGGACAGGCTTTCAGTTACAACAAGCCACCAGAAGGCTTCTATGACCTGCCGATGAAAGGTAATGTCAGGATGCTTCACATCACGGATGTACATGGCCAGTTAAAGCCAGTCTATTTTCGCGAGCCTAACGTTAACCTTGGTGTAGCTGAGGCTTATGGCAGGCCACCGCATCTGGTTGGCAAGAAACTGCTCAAGGCAATGGGCCTCAAGCCGGATACCCCGGAGTCTTATGCCTATACCTACCTTAACTTCGAACATGCAGCGGCACATTATGGTAAGACAGGAGGTTTTGCGTATCTGAAAACACTGCTCGACAACCTCAGAAATCAGGCAGGCGGTAAACAGAATACCCTGACAATTGATGGTGGTGACCTGTGGCAGGGTTCAGGTACTTCTTTATGGACGCGAGGTGTCGACATGGTCGAGGCATCCAACATACTCGGTCTGGATGTGATGGTTGGTCACTGGGAGTTTACCTATCGTGAAGATGAGGTACTGAACAATGTTGCCCTTTTCAAGGGTGATTTCATCGGGCAGAACGTCAAGGTGAAGGAAGATTCGCTGTTTGGTGATGAATATCCAGCGTTGGTTGAACGTTTTGATGGTCGTGGACTGTACGATGAAGATTCTGGCCATGCCTTCCAGCCTTATGTCATCAAGGAAATTAATGGTGCCCGTATCTGTATCGTCGGCCAGGCTTTTCCCCGCACAGCCAATGCCAATCCCCAGGAGTTTTTCCCGGACTGGTCATTCGGTTTGCGCGAAGATGATATGATCGAACTGGTTGAGCAGATTCGAGAAGAAGAAAAGCCTGATGCCATCGTCCTGTTGTCACATAACGGCATGGATGTTGATATCAAGATGGCTGAAAGGGTACCTGGTCTGAATGCAGTTTTTGGTGGGCATACACATGATGGTATGCCTAAGCCTGTAAAGGTAAAAAATGTCGATGGTGGTGAGTGCTGGGTAACCAATGCCGGCTCCAATGGTAAATACGTAGGTGTGATGGATTTTGATATCCAGGACGGCAAGATCAAGTCAATGGAATACAACATGCTTCCAGTCATGACCAACTGGCTCGAGGCTGACAAGGAAATGGAAGCCTATATCAACCAGATGCGTCAAACAGAATACGATGATAAGGTTGTTGAAAGTCGCGCCAGTGACAAGTTCTTTAACAAGAGCAGGGTAGGCAAAACTTACGAAGAGATACTCTCCGAAAAACTGGCCATCGCTGACCGTGTGCTCTATCGCCGTGGTAACTTCATGGGTACCTGGGACCAGGTGTTATGTAATGCGTTGCGTCATGAGTACAAGGCAGATGTTGCCATGTCAGCCGGGGTGCGCTGGGGTACCACTACATTAAAAGGTGACTGGATTACGATGGAAGACGTCATGACCCAGTGTGCCATGACTTACGGTGAAACCTATGTCGCTGAAATGACCGGCAAGGAACTGATGGGAGTACTTGAAGGTGTCGCAGATAACCTGTTTGATCCCGATCCGTATTTGCAGTCTGGTGGTGACATGGTGCGTATTGGTGGTATGGATTACACCATTGATCCGTCTAAACCAATTTATGAACGTATCACTGACGCCAGACTCGATAATGGTCATGTTATCGAGCCCGAGAAAACCTACAAGGTGGCTGGCTGGGCAAGTGTAAACCGTACGCCTGAAGGGCGACTGATGTGGGATGTGGTGCGTGATTATATTCTCGCTACACGCAGCAGTGACAACGTTTTACGTCTCCCAAAAATTAATCATCCTAAACTGGTTGGTGTCGCGAATAACCCGGGCATTGCCGATTATCCTGGCGAAATTGGATAACCCATGTGCTCCCGCTCCCCGTATTAAGGGGGGAGGGAGTATTATTTTTCAGTTAAGCTAATCTCTTGTTTGTCGACAATAATTTTTCCGGCCTTTAACAGGCGACCTACAGCTCGTTTGAAATTTGCCTTGCTGACTTTAAATTCAGCGTAGATGGTTTCTGGCGTACTCTTGTCAGTGATGGTTGAAACACCATTGTTCTTTTCCAGGTAGTCCAGGATTTTTTCAGTTAAGTCATCGCTGGTTTGTTTTTTATTCTTATTTAAGGTGATATCGATTTTGTCATCATCACGGATGGCTTTCACAAAGCCCTTCAGCCTTTCTCCGTAGCGAACCGGGCGAAACAGTTCATTTTTATACAGCAGTCCCAGGTGTTCGTTATTGATAATAACCGAGTAGCCAATTTCAGTTTGTCTCCAGATCATGATGTCGACCGTATCGTTTTTCTGGTATTTGCCAGCATTGGTTTCTTTAAGATACCGGTCAATCTTTGTAGTAGCAGTAATGCGTTTAGTGCTACGGTCAAGATAGATAAATACGGTGTATGAGTTTCCCTTTTTAAGGCGGTTGAGCTGTTCCTGGTAGGGCACCAGCAAGTCCTTTTCCAGTCCCCAGTCTAGAAAAGCGCCGGTCTTGTTCACGTCAACCACTTTGAGATAGGCGAATTGCCCAACTTCGGCATATGGTTGTCGGGTGGTGGCGATGATCCGGTCTTCTGAATCGTAGTATACAAACACATCCAGCCAGTCACCAGGCTGAAAACCCTTGGGAATATATTTTCGCGGCAACAGGACTTTATTGTGTTTGCCCGCATCAAGATAGGCCCCATGATTAGTCAACTGAATGATTTGCAGGTAATTTTTCTTTCCAACTTTAAGCATGATTTCTCTTGATAGGAATTAAATTCACTAAATATAAGTAAAAACTAAATTAGTTGTTGCTTAATTAGAAAATACTTATATACTGGTCGCTAATGAGTTAGACAACTCACGAAAAGATTTTAACAGTTTATAAATATTTAATTGGAGATATATCATGAAAAAAATTATTGCTATCGCTGCTATCGTTGCAACTTCACAGGCTTCTGCTTTCTGGGATACTGACAACGGTTCTTACAACTCTGACGGTCGTTTCGACGGTAACGGTTATGGTTACGGCGATGGTCGTGGTACTGGCGATGCTTCCGGTTCTGGCGACATGGATACTGAGTTCACCATGACTTTCAAAGGCCGTGGTAAAGGTAATGCAAAATCCAACTGGGATGGTAACTACAATGGTTACTACAATGCTGCTACCAACGGTGCTTTTGACGGTCGTGGTTACCAGTACAGCCAGCCATACGGTTACGGATACGCTCCAGTAGCTCCACAGGCTCCTGTTGCTCCTGAAGCCAAGTAAGCTCTGAGTTCAAACCTGAGTTCGCTCAGGTTCTGAAAATAAAAGCCCGACAGATTCATTTCTGTCGGGCTTTTTAATTTATGTAAAGTTTGTTTGGTTGTGGTCGTTACAGTCATAATAAAATAATGACAAACTGATAATTTCAACAGAGTTTCATGTCCGATAATTCCGATACTACAATTCTGATCGTCGATGATGTCATGTCTAATCGCAAGTTGCTCAATGCCTTGCTGGCAAGGCAGGGCTATCAGGTGGTGGAGGCCGAAAATGGTCAGCAGGCTTTCGATATCGTTAAAACACAGCCGATTGACCTGATTTTCATGGATATCATGATGCCTGTCATGGATGGCTATGAAGCGACCCGGGTGATTAAGGAATACCTGGACGAGCGTTTCATTCCGATAATTATGGTGACCGCGCTGGATGAACACCAGGGTATGGCCAAGTGCATTCAGGAAGGGGCCGATGATTATCTTACCAAGCCTATTGATGCGGTATTGCTTAATTCAAAGTTATTTGCAATGGAACGCATCCGCAAGCTCCATTACCTGCAGATCGAGCAGAATCGTCAGTTACAGGAAATCCAGGCTCGCATAGATGACGAACAGAAACTGGCTGAATCGATTCTCAATACCGCGCTCAGTCAACGTAAAGATGAGCTTTCCGGAGTAACTTCTACAGTGCATCCAGCTGAATTGTTCAGTGGTGACCTGGTATTACAGACGGCCATGGATAATGGTGACTGGATGGTGCTGGTGAATGATTTCACCGGTCATGGTTTGCCTGCTGCTGTTGGAACTGTTCCAGTCACTGAAACCTTTTATACCATGTCGCGCAAGCGATTGAAGCATAGCTCCATTCTTAAGGAGCTCAATTACAAGCTGAAAAACTTCCTGCCAGTCAATATGTTCATGTGTTGTGCATTTTTACAGTATAGTGCCGCCACAAATGCGCTCGAACTGTGGAATGGTGGTATGCCACGCATTCTTTTTAAGGATGGGCAAACAGGCAAGGTTTCCACAACCTATGATTCAACTGATGTGCCTTTGGGGATCGTTGACAAATCAGAAGACGAGTTTGTGTTTCAGAAACTGACCATGAAGCCGGGTGATGCCCTGATTGTTTACTCGGATGGATTGACCGAAGCAGAAAATCTGGCCGGAGAGCAGTTTGGGCTGGACAGGTTACTGGCTACCGTCGAGGCCAGTCCAGCCGATCAACAGGAAAAAAGTATTGTGGATGCCTGGCAGGCCTTTCAGGGAGAGGGCAAGCAACTGGATGATGTCACCCTGGTAACAGTTCACATCTAGTTTTACTGTCTCCCCGTGCTACTGGGTGATAGGGATCAGTCTCAATTCCACGCGTCTGTTTTGTGAACGTCCGCTACTGGTTGCATTTGAAGTAATTGGATAATGTTCACCAAGCCCCTGTGTTGCAATGCGCGCAGACATGATGCCGGTAGAGCGTAAATAGTTTGCAACTGAATCAGCTCTGCGTTCAGAAAGCTGCTGATTATAGCTTGCAGCACCGGTGCTATCAGTATGGCCGGAGATTTCAATCATGGTTTTTTCATATTTTCTGAGTACGATGGCCACCGAATCCAGTACATCAAGAAAATCCGGGCGTAATTCAGTGCTGTCAGTCGCAAAAGTAATGTTACCAGGCATGTTCAACACGATTTCATCACCATAGCGGGATACGCTTACGCCAGTGCCTTCCAGTTGCTGTCGCAGCTTGTTTTCCTGGACATCCATGTAATAACCAATGCCGCCACCGGCTAGAGCACCAACACCTGCGCCGATAAGAGCTCGTTCACGTCTTTCGCGTGAGTCATCACCACTGATCAGTCCCGCTACAATGCCAACACCAGCGCCAATGGCCGCACCTTTAGTTGCATTGGCGGTTTTTTCTTCACGGGTGTAAGGATCAAGGGTCTGGCAGGCACTAAGAGTTAGAAGCAAGGCAATACTGGCTGCAAGCGGTTTTATTTTCATTGATTGATTTCCTTTTTTTGAGATATCGAGTCACTCATTTGATTATATGAGTAATTAAACGTTTTGGTTGGATTGATTTCAAGCGCTGTTGGATATTTGGCAAAAAAACACAACAGAGCTTTTAGAAATTACTTATATAAGTTAATATTGAGAGGTTTTGAGCTGGTTTCTTATCCACATGTTTTTCGTGGTTGTCCGTCATGCATCAGAAGCCGGTGCCATGCAATTACAAGTTAGGAGACTTTTCATGACTGCCTTGTCTGATGATGAGCTGGCTAAACCCTGTGCTGGCTGTTTAAACAAAAAACAGATGGTCGCAGCCGTGATTTTTGCATTATTTGCAGCTTATCTTGCAACGGTAGTGCCTTCCATTGAAATTGCCTGGGTAGTGACCATTTTGTTGCTCACCATATTCCTGTTTGTTTTTGAAGTGATTGAGGTGGACGTTGCCGCTGCGTCAGTGATGGTGTTGCTTGGGCTTACATCCCTGCTTGCACCTGTAATGGGGCTGGAGCAGGGGCTGGTGGATACGCATCATCTGTTTGATGGGTTTGCCTCAAATGCAGTGATTTCGATTATCGCGGTGATGATTATCGGGGCTGGCCTGGATAAAACAGGACTGATGACACGCGTTGCAGGATTTATCCTGAAAATAGGTGGTACCACCGAGGTGCGTATTATTCCGATAATTTCCGCAACCGTGGGATTTATTTCATCATTTATGCAAAACGTTGGGGCAGCTGCTCTTTTCCTGCCCGTCGTATCACGTATTTCTGCGCGCTCAGGATTGCCGATGTCCCGCCTGCTTATGCCCATGGGTTTTACCGCTATCCTTGGAGGAACCATGACCATGGTGGGTTCCAGTCCCTTGATTCTCCTGAATGACCTGATTCTGACTTCCAACAAGGCCTTGCCTGCCGAGCAGCAGATGGAGACCTGGGGGCTGTTTTCGGTTACTCCCATCGGGGTGGCCCTGGTTATTGTGGGTATTGCCTATTTTGTGTTGGCTGGCAGGTTTGTGCTGCCAAAAACCAAGAGTGAAAGCAGCACAAAAGCATCTGACTCCATGTCTTATTTTCATGATATTTATGGTATCGATTACCGTGTCCATGAAATTCGCGTACCGGAAGACAGTCAACTGATTGGCAATACGCTTGATGATGTAGAGACCATTTACAGTGTTCGTGTCATTGCAGCCAAACTTCCAAAAGAAGAACCGCGTTTTGGTCCAGGTAGTATTGCCCGCGACACTGAGGTTGTTGACGGCATGGTACTGGGTGTTGTTGCCAGTCCGGTCGATCTTGATAACTTCGTTGAGAAGTTCGGGCTGCAAAAATTCCAGGATATCAGGATCTTTAATGAATCACTGTCACCCAGAAAATCAGGTATTGCCGAAGTTGTTATACCGCCAGGTTCCTCGCTTATTGGTAAAAGTGCCAGGGACGTCTGGATGCGTAAAACCTACGGACTGGCTTTGATAGGCCTGCATCGCAATGGGGAAACCATGCGTGAGGGCGAAGATATTCGAAATTTTCCTTTTATAGCGGGTGATACGCTGGTGGTTCACACTCCATGGGTTGCTCTGGAGCGAATCGAACACGACAAGGATTTTGTTGTTGTGACCTCTGAATATCCTAAAGAAGAGCAGCTAAGACCCGAGAAGCTGAAACCCGCAGTCATTTTCTTTGGTATTGCTTTGTTCATGGTGTTGTTCACCGACATCAGGTTGTCCGTGGCTTTGTTGACCGGGGCTATGGGTATGGTGTTAAGTGGGGTTCTCAGTATTGAGGAAGCCTATGAAGCAGTGAGTTGGAAGACTGTTTTCCTGCTTGCCTCGTTAATTCCGCTTGGTCTGGCTGTGGAAACCACCGGCACAGCAAAATGGATAGCGGAGCAGGTTTTATCTGTTGTCGGTCACATGCCAATATGGGTGATTCAGGCGTCTGTTGCAGTACTGGCAACATTTTTCACGCTGGTCATGTCTAACGTCGGCGCAACTGTTTTGCTGGTGCCGCTTGCTGTGAATATTGCTCTTGGGGTTGGTGCTGATCCGGCGGTTTTTGCATTGACAGTTGCGATTGCCACTTCAAATTCATTTCTGATTCCAACGCACCAGGTGAATGCCTTAATTATGGGGCCAGCCGGATACAGGGTGCCCGACTTCATGAAGGCGGGTGGTATTATGACTGTGCTTTTCCTGGTTGTAATGCTGGTAATGATGAATCTGGTTTTTTAGCAAAATCACACCTATAGATGATAATCTATGAAACCGGGGTTAAAAATTGATTAGATGCTTTTGTAACAGTGGCTTACTCTGGCGCTCTTCTAACAAAAAGGTTAGTGCTCTATAGCAACCACCATGGTTAACTTAAGGACATATGTATACATTGATTCTCTGCAGCCGCAGCTTGCAGAGTATATGGCGTCTGTGTCCCAGGGGTTTCCACCCAAGCCGGGTGATTCTTGCTTATGGGTAGAGGTATCGCCGGGGATGGCGATACATCGTGTCACTGACCTTGCGCTCAAGGCTACGCGTGTCAACCTCACCCAGCAGGTGGTTGAGCGTGCTTTTGGTTCGATGGTTATCAATCATCGTGATCAAAGTGATGTTCGTGAGGCAGGACGTACCATTCTGGCGAGCATGAATGCTGATGAAGATGATCGTCAGGATTGCAAAATTGCGTGGTCAGAAATTATTCGCGGTATGACTTCGGATCATACCGTTGTCATAAACCGGCAAGACAGGCGTGGTTCAATGATCTTGCCTGGTGACAGCATGTTTATCCTGGAAGTCGAGCCAGCGGGTTTTATTGTTTACGCGGCCAACCAGGCTGAAAAAGCGGCCAGTATCACCTTGGTTGATGTGAAAGCCGTTGGGGCTTATGGCAGACTTACGCTGGCGGGGCGTGAAGCGGATATTGAAGAGGCAGCTGCCGCTGCGATGCGGGCGGTGGAGTCGCCTTCCTGGACTTGATATTGATATGCATCGTCAGGAATTACTCAATCTGCTCACTAAATATAAAACGACCTTTATGGAAGAGGCTGCTTACCAGATCCGTTCCATAGAGTTTGTAAAAAAACATACTGAGGTTTTTTACCGGGAGTTATGGCCGGCTCATGTCACGGGTTCAAGCTGGGTGGTAAATCCGCAAAGAACGCATGCACTGATGTTGCATCATAAAAAACATGACCAGTGGTTTCAGCCCGGCGGACATGCGGACGGGCAGGCCGATATTCTGGCTGTCGCACTCAGGGAAACTTCTGAAGAGACCGGGCTGGACCCGTCTCATATTAAATTGTTGAGCGGTGATATTTTTGATATCGATATACATGCGATACCTGTAATAGGTGAAGAGCCGGCACATGAGCATATTGATATCAGGTTTTTGCTGGAAATTGACAGCTCAATCGAAATTCCTGGCAGTGATGAATCACATCAGGTAATGTGGGTGCCCCTTAGTAGGGTGTCAACGTACAACAATAATCTTTCTACTTATAGAATGGTGGAGAAAACAAGACGACTGCGCACAAAAATTATCTATTGAAATTGATTATTTTCATTACATTTAATGTGGATTTGTGTGTCTAATTAGTTTTTACGGTTTAAATTTTTCACTCATAGATGATAATCTATGTAACTTAAATAAAATATCGATTGGTTTGCAGGTGTTTCAACGCCTATGCTCTGCCAACGCTTTTAACGAAGCAACGAAATTTTAACGACTTTTAACGACGGTTAACAAATAGGAGCCTTATATGTCTAAGCAATATGATGCGGGCGTTAAAGAATATCGCGATATGTACTGGACGCCGGATTATGTCCCTCTCGACACTGATCTGCTGGCGTGTTTCAAATGCACCGGT
>Ga0180429_10003706_pt1 | contig 12333 bp, 8 predicted proteins | sample SS_ome_FD_132428 | JGI IMG/M metagenome (GOLD analysis project Ga0180429, IMG submission 132428) | Hypersaline lake sediment archaeal communities from the Salton Sea, California, USA - SS_1_S_1 metaG | ecosystem: Environmental > Aquatic > Non-marine Saline and Alkaline > Hypersaline > Sediment ... | reverse complement strand
AGCACCGGCAACAACGTCAGCCACGCGCACAATCTCACCAGGCGCCGGTGGCTGCCGAACCTCCAGAAGGCTCGTGCCAACGCCGACGGTCACACCAAGACGCTGCGGGTCTGCGCCAAGTGCCTGAAGGCCGGTAAGGTCGTCAAGGCCCGCTGACCCACCCCACCTTATTTCTTGACTGCCCGGGGGATCCCGCGGCGGTGGTGCGCTCGTCTACCCGGCTTGCCGTGTCGCGAAGCCCGTGGCTTCGCAGACCGGCATCCGGGAGGATACGGGTTTCGCGCAGGGAAGCGGCCTTTGGAACCCACGCAGAAACACTACTCGATAGAATGCCGATGATCGGCTCGGGATTCGAGAAACGCGCAAATCCGCTCGGCGGCCTTGTGCGAGGCGCTTCCCCCTCCCAGTTTCTCCCTGAGGTTCGAAGCAAGGTCGGCGGACTCGGCCCGGGCCGCGGCCGGGTCGGCGAGCAGGGGGCGCAGCGCCGCGGCGATGGACCGGGGCGTACAGTCGCCTTGGATCAGCTCGGGGACCTCGCTCGATTCCAGGACGACGTTGGGCAGGGCGACGCGGGGCAGATGCACGAGCCGCTTCCCGATGGCATATGTGACGGGATTCAACCGGTAGACGGCGACCATGGGGACGCCGAGCAGGGCGCTCTCCAGCGTCGCCGTTCCCGAGGCGACGGCTGCAGCGTCCACGTTGCCCAGAAGGTCGTGGTACTGGCCCTCGACGAAGCGAACCGGATGGGAACCGGCCAGATCCCTGAGAGATGGCTTGAGATTGGCGGCCCAGGGCAACAGGAAGGTCAGATCGGAGCGTTCCTTGGACAGGAGGCCGGCGGCGCCGGCCAGCGGGGGCAGAATCCGGCGGACTTCGGAGTTTCGGCTGCCGGGAAGGAGGCCCACAAGAAGGCCGGCGGGATCGAGGGCGTTGCGCTCGCAGAAAGCATCCCGCGAACAGGCCTGCGGAAGGTCTTCGACCAGGGGATGGCCGACGAACTCGGCGTCGACGCCCCGCTCGCGCATAAAAGTCTCCTCGAAGGGAAAGATGACGAGGGCCCGGGAGATCCGGTCTCGAAGGAACGCGGTGCGGCTCTGGCGCCAGGCCCAGACCTGGGGGGTGATGTAATAGAGGATGGGGATCTGCAGCTTCGAGGCGTGCCGGGCGAGGCGAAAGTTGAAATCGGGGAAGTCCACCAGGACCAGCGCGTCGGGGCGCCTCTCCTCGAGGGCGCGGCGGAGGGTCTTCATGGCGCCGAAGAGATCCGGGAGATGGGCCAGCACCTCCCCGATGCCGACGACGGCCAGCCGTTCCATGGGCACGAGGATCTCCGCGCCCGCCGCCCGCAAATCGGGCCCCCCGGCGCCGAACCAGGCCGCTTCGGGGCAGATGCCGCCGAAGGCGCGGACGACGTTGGCGGCATGCCGGTCCCCGGAGGGCTCGCCGGCGACGATGGCGATGGCTCGTTTGGATTGCATGGTTCGACCGTATCCCCTTTCCCGGTTTCGCGGCCGTGGCGCCGGGCGACCGGTCCGCGCCTTGCGTGGACCCCTTCGCTATTGTAGTATAGCGGTTCGTATTTTGGAGGGAACCCTCGATGAACTTCTTGAAATTGATTCGGAATACCTCGTTCGTGAAATATGCGCTGTGGACGGTGATCTTCGCCTTCCTCGCCCTCATCTTCTTCGTCTGGGGGGGCGCGGGCCAGCAGGAAGGCCGGGGCCTCTTCGGCGCCGAATACGTCGTATACGTGGACGGCGACACGTATCCCCCCCACGTGCTGCGCCAGCGGTATCTCCGCCAGGTCGCAGACTACAAGCGCTACATGGGAGACAGCTTCAACAACGACTTCATCAAGGATATGGCGGCCCGGCTGGCGGACAGCATGGTGAATCAGCTCATCATGTGCCAGATCGCCCGGGAGATGGGCATGACCGTCGGGGACAAGGAAATCGCCGCCACCATTCAAAAGGCGAATCAATTCGAAAACCCGGGGGAGGAATACCCCGAGATGCTTTCCCGCATGGGACTCACCCCCGAGGAGTTCGAGTCATCCGTTCGGGCCGACCTGCTCATGGACAAGTTGAACTCTCTCTTCGAGGATACGACGGTCCTGGGCGAGGAAGAGCTGCTCCGCCGCTACACGGAGCAGAACGAGCGCTACAAGGCCCTGGTCTCCTTCGCGAAAACGGCGGGGTTCAAGTCGAAGATCCAGCAGCCCACCGAGGAAGAGATCCTGGCTTTGTACGAGGCTGAGAAAGACACGCTATCGGTTCCCGAGAAGCGGACCATCCGGTTCGTGCAGATCAGCGAGGTGCTCATCCGCAAGAACCTGGAGATTCCGGAAGCCGAGGTCAAAGCCTTCTACGAGTCCCACAAAGACCAGTACGCGACCCCCGCCGATCAGCGGCGGGCCAGCCACATCCTCCTGAAGACGAACAAGGATATGACCGAGGAAGACAAGCAGGTCCTCGAGAAGAAGGTCGAGGAGATCATGGATCGGGCCCTGGCCGGTGAGGAATTCGCCGCCCTCGCGGGACAGTATTCGGAGGATTCCTCCGCCGCCAAGGGGGGCGATCTGAACTGGTTCGACCGGTCGCGCATGGTGCCCCCGTTCGCCGAGGCCGTCTTCGATACCTGCAAGAAAGTCGGAGACATCGTCGGACCCGTAGAAACCCGCTTCGGCTATCACGTCGTGAAACTCACAGGTATCGGGGGGCAGCCCAAGCCCTTCGCCGATGTGGAAGCCCAGGTTCGCTCGCAGATGATGGTGGGGGATCCCGCGACCATGGAGCGGCTGAAGGAGCTTTACGAGAAGGCCCGGCAAGAATTCGAGGCCGTATTGGACGAGGCGGGCATGAACCAGTACGCATCGGACTGGCAGCTCAAAGTGACCCCGGTGACCCGCCCCTTCGACGAGGACGATCCCATTCAGGGAATCGGACTGGACGAGACGCTCACCCGTGAGGTCTTCGCCGCGGAGAAGGACGTGTGGGTCCCGCCCTTGGATTTCCGCAACGGAAAGATCCGCTTCGTCGTGAACACCATCGAGGAGTCCCACCCCGCTTCCTTCGAAGAAGTGAAGGGGGACCTGAGGATCCGGATGGTGGAGGAGCGTGCCGAGGCCAAGGCACTTGAGAGCGTCGAGGCCCTTGCGGCCGTGGGAGAGCGGGAGGCCTTCGAGAAGAAGGCCGGGGAACTGGGCATCAAAGCCGAGGAGACCTCCTCCCTGCGCTCCATCGACTCCCTGCCCGCGGGCATCGGAGCGGCTCCCGAGATCGCCGAAAAGCTGATGGCGTCCGAGGTCGGAACGACCGTGGGCCCGATCGAACACGAAAAGGGGTGGGTGGTGGCCCACATCACCGACCACGTGAAAGTGGATCCCGAGAAATACGAAGAACAAAAGCAGCAATTCGCCCAGCGGGAGATCCAGACCCTCGCGACTCAGATGATCAATGACTTGGTGGCCGAGAGGCGGGTCCTCCTCGAGGAGAAGGAGGCCATCCGATTCAACCAGGAGTACATCGAATCCCTGGACCGGGTGGCCGCGGACAAGGGGTGACCCGCCCGCGCCTCGCGAACCCCATCGGCCGCGAATTCCTCCTCGCCTGCACGGTGTGCGGACTTCTGTCTCTTCCCGCGCCGGGCGGCCCGGCGCCGCCGGATGTGTTCACCACTCTCGAAACGGATATCCCCGCCGATCTGCCTCCCCTGTTGTGCGGCGATACGGCCTGGATCTTATCCCGGAAAGGCCGGATCGGGCTCGCTGAACAGGGGGCCTCGAAGACGGAGGAACTGTCCCCGCTGGCCCCGCCGGCGGTGGAGCCCATTTGTGCGGGGAAAGGGATCGTCTGGATCGACGGGGCCGGTGACTCGTGGCACGTCGGAAAAGGAGGCCGAACCCTCGTAGAGCAGGGATTGACGGAGGTCCTGTTCCTGAAGGGAACACCGGAGGGGGCCGTCCTGCTGTTTCGAGACCGCCTCCGCCTGGCCGACGGCTCGGACCTGCGCCTGCCCATCGCGGCGGAGGGCCTCACGGTGCTGGCCGGCGGATCCCTCTGGGTCTACGGGGAAGAAGCGGGCGCCTTCGTCGAAAGCGAGGGGGCCATCCGCTGGGTCTGGCGTCCGGGGGATCTGCGGCCCGGTCCCGCCGCGGCATCGAAAGACCGGATCTTCGTCGCCACGAAGGACGGGGCTCTCGTCTCCCTGGTCCGGCGCAGCGGGAAGGAGCGATACCGTTTCTCATGCGGTGCGGCCATCGTCTCCGCGCCGGTCTGCCTGGAAGGAAGGGTGATCTTCGCCTCGCGGGACCACCTGGTGCGCGCCCTGAGCGCCAAGGGGGGAACGGTCCTCTGGCAGCGCCGGCTGGAAGGTCGGCCTGATTTCGGGCCCTACGAGGTGCCCGGCGGAATCGCTTTCCTCGAATCCGTAGGAAACCGGCTCATCGTGCTTTCCCCGGAGGCGGGCAAGCGGAGTTGGTCCTGGACGGCCCCCGAGGGTGTGTTTCTCCAGCCACCTGCCTTCCAGGGGGCCGGGGCGGTTCTCATCGCGTGGGGGGAATCGGCCGTTCCCCACCTCTACCGGATCGACATTCCGCCGCAGTCGAAGGTCGCGGACGAATCGTCCCGAAAGGCAGAGGCGGCACCATGAACTCGGCGAAGGGGGGGGCGCCCGATGTCAGCCCCGTCTGGATCACGCTGGATCACGGCCGGCCCTCGCCGGCCCTGGTCGACTTCCTGGAGGAAGTACGGCCATACGGGGTCATCCTCTTCGCGCGCCACCTGGAGGATGCGGCGCAGGTCCGGGAACTCACGGCATGCATCGCCGAGGCCCGAGGAGGCGATGTCTTTATCGGGCTCGACCAGGAAGGCGGCCGGGTGAGCCGGCTGTCCAAGCTCGGGTACGTGTTCCCCGGCGCCTCAGATGTCCTGTCGAATCCGGAGACGGCTCGCTCGGTGGCCGGGGAAATGGGTTCGGTGCTCATGGAAACGGGCTTCCACGTGGATTTCGCCCCGGTGGCCGATCTGGGGCCGGCCGGGTCCGGGACGGGCCTCGAGGAGAGGGTCTATTCCCATCGGCCCGAAACCGTCATCGCCTGCTGCGGGGCGTTCCTGGACGGCCTCTGCTCTTCCGGGATCCTGGGCTGCATAAAGCATTTCCCGGGGTTGGGGGGATCGACCGTCGACAGCCATGAAGTCCTGCCGGTCATCTCCGGCACACAGGAGGAGCGGGAAACCCACCTGGAGCCCTTCCGCGCCTTGATCCGTCGGGTCCCCTTCGCCATGGTTTCCCACGGGTCCTACGGTTTCCTCGAGGAGGGCGTGCCGGCCTCCTTGTGCGCGAAGACGTATACGCTCCTGCGCAGCCTGGGTTTCCGGGGGATCGCCGTGACCGATGACCTGAGCATGGGGGCCGCGGAAGCCTCGGGGCCGCTGGGAGACCGCGTGATCGCCGCCCTGGCGGCCGGCGCGGACATCGCCCTCTGGGTGTCCGGCCAGGAGCGGACCCTCAGGATCGTCGAGCGCATTCGAAAGGACCCGAGAGCGCTTGCCTGGATGTCGGCCTTGACTTATGCTGGTGATGATGCCGGGGAGCCGGTGTTTCCCGGCCGCGTCTATTCGAAACGAGGGAATTCGCCTGGAGTGCCCTCCGTGGGGTCGGGGTACACGCCCGCTTAGTGAGGCCGAAGGATGACCGTGACCGGCGATTCGGAGGAAAACCGTCCCCGCATCCTGATCATCGAAGACTCCAAGTCGGTTCGGGAGGAGATCCGGGCGCTGCTGCACAAGAGCGGCATGAATGCCATACTCTTCGAGGCGACCACGGGCCTGGACGGCTTCAAGATCCTCCTCGGCTCTCCCATGGACCTCGTCCTGTGCGACCTGGTGATGCCGCAGTTCGACGGCTTCAAGTTCCTGCAGCTGCGTTCCAGCCGGGAGGAGATGCAAGAGGTTCCGGTCCTCATGCTGACGGCCATCGAGGACCAGGATCAAAAGGTCAAACTCCTCTCTTCGGGCGCGGCCGATTACATCACCAAACCCTTCCATCCGGCCGAACTGGTGGCCCGGGTGAATATCCACCTGAAGATCAAGCGGCTTCAGGACGAACTGCGCCGGAAGAACGAGATGCTTCTCGAACTGTCCACGACCGACAGCCTGACTCGGGTGAACAACCGGCGGCACTTCATGGAGCTTGCCCGAAAGGAGTTCGAGCGCAGCGAGCGGCAGGGTTTCCAGCTCAGCCTGCTCATCTTCGACGTGGATCATTTCAAGGCCATCAACGATACCTGCGGCCACCAGGCGGGAGACACGGTGCTCTTCGAGATGTGCCGGCTGGCCGAGGAGAAACTGCGAGATTACGACATCCTGGGCCGATACGGTGGCGACGAGTTCACGATCCTCTTCCCCCAGAGCACCCTGGACCAGGCCCTGATCGTTTCGAGGCGGCTGGAGGAGGCCGTGAGGACGCTTCGCCTGGACGTGCTGGAGGGGCGCACGCTCTCCATCAGCGGGGGCGTGGCCACGAAGACGCCTGCCACGAAGGACGTGGAGAAACTCATGAAGGCCGCGGACGGGGCTCTCTACGAGGCCAAGAAGAAGGGCCGCGGCCGCATCGTCGCCGCCAAGCCCTGAATCCCAATACACGTCGTGCATTTGAAAGGGCCGCTCCGCTGCGCCTGCGCGCTCGGTGGCGCCCCGCTCGTGAAGCTTTTGGCCTCCCGGCGGAATGCCCTCCACCGGCGTCGGCGTCTCGCGCTTCGCGCTCCCTCTTCTGCTTCGCAGAACGACGCCTCAACAACGAGATACCCTGCTATGCGATCCAGAAAGGGTAGAGGGTCAGGACAACGGGGCCGCTTCGCTTCGCGGAGTCTGCGCGAAGCAGATGGCTGACGCCGGGTTCGGTGCGATCGCCTTGCCGCCTTGATCGCTACCTGCCGAGATGATTGCTTCCGATTGGGGCATCAAAACCGCAATTCGTTGCTGAAGAAGGATTTGGTGCGACCGTATTGCCGTCTTGATCGCTACTATCCGAGGCCATTGCCACCAAGTGGGGTCAGGCCTTTGGCAATTCCACGGCTATGCTGTGTAAGGCGTATGAGGCGAGTCCGTTCATGCATGTAGAATCCACGGCCCCCAGGCCTTACCCCCGAATCTAGAAAGTAGTTGTGGGAGCCGAATCCTTTCGGCGATGCGGGGGCTGGGCCGATGTCGTACTCATGGGGAATATGCGCCCTTCATGGGTGCAGATGCGGCCTTCATGGGAAATGCGCGGCTTTTATGGGTGCGGCCCATTCATCGAGGATACGCTTCGAATGCCGATACCCCCCACTCCCCGTACTCCAGCACTCTCCAAGCGCACTACTTCGCGAGGGACGGGAGTTCCTCCAGTTCCTTGGGATCGGAGAAGACGCCGGATAGGCCGTCGCTGTCTGCCTCGTCGAGGTTCCCGTATCCCCAGCCGGCAAAGTAGAAGCGGATGGAGGCGGCCCGCGCGGTCTGCAGGTCGAGGTGGGTGTCGCCGATGTACACGGCCTGCTCGGGAGGAACCTCCAGGCTGCGGCAGAGGGCCTGCAGCATGGTGGGGTCGGGCTTTGGGGGGTACCCCTCCTCGGAGCCGATGACGCGCCGGAATGTTCCCATCCAGCCGCACCCGCGGACGACCTCCCGCGCGAAGCGGCCCTTCTTCATCGTGGCGACGGCGAGGGAGGTTCGGGCGGACAGTTCCCGGAGCGCCCGGGGGATGCCCGGGTAGGGCCGCGTGCGGTCCAGGAAATGGCCGCGGTAGTACTCCCGAAAATAACCGGCGGCTTTCCTGCAGAGGCGCTCGTCTCCCCCCAGGAAGGGCATGTAGCAATCCTCGAGGCGGATCCCGATGACCTCCAGCAGCCTCTCGCGCGGAGGGAGGGGACGCTTCAGGCGCTCGAAGGAAGCGGCGAAGGCAGCGAGCACGTCTTCCTGGGAATCCACCAGCGTTCCGTCCAGATCGAAAAAGACGGCTCGAACGAGATCGCGATAGGCTGCGGCCATGTGCCTGCTCCTGGCTATCCGAGGTCGTATTTCTTGAGCCGGTACCGCAACGTGTCCCGGGTCAGGCCCAGGAGGCGGGCGGCCCGCGTCTGGTTCCCACCGGTTCGTTTCAGGGCCTGCTCCAGCAGGCTCCTCTCCACGTTCTCCAGGATGACTCCTCCGGGAGGCAGGAGGAATGTCGTCTGGGAGGGGGTGGCGGGGGCCTGACCCAAAATCTCGCTCGGAAGGTCGTCCACGTCGATGACCTCCTTGGCCTCGAGAATCATGATCCGCTCCACCAGGTTCCTCAGCTCCCGGACGTTGCCCGGGAAGGGATACTCCATGAGGATCTTCAGGGCGCCCTGCGTGACCCCCCTGGCATCTTTCTTGAATTCCCGGTTGAACTGGTCGATGAAATGGTTCACCAGCAGCGGAATGTCCTCGGGGCGCTCTCTCAGGGGGGGGATCTGCACCGGAATGACCTTCAGCCGCTGGTAGAGGTCCTCCCGAAAGTCGCCGCGCTTCACCGCCTCCGCAAGGGGGGTGTGCGAGGCCGCGATGATCCGGAGATCGGAGCGGATGTCGTCGGTTCCCCCGACCCGCTTGAAGGTCTTCTCCTCTATGAACCGGAGGATCTTGCCCTGGAGTCCCAGCCCCATCTGCCCGATCTCGTCGAAGAGCACCGTGCCCCCGTCAGCCATTTCCAGGATGCCCTTCTTGCCTGCGGGAACATCCTCGAAGGTTCCCTTCTCGTGGCCGAGGATCTCTCTTTGCAGGAAGTCTTCGGGCAGAGAGGAACAGGTGATGTCCATGAAGGGCTTCTTGGCGCGGTCGCTGGCATAGTGGATCGCGTGGGCGATGAGGTCCTTGCCCGTTCCGTTCTCTCCCTGCAGCAGGATGGTCGAGGCCGAGGAGATGGCCATCTTGCGCATGAGGGAGAAGATCTCGGTCATCCTGGGATTGCGGCCCACGAGCGACTGGAAACCGAACTGACGCTCCTGTTCCCGGCGGAACCGCCCCAGTTCCCGCTTCAGGGCGGTGGTTTCCAGGGCCTTCTGGATGGTGACGAGCAGCTCATCGATCTCAAAGGGTTTGTTCAGGTAGTCGAAGGCGCCCAGTTTCATGGCTTCGATGGCGCTCTCAACCGTGGAGTAGGCGGTCATCATGATGACGGGCATGTTCCGGTGGGAGTCGCCGAGCTTCCGGAGCACGGAGAGCCCGTCCATGTCGGGCAGGCGGTAGTCGAGGAGAACGAGGTCTACCTCCTGATCCTCCATGACCTTCAACGCATCACCGCCCCTGTCGGCTTCCACGACCTGAAAGCCTTCCTTGCTCAGGCGGTTGGCGAGGGACCATCGAATCAGTTTTTCGTCTTCTACGAGCAGGATGCGTTCATTCGCCATCGCATTCTCCTATGGCCGCCGGGAGGAAGATGGAGAAGGTGGATCCCTCCCCCTGGCGGCTGGAAACCTCGCAGCGTCCGTGGTGCGCGTTCAGGATCCTCCGGACGATGGAGAGACCCAGGCCCGTTCCGATGTGCTTGGTGGTGAAGAAGGGCTGGAAGATCCGCGCCAGATCCGCTTCGGAAATGCCGGGCCCCGTATCGCTGATATGGATGGCCACATGGTCTTCCGACTGCTCCGCCGAGATGGTCAGGAGGCCTCCGGATTCCATGGCCTGAATGCCGTTCTGCATTAAATTGAATAGAACCTGGTGGATCTGCTGGGGATCGGCGACCACGGCAGGCAGATCGGGGGGGATATCGGTGGCGAGCTTGATGTGCGACTCACCCAGGGCGTCCCGCACCATGGGGATCGTGGCTTCCACGAGCAGGGCTACAGGCACGGCCTCGGCTTTCAGGTTGAAGGGCTTCGCGTAGGCCAGCAGGTCCTTCACGAGGCTGTCGAGCCGTTTGACCTGGGCATGGGCCTCACGCGCGATCTCGTGGCGCGGGTCGTCTGGTCCGAGTTCCTCGGAGATGATGGCCATGGCGCCCAGGAGGCCGGCGATAGGATTCTTGATCTCATGGGCCACGGAGGCGGAGAGTCGGCCCAGGTCCGCGAGGTGCTCCGCCTGCACGAGTTCCTTCTCCAGCCTCTTGAGTTCGGTCACGTCCTTGAGGACGAGGGAGGCCCCGCCGGGATCCCCCCCGCTCGTGGGCATGTCCGTGCGCGTGCCCAGGACGTTCAGAATCCTGCCGGATGCCTGGGGAATGCGTGCCTCGAAGTGGACGGTGGAGCGGTCGGACGGTTCCAGGAGGGGGACGTCCTGGATCCATTCGGGCCTCAGGAAATCCTGAATGGGACGCCCGATCACCTCGCCCTCTTCGGCGCCCAGCAGGAGGGAGGCGCCCCGGTTCCAGAGCACCACCCGGTGATCGGGATCCAGGACGACGAGCCCGTCCAGCGATCCCTGGAGGATCGCGAGGAGCCGCTTCTCCCGCTGTACGACCTCACGCCTGAGGGCGCGTTCCGTGCTGATGTCCTGGCAGAAGCACATCGTGCCGATGAGTTCCCCCTTCTCGTCGCGGAGCAGGGATGCGCTCATGCGGACGGGGATGGGATGGGCCCGTTCCGCGACGAGGAAGATCTCGTCATCGAGCAGGTACTCCCGCGCGAGCAGGGTCTCCCGGATCCGGCCGGTCTCGTCCTTGCCGCCGAAGACCAGGTCTTCCATGCAGATCCCGAGCAGGTCGCCCTCGCCCGCGCCGAGCAGGCGCTGAGCGGCCTGGTTCACCAGCGTGACCCGCCCCTCCAGGTCGAAGGAGAAAATGGCGCTCACGGAGGAGTTGAGAATGTTCTGAACCAATTCCTGCGTCCGCGCAAGGGCGCGCTGGGCTTCCTGCTGCACGGTGATGTCCAGGTAGATGTCCAGGACGTGCGCCTCCCGGTCCCGGCCGATGACGATGGGACGCGTGATCTTCAGGAAGTCCCGCACCTTCCCCCGGAGGGTCACTTCCTTGATGTGCTGGAGGGTGGAATCCAACTGCTCGCCGTGCATGCGCGGGCAGTTTTCACAGGAGAGGATCTCCGGAACGAGGATCTCCCTGCAGGGTTTCCCGATGACCTCTTCGTGGGGCGCGAGGAGGAGGTCCCTCGGCATCCCCTTGTTGATCCACGCCACGCGCATCCTGGAGTTGATGAGGACGATTCCCGCCTCGATTTCGCTCAGGATCTGATCCAGGAGCCCCCATTCCGCCTGGAAGTGCCGGGAGATCCGCTCCGTTTCGGCCAGACGGATCTCGGCCTCGAGGGCCGTTTCCTCCGCGGCTCGTTCGTAGGAGGAAATCAGCCGGACCAGGTACTTGTCGAAGGTGCCGAGGATCAGGCGCACGTATGGAATGATCCGCTCCGCGCTCTGGAGGAGAAGGGACCGGCCGAGGATGACCGCCTGCACGACATCCGAGATGCCGATTTCCTGGCGGATGCGCTTCTTCGAGAGTTCCAGGTAGAAATCGGAGAGCGGGTCTTCGGACCCGTCCTCCCAGTAGGCCAGAAGGCACTCGAAGTGGCGGGCGATATGCTGTTCCAGCTCTCGGCGGGGCACGATCCCGTATGACGGGATATGCTTGTAGATCAGGCGAATCCACGCCCGCATCCACTTCCCGGTGTTCCCCCGCACCCAGTCCAGGAAGTGCCGCCGATCCTCTTCGGGACGCGGCCGCTTCAAGGGTTCCATTCGGGGCTCCGCTTTTCGAGAAAGGCGGCGATGCCCTCCTTGCAGTCTGCTCCGTCTCGCGCCGCCGCGTTGACGGTCGCGGCGAGTTCGAGCGCCTGTTCCAAGGGCATTCCCGAGCAGTCATGGAGCAGCTTTTTGGTGAAGGCGAGGGAGGACGGCGCGTTCTTCATGATGCGCCCGGCGAGTTCGGCCGTCTCGTCGGCGAGGTTCTCCCCGGGGACGACGCGCTCGATGAGGCCCATGGATGCGGCTTCCTCTGCGGGGATGATCCTGCCGGTGAGGAGGATCTCCCTCGCCTTCCTGTCGCCGATGGAGCGCTGCAGAAACACGAGAACCATGGCGGCTACGAATCCGATGCGGACCTCGGGGTACCCGAAGGTCGCCTCGGGGCTTGCGAGAATGAAGTCGCACAGAGCCGCCAGGCCGCATCCGCCGGCCAGCGCGGGACCATGTACCGAGGCGATGACCGGCTTCGGATAGCGGGCCAACTCGAGGTAGAGCTTCCTCAGCCTGTGGGAGTCTTCGTGGTTCTCCGCGGAGGTGGCCGACTGCAGATTCCGGATCACCTTGAGGTCGGCTCCGGCGCAGAAGGCCTCCCCCGCGCCCCTCAGGACGATGACGCGGACCGAGGAATCCCCCCGGGTCT
>Ga0180429_10003705_pt1 | contig 12334 bp, 7 predicted proteins | sample SS_ome_FD_132428 | JGI IMG/M metagenome (GOLD analysis project Ga0180429, IMG submission 132428) | Hypersaline lake sediment archaeal communities from the Salton Sea, California, USA - SS_1_S_1 metaG | ecosystem: Environmental > Aquatic > Non-marine Saline and Alkaline > Hypersaline > Sediment ... | reverse complement strand
CCAGGCGGCTGACCTGGAAATTCCCCCGAACGTTCACGGCACACCTGATCGGGTTTCGGGGACTTGGCAACACGTACGGGAATCCGTTCGGCGTTCCGCCCGACTACTACTGCCCGGCCGTGGTCCTGCGGATGGAAGACGGCAGCAAACGCTGCTTCCCCCGCGGCACGTTCGTCGAAGAAGACGAGAGGTATCTTGTCGATCTGTACGCAAAAGAAATGACGAAGATGCGGGCCACGCTGTGCAAGGCGAAGTACGCGACCGGCGATGGGTGGCCGGACAACGCCAGGCCGGGTGAGCCGGGCACCATGCGGGTCCATAGCGAGCACTTCACGTGGTTCTCCGGATCGCAGTCTCCTCCGGGCGAGAGCAATCCCTGGGTCAACGCCAGGCAGCCGGAGAAGACCCGCCTCTATCGGGAAGGCGCCGTCGAGTTTGCCGAGAACATGTGGGCCTATCAGGAGCACGCCGGCGTGCTGATGCCCTACTGGGATCGCCGCGAACAGTTCAAGTACGCGATTACCGTGTGTGGCACGTACCGTGACGGCCACATTTACATCGGCGGGTATGCCGGCGGCGGATACGGCGGCTGCGGCATCCGCGACGCCGGCGGCGGGCCCTGGAGCATGCTGTTGGCACACGAGTGGGGACACGGCGTTCCGCTACAAATCCGGGTAGACGGCGGCGGTGGAGAAATCCTTGCCGACGCCTGTGCGGTGATCGACGACCCGGCGGCCGTCGAGAAGTTCGCCAACAACGCCAAACGGCCCTGGCGCAACTGCGTTCACGGAAGCTACTGGACCGGCATGTTCTACGGCATCATGGGCGACGATCCCAATTGGGGCTACTGCATGGTGATCACCATGCCCGTCGGACGGGACGAACCATCCGTCTTCCACACGCTGGCACGCGCGGGCGAGCAGCGCGGGCTGTTTGCCGACGGCATCCGCAGCGTGGGCGACATGATGGGCGAATTCGCCGCGCGTCAGGCGGAACTCGATTGCGAACTGCAGAACGGCTGCCGACGCGCCTTTATGTCCGTCAAACGCAACTATCTTCAGGCCGTCGACCGCAAGTCCGGAGTGTACCGCATACCGTGGGCCGAATCGCCCGAGCCGTTCGGCGCCAACATCATCCGGCTGGTGCCCGAGAAGGGCGCCAAGCAGATCGCCGCCGATTTCCGCGGATTTTTCGATCCGGACACCTACAGCGACTGGCGGGCCTGCATCGTGGCCGTCGACGCGGCGGGCAAGGCCCGCTACAGCCCGCTATGGAACAAAGGCCCCATGGAAATGGCTCTTCGGGAGGGCGACCGCCGCTTCTGGTTGACCGTGGCCGCCACGCCTTCTGCATTGCCTCGCATTCAAGGCGGAGGGGGCGGCGTCGGGGTCTTGCTCAACGGACGCCACGCCTATCGCTACCCGTATGAGGTGAAACTCACGGCATGCCGGCCCGGCACGCCCCACAACATGCCCGGCGACACGGACGATTACGGGCTGGCCTATCTCGGCGAGCATCGACTCCGGGGCACGGGCAGCTTCTGCACGATTGCCAATCCGGGCGATTCGCCCCAGGCAGACATCCTCCGCAAAACGCTTCCGGAGGTACGAGCGAAGGTAGACATATTCAAGAAAGAGACGCAACGGCTCTTCTCCGAGGGCAAGATATCCGGCGGCTACTGGTACGATCGCCGCTTTCTCCCGCACGTGGACTTCATCGACGAGTACGTCGATCAGATGCTTGACGGCATTGAAGGCCGCCGCCATCTCAACGGCGGCGGCTGGGTGGCCTCGTCTGCCGAAGTGGCCACCAGTGCCTACGTGGGCCCCGACGCCATGGTCCTCGGCGGTGCCAAGGTGCTCGATCACGCGGCGATCGAGGAATTTGCGGTCGTTCGAGGTCCCGGTGCCGTGGTCTCAGGACACGCCAAGATCAGCGGCCAGGCCTGCGTCGCCGGCAACGTCAAGATCGGCGGATACACCCGCGTGGTGTATCCGATCACCGCGACCGACGAGTCGGTCATGACGGACGAAATGCCGCTGCGTCCCTTCCAAATCAAGGGGAGTAACGGGAAACTCTGGGCCGACTACGCCATGGACCGGGCCGAAACCGAAGTCCTGGAAGACTGGTTCCGATACAAGGACCACCACGGAGTCCGCGGGCAGTTCTACGTTTTGAACCTCAACGGGCATCTCTACGGGCAGCCCGAGTTCATCGTCGATGGCTCGCGGCGTGGTTTCCACTTCGACGGCCGCACGCAATACGCCGAGGCTGCACCGGTGCTGGCAGATTTGGGCGAAATCACCGTTGATGTCGCGCTGCGGTGGGATGGCGCTGCCAACCAGACGGTCTTCGATTTCGGCACTTCCAAGGACAACCGCTTCTCGTTGACGCCGGCCGGCGCCGCGGGAAAAGCCGAACTGGCGATTACGCTGGCCGGAAAGACCGAGACGATCGTGGCCGACGCCGCGCTGCCCGAAAACGAGTGGGCCCGGTGCCGCGTGGAAATCGATGGGAAGAAGATCACGCTATGGATCGACGACCGCAAGGCCGCCGAGGGGGCATCGACGTTCCGCCCCGCCGACGTCTATCCGGCAGGCGCCGAAAAGCGCAACTTCATCGCCGCCGCCAGGGACGCCACCGGCCACTTCCGAGGCAGTCTCGACTATCTGCGGGTGTTCTACAAGGTCCACGAGGGTTTTGCCACGATGCCCGAACCTCGCCAGCACGCGTCGCGGCGGGTCAGCTTGGAGTTTGTCGACGCGGCCAAGTTGAAGTACGCCGGCGGCAACCGTCTGGTGGAGGAACTGGTGAAAGCCCAGATCGCGCTCGAATACGGCACCTACTACCAAGAGATCTCGGAGAAGCTGCGGCAGCGAAAACAGGAGATAGAGAGGACCCCCGCACCGGAGCAGAAGAACGGGAAGCTCGCACGGCTCGAGCAAGAACTCGACAATCGCAGGCGGGAACTCACCGCCGAGTTCGAGAAGCTGCCCGATACGATCAAACGGCGCGAGGAAGTTGCGCAGTTGGAAGAGCGCGCGCGGGAATTGCAGACCGAGCGCAACGAGTTGGCGAAGGCGCTGTACACCAAACTCGAAGCCGAGCACAAGGTCGAACCGAAGCCCCTCACGGACGAAGAGAAAGCCCGCCTCGCGGCGAACCAGGAGGTCTTGGCCGAAGCCAACAAGAAGAAGGAACAGGCAAAGGCCCAAGTTCAACGGCTGGAAGAGTCGTTCAAGGCGCTACCCGAGGTCGCCGAACTCCAGACGCAAATCGATGAGCTTGCGAACCAGGCCGATGCTCCGGAGGGCAAGACGGGCGATCGCTTCTTGCTCGAAGCCCGGCTCAACCACAAGTTGGCCGAGCTGCGCGTCATCACTCCCGAGTACGTCCGCTGGTGGCGGGCGTCGGAGGCCGGCCCCCCGAAGCTGCCCTATCGTATCGAAAGACAACCCGGGCCGGACGTCAACGCCATGGTCGCGGCCGATCCGCGGATTCGCAAGCTCGACCGCGAGATCGCCCGCTGCAAGACCGACGCCAAAACGCTCCGACCCGATCCGGAAGCCTACGTCGCCAGGCAAAGCGCCGAACTGGTTCGGCAGGTCACCAAAGCACGGATGGCGATTGCCGAGGCCAAGAAGAACAGCTACGCGCGGTACGGTCTGGAGTACAACTGGCTGGCCTCCTTGGGCTGGCAACTCGAGAGCCGGTTCTACAACAAGTCGTATCGCTCTTACCTCGACGATCTGGCCAGGGAGAAGGTCGGCCACAAGGACCAGGAGTGCCACGAAGAGTTCGGCTCGCTCGAATCGCTCTACCGCCTGCAAACCCAGACCGAGTGGCACACGCGGTGTGACTGGGATTGGCGGCTGAAACAGGAAATCGACGGTTCTATTGCGGAACTCCCGCTGCTGCAAGAGTGGCTTCAGCGGTCGCGGGGACACGCCGACGAGTGATCTCGGCCGCATCCTGTTTGGCCAACCACGATCAACAGAGAGACGACCATGAAACGAATGACCGCTATTCTATTGACGATCATCTTGGGCGCATACGCCCGGGGAGAAGACAACGCGACACGACTCATGGACTTGAAGGCCAAACAATGGACGGTGCCTGAGCTTGACCTGAAGATGGCGCGCATACCGTCCGGCAGCTTCATCATGGGGAGCCCCGAAGATGAGACCGCCCGCCGCGAGGATGAAGTGCAGCACGAAGTGGCGATCACCAGACCGTTCTACATGGGCATCTATGAAGTCACCCAGAAGCAATACTACGACGTCATGCTGCCTGATTTCGATCACGACGGTTGGATGTACCTTCGAGGCCCGTTGCATGCCGGCACGGCTTTCCACTACCGAGAGAGGGCCGTGCCGTCGTATCGATCGTGGATGGGCAGCAAGGAATTGAAACTGCATTATCCGATGGAGTGCGTCACTTGGTACAAGGCTCGGGAGTTCTGCCGGAAAGTGACCGATCGCGAGCGAGAGGCCGGCCGTTTGCCCAAAGGCTACGTCTATCGCCTGCCCACCGAGGCGGAGTGGGAGTATGCCTGCCGGGCCGGCTCCAAGGAACCGTACAACGTCAAGGGAGAAAACGACCAGGCCGATTACCTCGAAGACCTGGAATACATCGACAGCTTTGCGTGCGTGGCCGGCGGCAAGACCATCCGCGTTGGCCAGAAGAAGCCCAACGCCTGGGGACTGTACGACATGCACGGCAACGTCTACGAATGGTGCCTCGACTGGTATGGTCCTTATCCGACCGGCAAGGTTGACGACCCGACCGGCCCGGCCGAAAGCGAGGAGAGAGTAGCGCGTGGTGGAAGCTACTGTGGCCCGCCCCCTCATTCGCCGCCGGGCCACGTAGCGCAAGCCGACCCTTACAAAACCGCCAGGCCCTTCCTCCGCTCCGCAAGCCGCGACCAGTTCCCACCCGACGTCAACTTCTACGCCATCCTCGGATTCCGCGTGGTATTGGCGCCGGAGGTAGGGGTATCGATATCCACCTTCTCGAACTTCCAGGTCGCGCCATCGTCCCTGCTGCGCAGGATGCCGTAACCCATGTATTGTTCGATGGGATTGGTGTCGGGTTTGCCCTGGAGGGACGCGCGGTACTCTGCCCATCGGTCTGGTATCCCACGTGTACCCCAGGGAACGCGAGACTGGATCATTCTCTCTTCGGGCACTTCACCTGGCCTAGGGATAGTCGTTGCGTCCTCGTCCCCGCTGGTTGCATAATCCTTCGAGCAAGGACCCGTCGGGAATCGCTTGCGGGAATTGGCGGACGGTCTTCAGCGTGGTCGCTGACGCCCGCAAGAGTCTCATCGAACGGGCGAAGGGTGCAAAAGCAACTTTCGAGACCGTCGCCCCGCCGAGACCCCACACCGTTCCCATGCACGGCAGCACGCTTACGCCGGCCTGTTTCTGTTTCAGACAGGGCCGCGGCGCCTATCGGGCGGTCGTCCACTTGCCGTATTGCTGTTTTCCCGATTACAACCCGAACACCGGCCCAAGCACCATCACCGTGGAGAAGCCGGACATCCGATCGCCAAGGGGCTGCCCGCCTTCAAACAACCAGAAGTCGTCAAGGTGCTCGCGAACGCCTGTGTTTGGCTGGGAAGCAAATAGGGGCCGGTTGCGGCGTGCCTCGCGTGGCCTTGCCGTGCAGGACTCCCTTCTGGTCGAACCAGAGCGGATCAATGCAAATGAACCGATTCCACGCCCGTGAATCGTCCTTCTGTTGGTGATAAACCGACCATAACCGGTCCGCCCCGTCTTTGACCACGCATCCGTGCCCCGGGCCAAGCGCGCCGTTGCCTCTCTTGACAATGGGATTGTCCGCGTGTTTCACAAACGGGCCGGCGGGGGCGGCGGCCGTCGCATAGCCGATGGCGTAGTCGAGCGACGAGGCCCCCGTGCCCGAGTAGAGAAGATAGTACGTGTCGTGGTGCTTCAACATCCAGGGGCCTTCGGTGACCGCCCCGCGTTTCGTCTCCCACGGTTCGGTCGGCCGGATGATTTCGGTCGGCTTCCCTTTCTTTTTCAGCGGTGTCTGCATCGGCTGCACGTGGATCCGAAATCCGGGCAACTGGACGTAGTACAAGAAGTACGTCGCGTCGCCGTCGCAAAACATGTGGGCGTCGATGGCGTTTGAGAACAGCGTCCCGCGATCAGCGAATTTCGCATCCGGCCGGTCGGCGACCGCCACGCCAATCCGCCGGTTCACCGTATAGTACAGGTAGAATCGGCCGTCCCGCGGGTCGCGGAAAACGTCCGGAGCCCAGACGTTTTTCTCGCCGGCCTGGAATACCTCGGGGCCCTTCGTCCAATGCACCAAATCGCCGGAGTAGTAGACGTGATAGCTTCGGTTGTCTCCCGTGGGGTAGAGATAATACCTGCCCTCGTGCGGAAGAACGCAGGGATCCGCCGGACCGATCTCGTCGATCACCGGGTTCGTGTAGGTTCTGGTCGCTGTTTCGTCACCCACGGCGGCCGTCCCTATTGCCAGGCAGATGATTCCGGCGACGCACTTGGTCCTGATCATGTGTCCGGTCCCCTTTTCGACTCTGTTGCGGGGTCGCTGCTTGGCGAGTCTTGCGGCAAGTGCTTTTCGACCAGCGGCAATTCGACGGCGATACGCGTACCCTGGCCGGTTGCCGTGTCGATAGCTATCTGGCCGCCGAGCAATCGGACCCGTTCGCGAATGCCTTGCAGGCCGAAGTGGTGTTGCTCGATATTCGTCTCGTCGAAGCCGATCCCCCAATCGCGAACGCTAATCATGACGCGGCCGTTCGATTGCAGGAGTCTCACGCGGATCTTCTCGCTCTGGCTGTGGCGGCAAGCGTTGGCAAGCGATTCCTGGATAATGCGAAAGACGGCGCTCTCCAGCGGCGGAGCCAGCCGGGCCAGGCGGACGTCGTGTGCGAACTCGATTTCCGGGCCCCCGTTTTCCCGGTTCTCGTTGATCAGATAGTCGACGGCGGCCACGATACCGAGTTCGTCGAGGATCGGCGGCCGCAACCCGCTGATCAGCCGTCGCGTCTCGTCGATGCTGCGCGTAATCGCTTGCCGGGCGACCTCAAGATTTCTTCTGGCTTCTTCCGGGTTGCTATTGGACAACCGGTCGAAGACGTCAAGGTGGAACAACGCCGCGGTCAACTGTTGGGCAAACCCGTCGTGAATCTCGTAGGCCAGTACCTGCCGGTCGCGCTCGTGCAGGTCGAGCAACTGCCGCAACAAGCGCTGTTCTTTCTGGACGTTCTCGCTGGCCTTCCGCTGCTCGGTAACGTCGGCGCAGATGACCATCACGTTCGACACCTCGCCGTCCTCGACCATCGGCACCAGGCGGCAGTCCCACCAGATGCCGTGGACGTCGACGACTTCGACGTGCTGCACCTGGCGGGTTTCAAACGTGGCGGCCAACGCCTCCCGGCAGGCCGGTTGCGATTCGGGCACGACGAACCCGAACCCGGCTGCTCCGACCATCTCTTCGGCGGGCACGCTTGGCACGCCTCGGTTGGCGTATTGAATGGTCGCCTGGCGATCGGCCACGACCACGAAATCGGGTATGTTCTCGAAAAGGTTGCGGAGCTTGGCCTCCGATTCTAGCACGGCCCGCTCCGCCGCCTTGTGCTCGGTAACGTCCAGCAGGGTCACCTGGAACCCGACAGTCTCGCCATCCTTGACCATCCCAACGGCGTTGGCTTCAACTGACCGAAAGCCTCCATCCTTGGTGCGGACTTCGTAATGCTGCGTGGTCGCCAGGGGCTCGACCAGGGTCTTGCTAAGGTTGTCGACTGCCCGCTGAAAGTCGGCCTCGCCGAGAAAGTCTCCGATATTCCGCCCGACCATCTCTTCGAGCGGGAATCCGAAAATGTCGGTTGCTCGTTGGTTGGCGTACAACAGGTTGCCTTCCAGGTCGATTTCCGTGTATGCGTAGGCCGATTGGCGGATGAAGGCGTCGAATTTCTCTTGGCTTTCGCGCAAGGACCGCTCCGCCCGCATGCGATCGGTGATGTCGGTGGCGATAACCATCACGTCCCGAGCCGAACGACCGACGGCCAGCGGCATGAACCGGCTCTCAAACCAGATTCCACTGGTGCTTTGGAAAAGGCCCTGCTGCATTTCCCGCGTTTCGAGAACACGTTCGAGGAGTCGTCGATACTGCTCGTGCTGCCGCGGCACGAGCAGGTCAAAGGCGTTGGCGCCGAGTACGTTTTCCAACCTGCTGTCCGCGTGAACGTGGTTGATGAAGCGGATTGTCGCTTCGCCGTCGAGAATGAGCAGGTGGTCGGGCATGTTCTCGATTAGCGATCGATGTCTCCGTTCGGAGCTTTGCAGCGCGGCCTGTGCCCGGATGCGAACGATCGCGCCGCCAAGCCGGGCAGTGATGGCCTCGATCATGTGGCGCGAGTTCTCCGAGAACTCGTCGCGAGTATAGGAAGCAAGGTTCAGCAAGGCGACCACCTGTCCCCCGTGGCACACCGGATTGCTTGATACGGCGCGTATCTCCACGCGATGTTTTGCCTCGACGGTCGCCGGGCTCAATTTGGAATCGTCCCCGTAGTAAGTTCCTCCGGACACCACCAGTTTGACTTCCGGCGAATCGCTGTCGTAATGCGCAACCGCCTTGACGAACTCGGGCGGAAGTCCAATGTGAGCCGCCAGATCGATTCCACCGCTCTGGGCGTCGACGAGATAAATCCCCCCAGCGTCGACTTCGTCGATCTTCAACGCAAACTGCAGCACAGAATCCAACGCCTCGATCAGGTCGCTGGTCGAACTCAGCGCAACACAGAGATCGCGTTGAATTCTCAGTAACTCATCCGCCGAAGGGCCTTGCATGCGTCGTTCCTCTTGTTTGCCATCTCAGGATAGAATGGGCCGCCCGCGGCCCGTCATTGTAGCCGACACTGCCCCCGTTGTTCAACCATCTGCGTGATCCGCCGAATGCGTTCCACGCGGGCCCCGGGCATGGCGTTGTCGGCGATTCCGAGAATGAACGCATGTGCCGGGGAAATCGTGCGGAAGAGGTCGTCCATGAACTGCTCGAACTGCTCGTCGCTGTAGGGCGGTTCAAGGATCACCGAGGGCACGCCGCCGAAGACAATCACCCGATCACCCCAGGCCGCCCGGGCTTCGGCCATCGTGGTCGGAACCATCGGCTCGGTGGCGAAACATTCCACCATTGCGAAACCGGCCCGCTCGATGTGCGAAAGGATCATCCGCGTGTCGTTGTCGGCGTGCAACGCGAGCACCTTGCGCCGCCCACGCAGTCGCGGAGACAACTCTTCGTAATAGGGCAAAATGTATTGCTCGAAAATCGGCGGCGGCGTCATCTGGCTCGAAAGATGGTGCCCGTGCATCAGCAAACGCGCGGGAGAGTCGACCATCAGCGGCCAAACTCGCGATTTCAGGCAGTCGGTCAACATGCCCAGCAGCCGCTCCACACGCGGGCCGTAGTCACTGAGATGATAGTAACCCTGGTCGTATCCGACCAGTGTCCGCATCCAGTGGTGGAAAGGGCAGTCGCCGCAGTTGACCATCGGGTAGCCCTCCGTGCCGATCTCCCGCTCGTAGGACTCGTACGCTTCGTACGCCGGCGTGTAATGCGTGTGCTCGATAATGTACTCGACGACCGGGTAGTCCTCCGGCCGCTTGAGCATGAATTCGACCTCGGCGTCTTGGATGCCCTGGCGACGCAGCCGCTCGGTGCTCCGCAGCCGGGTAGTGACGCTGCCCACCGGGGTGACGTACTCGGTGAGCGTGTCCATCTCGCCGATCCGCCGGGTGCGAATCTCGACGTTGCGAATCTCGATGCGATAGATAATCCCGTCGCGCGCCGCCGTGCCGCCGAACACGTCCCGTTCGACTTCCCGCAGGCTCAGGTTCCGATATCGTTCCGGCAGCGTGCCCTCCCGGCGGTTGGCCTCGTACCAGATCCGCAGCCTGGGTATCCACGGGATGCGGTCCGGCACCCTGCCGTCGAGAATCGTCAGGATTCGCTCGCGATTGGTCATGGTGCGAGTGTCGGGTTGCCTGGGGTCGGCCGACAGCCAAATCTCCGGTTTGTTGTAGGAGGCGCCCAAGATCGGGAAGGTATCTATCGGGCCGCGGAGATTATAATATACTGATTGTAATCTCCTGCACAATACAAGGACTCCCCATGCCCACGCCGCCATGGTCACAAACCGGATTGCACGTGATCGCCAAGCCGATCGGACCGCTCTGCAACCTGAACTGCGCTTACTGTTTTTACCTGAAGAAGCAGTCGCTCTACGACGTTCAGGGCGAGGGCTGGCGGATGTCGGACGAGACGCTCGAGGCCTACGTGCGGCAGTACATCAAGGCCCAGCCCGAGGCGGTCGAGGAGATAAACTTCGCCTTCCAGGGCGGCGAGCCGACGTTGCTGGGTATCGATTTCTTTCGCCGCGCCGTCAAACTCCAGCGGAAGTACACCCCGGCCGGCCGCCGCGTGCGGAACTCGTTGCAGACCAACGGCGTGTTGCTCGACGATCGCTGGTGCGAGTTTCTCCGCGAGAACGGCTTCCTGGTGGGCATTTCGATCGACGGTCCGGCCGACCTGCACGACAAGTACCGCCGCGACAAGCAGAACCGCGGCACTTTCGATCGGGTCGCCGCGGCCCTGCGGCGGCTGAAACGGCACGGAGTCGAATTCAACGCCCTGACCTGCGTGAATCGCCACAACGGCGAGCATCCGTTGCGAGTCTACCGCTTTCTGAAGGAGCAGGGCGTCGAGTTCATGCAGTTCATCCCGATCGTCGAGCCGGCCGGCGGCGCCGCGTTACCCGGCGAGTCGCCGGCGGCGGATCTCGAACACCTCGTCAGCGAGCGGAGCGTGCGTCCGCGGCAGTTCGGCCGCTTTCTGATCGGCGTTTTCGATGCCTGGCTCCAGAACGACGTGGGGCAGATCTTCGTCCGCGATTTCGACCAGGCACTGGCGGCCTGGGCCGGCGCCGGGGCCAGCCTCTGCGTCTATGCGAAGCACTGCGGCCGCGCCACCGCCATCGAACACAACGGCGACCTGTATAGTTGCGACCACTTCGTCGATCCGGCGCACAAGCTGGGCAACATCCATCGGGCCACCATCGCGCAGTTGGCCAACTCGGCCCGGCAGGAGCAGTTCGGTCTCGACAAGCAACAGCGGCTGCCCGACGTCTGCCGCCGCTGCGAGTATCTGTTCATCTGCAACGGGGCCTGCCCCAAGGACCGCATCGCCACCACGCCGGACGGGCAGCCGGGCTGGAACTATTTGTGCGAGGGCTTCCGGATGTTCTTCGAGCACGTCGACCCGCACATGAAGGCGATGGCCGCCGAGTTGGCCGCCGGCCGGCCCGCAGCCAACGTCATGCGTCAGCTTCGCGCCCGACAACAGCGTGCCCGAGAGGAAGCCACCGCGGCCGGTCCCGTCCGCCGCAACGATCCGTGTCCGTGCGGCTCGGGGCGGAAGTTCAAGAACTGCTGCATGCGGCGGTAGGTCATTTGTGGGCTGGGTGCTTTGCGCCCACGCGAATCACGCCGTCGCCTCGCGGATGCCTGGCGTTCCAGATTTCAGATCGGTAGAATGGCATCTTCGGTCCATTTCAGATCGAGAGACCCGCCATGGCTCCGTCTGTTTTCCAGCGTGTCGAGGCCCTTCTTCAGCAGCACGGCGTGAAGTTCGACGTGTTGCGTCACGATCCGGTCTTTACGAGCGAAGAGGCCGCCGCGGTTCGCGGCACGCCGCTTTCCAGCGGTGCCAAGGCGTTGATCTGCAAGGGCGGCGAGCAGTTCGTGATGTTCGTCGTGCCGGCCGATCTCAAGCTGGACGGCAAGGCCGTGCGCCGCGCGAAAGGATGGCGCAAGCTGCGTTTCGCCGACCGCGAAGAAGTGCGGCAACTGACCGGTCTGAGCCCCGGTTCGATACCGCCTTTCGGCAGCCTGTTCGAGTTGCCCACGCTGTGCGACCCGCGGCTTGGCGAAAACGAGACGATCAACTTCAACGCCGGCGACCACGGCATTTCGGTGAGTATGCGATACGACGATTACGTTAGGGTCGAAGGGCCCGAGTTGGGTTCGTTCGGTGCGTGAGGAGCGGGCGATACCGGCGGTAACAACGATCGAACCTGGCCGTACATTGATCGGAGAAATACAATGTTAACACAATGGGTCCTTTCGTGGATGTGCCGCACAGTCGCTGTGTGGGCGCGCGGCAATATAGTAATTCCTGACCGTCACGGATTTTGGGGGGCTTGTTTTCGGCGTCCACCGAGGGAGGCAGAGACCAGTAGGTTATGGAGCCAGTTGTGGTGATATCGCTTTTTGTTTAGACT
>Ga0180429_10003703_pt1 | contig 12335 bp, 11 predicted proteins | sample SS_ome_FD_132428 | JGI IMG/M metagenome (GOLD analysis project Ga0180429, IMG submission 132428) | Hypersaline lake sediment archaeal communities from the Salton Sea, California, USA - SS_1_S_1 metaG | ecosystem: Environmental > Aquatic > Non-marine Saline and Alkaline > Hypersaline > Sediment ... | reverse complement strand
GCTGTCTCGTGGTTATCGCAAGAGCCTTCGGAACGCTGCGTGATCGGCGAAAGACCGAGGTTATGCCGTCCGAACTGGCCGGCATGAACCCGATTGGCGGCGTCATGATGCTGGGCCTGACTTTGCTCTATGTTGCCGCGCTTCAGTTCAAGCTGGCCGGGTTCGGCATCATCACCTTCGTGTACCTGGTGTTGCTGATCCTGGGCATGGAAGGGTTCAAGAGAAACCGCATCCTGCCGGCGGCTGTTCTGGCGGCTCTGGCCGCCTTCGGCGCGCAATACGTCTTCACCGAAATCTTCGTCGTCGACCTTCCGGTCTGAGGAGGACACTTGGACCTTCCCGCTCTCTTCGGTGCCATAGGCCACATCTTCGCCCCCTGGACGTTCTTCATGCTGTTCATCGGCACGTCCCTGGGCATCGTCGTGGGCGCCATTCCCGGTCTGTCCGGCGCGATGCTGATCGCGCTGACCCTTCCGCTGACCTTCTACATGGAGCCGTTCGATGCGGTCGTTCTGCTGATCTCGATGTATGTGGGCGCCATTTCGGGCGGCCTGATCACCGCAACCCTGATGCGGATGCCGGGAACCCCCGCCTCGGTCATGTCGACGCTGGACGGTTATCCCATGGCCCGTTCCGGTCAGCCGGGCCGCGCGCTCGGTCTGGGCATCACGGCCTCTTTCGTCGGCGGGCTGATCTCGTGGATGGTGCTTCTGACCATCACGCAACCTCTCTCGATCCTGGCCACGCGCTTCGGGCCGTTCGAGTATTTCACGCTGATCATGATGGCCATGGTGCTGATCGCCTCGGTCAGCGAAGGCTCCCTGATCAAGGGACTGATCGCGGGATTCCTGGGAATGCTCGTCTCGATGCCCGGCGTCGATCCGTCCAGCGGCATGCCGCGTCTGACCTTCGGCTTCTACCAGCTGAACGGCGGTCTGCAGCTTTTGCCGGTGCTGATCGGCACCTTCGCGGTCAGCCAGGTGCTGAAGGACTGCATGGATCGCGGCGGTGTTCCCGAGCGCCAGGAAGTCAGCTCGTCCCGGATCCTGATGTCGCTCGGCGAAATCCGCCAGAGTGCGGTCAACATGATCCGGTCGTCCTTCATCGGAACCTGGGTGGGCATCCTGCCGGGCATCGGTGCATCCATCGGATCCGTCGTCGCCTATACGGTCGCCAAGAACGTGTCCGACACGCCCGAGAAATTCGGCAAGGGGTCGGAGGAAGGGATCATCGCCTCCGAGGCCGCCAACAACGCAACCGTCGGCGGCGCGCTTATTCCGCTGATCGCGATGGGGATCCCGGGCAGCGTCATCGACGCGATCCTGATCGGCGCCTTGACCATCCATTCGATTCAGCCGGGACCGACCCTGTTCCTGACCAACAACGATATCGTATGGGGAATGATCGCTGCCTGCCTTCTGGCGAACATCCTGATGTTCATCCTCATGGTGTCCTCGGTCCGTCACATCTCCGGCCTGATCTATCTGCCGAAAAGCTTCGTCCTGCCGATCGTCATGATGTTCTGCGTCATCGGTGCCTATGCGCTGAACAACACGATGTTCGATGTCTGGGTGATGCTGGCCTTCGGCGTGATCGGCTATCTGATGGAGCGCGCCGGCATCCCGCTTGGCCCCTTCGTGATCGGCTTCGTCCTCGCGCCCCTCGCCGAGGAAAAGCTGCGCAGCGGGTTGATGATGACGGCGGGAGATTTCTCGCCCATCGTGACCCGGCCCTTCCCGCTGGCATTCACCATCATCGCCATCGGCCTTCTGCTCTGGCCCATCTTGTCGGAACGACGGCGCAAGGCGAAGGCGCGCGACGAAGGGTAGCCAGCGATGAAAACGGTCCTGCTGCTCTACGACTCGCTGACGCTCAGGTCGCTGTCCTGCTACGGCGGCATTCACCCGACGCCGAACTTCGACAGGCTTGCCGCGCGCAGCCTGCAGTTCGACCGGCACTTCGTCGGATCGCTGCCCTGCATGCCTGCGCGGCGGGACCTTCAGACAGGCCGCTTGAACTTTCTGCACCGCTCCTGGGGGCCGCTCGAGCCCTTCGATGTCACCGCCACAGGCCTCATGCGGCAGGCGGGCGTTCACAGTCACCTTGTGACCGACCACTACCACTATTTCGAGAATGGCGGCGCGACCTATCACACGGCTTTCGACAGCTGGGATTTCATCCGCGGTCAGGAAGCCGACCCCTGGGTGCCCTGCATCGACCCGCCGCATGACCTGTTCGCCGCGACCTATCACCCCGAGCAGGTCGAAACGAATCCTTCCGGATATCGGCTTCAGGCCGCGATGAACCGGATGCGCATTCACGAGACACCCGATTTCCCGACGGTCAGAACCTTCGACGCCGGGTTGGCGTTCCTGGATGCCTATGCCGGGAAGGACGATTGGTTCCTGCAGATCGAAGTCTTCGACCCGCATGAGCCCTTCCACGCGCCGCCGGAGTTCCGCGAGCGGTTCCCGACACTGGGTGACAGGATCCGGGACTGGCCACGCTATCGGCGGGACGACCCCGATGACGACACCTCCGATCTTGTGGCAAGCCAGGCCGCGCTTGTCGCCATGTGCGACGCGCAGCTTGGGCGCCTTCTGGATGCGATGGACGCGGGCGACATGTGGCGCGATACGGCGCTGATCGTGACCACCGACCATGGCTTCATGCTGGGCGAGCACGGCTGGTGGGGCAAGAACCGGATGCCGTTCTTCTCGGAGATCGCCCATATCCCGTTGTTCATCCATGTGCCGGGCCAATCGCCGGGACGCTCGCAGGCGCTGAGCCAGAACATCGATGTGATGGCGACCCTTCTTGATCTCTACGGGATCGCGCGGCCCGCGTCGGTGCAGGGCCGGTCGCTTCTGAACGATGCCAAGGGCAGGGACCTGGCGCTGTTCGGCGTCTTCGGCGGTGCCCTGAACGCCACCGACGGCCGCCACAGCTATTTCCGCTATCCCGCCGATATGGAGGCGATGCCTCTCTTCGAGTACACGCTGATGCCTCAGCACAGCGGTACCGCATTCACCGCGGCCGAGCTTTGCCAGGCCACGCTTCATCCCGGTTTCGATTTCACGCAGGGCATGCCCATTCTGCGCATTCCCGCGATCAAGGGGGCCAAGCGCCCGCCGATGCAGGGCGGCGGCTTCGATGACACCGAAACCGTGCTTTACGATCTTGTCGACGATCCGGGTCAGGATGCCCCGTTCCGGAATGCGGAGACCGAGGCCCGGTTCTGTGCCGCGATGATCCGGGAAATGCAGGCGCATGACGCGCCGTCCGAGCTTTACGCCCGATTTGACCTCGAGGTTCCCGCATGACGCGCCCTGTCTTTCCTGAAATCCACTTTCCGCATCTGGAGGGCGTCGAGGTGCCCGACTTCGTCCGGGTGCGCCTGCGCCAACCCGAGCTTCCGCCGCTGGGCGACACGGCCGGAACCGTGGCGGAAGCGCTCGAAGCCTCGGGTCTCTTCGCCCTGCCGGCGGGCGCCGAGATCGCCGTCGCGGTTGGAAGCCGCGGGATCGCCGAGATCGACACCGTTGCCCGCGCGTCGGTCGACTGGCTGAAGGCGAAGGGATACCGCCCCTTCATCGTGCCTGGCATGGGCTCGCATGGCGGCGGCACCGCCGAGGGGCAGAAGTCGGTCCTGGCCAAGCTTGGCGTCAGCGAAGAGCGGATGGGCTGCGAGGTGCGCGCCACGATGGACACCGTGCAATACGGCACGCTGCCCGACGGCACGATCTGTCACTTCGACGCCAACGCAGCCCGCGCCGCGGGCGTTCTGGTGATCAACCGTGTAAAGGCGCACACCAGTTTCCCGCGTCCGATCGAAAGCGGTCTGACCAAGATGCTTGCCGTGGGTCTGGGCAAGGCCGGCGGAGCGGGGCAGGTTCACATGATCGGACCGCGCGGATTTGTCGAGACGCTGCCCGCGCTTGCCGGGATGGTGCTCCAACATGCGCCCATCACCGCCGGCCTCGCCCTGGTCGAGAATGCGCACAAGAAACTCAGCCATATCGAAGCGGTCGCACCCGCCGACTTCGCCGACGCGGATGCAAGGCTCCTTGTCATGGCCAAGTCCGCCATGGCGCGGCTGCCCTTCGATCAGCTGGACGGGCTTCTGATCGAGCGCGTGGGCAAGGAAGTCTCCGGCTCGGGGATCGACCCGGCCATCTCGGGCCGCACCGATATTCGCGGCGTCGACAACCCCGCGACACCCTTTATCCACAAGATCGCGGTTCTGGGGATGACCGAAAAGACGGATGGCAACGGGCTTGGCGTCGGCATGGCCGATTTCATACCGCGGGCCACGGCAAACGCGCTGGACCTGAAGGCCATGTACATGAACGCGCTGACGGCGACGATTCTGGAAAAGGCGCGCATCCCCATCGTCTTGCCTGACGAGCGAACGGTCATCCGGGCGATGGTCGCCACGTGCTGGAACCCGGTATCTCCGCGGCTCTGCCATATCGTCTCGTCGGCGCAGCTGGATGAAATCGCCGTCACGGCCAGCCTGTTGCCGGAGCTTCACGAGAAGGATCTGGTGATCGGCCATGACGATCCGGCGTCCTTGGAGTTCGACGAGGCGGGAACCCTGATCACGAGGCTGGAACGATGAGCCCCAAGAACCTTCTGTTCCTGTTCTCCGATCAGCACGCGGCCCGTGTCATGGGCTGCGCCGGCGATGCGCATGCCGTCACGCCCGCGCTTGACCGCCTGGCGGGCAGGGGGGTGCGGATGACGAACGCCTATTGCCCGTCGCCGATCTGCACGCCGTCGCGCATGTCGATGCTGACCGGACGCCATCCCTCGGCGCAGACCTGCTGGACCAACGACGACGTGCTCGCCTCGGATCAGCCGACATGGCTTCACGCGCTGGGCGCGGCGGGGGTTGTTCCCGGACTTGTGGGCCGGATGCATTCCGTCGGTCCAGACCAGATGCGCGGCTATGCCTGGCGCGAGGTGGGCGATCACTCGCCCAATTATCCCGGTGTCGCCTGGCACAACATGGGGGTTCTGCAGGGCACGAACGACCCGAACCCGGAAAGCGTTATGGCCTGTGGCGCGGGGCAATCGGCCTATGAAGTCAAGGACCACGACACGACCGCGGCCGCGCTCAAGGCGCTGGACCGGGTGGCCGCAAGCGGCGAGCGCTTTGCGATGACCGTGGGTTTCATGCTGCCCCACGCGCCCTATGTCGCGTCGCGTCGATGGGTCGAGCACTTTCTGGAGGTTCTGCCTCCGCCCGAGATCCCGGCCGGGATCAGCGATGCGGGCTGGATCGCCTGGTGGCGCCGGAACCGCGGGATCGAAGAGGTCCCCGAGCGGCAGTCGCGGCTTGCGCGGGCGGCCTATTGGGGGCTGGTCGCGGTTCTGGACGAGATGATCGGCCAGGTTCTCGACAGGCTCGACGCACTGGGGCTGACCGAAGACACGCTTGTCGTCTACGCCTCGGACCACGGCGATCATGTGGGCGAACGCGGGCTTTGGTGGAAGCACACCTTCTTCGACGAAAGCGCCAAGGTTCCGATGATCCTGGCGCATGGATCGCTGAAGCCCGGGACACGCGACGAGGTGGTCAGCCTGATCGACCTGGCCGCGACGATGCTCGATGCGATGGGCGCAGCGCCCTTGCCCGAGTCCAGCGGCCGCAGTTTCTGGCCCCTGCTGACCGGGGGATCGCAGGCCTGGGAAAACGTGGCGTTCAGCGAATACTGCACCGATGCCGTGCCCGCCTGGACCGGGGGCAGGGCGGTGCAGCAGCGCATGCTGCGCGAAGGCGACTGGAAGCTGCACTACTACCACGGCGAGCCGCCGCGGCTCTATGATCTGGCCAATGATCCGAAGGAACTGACCGACCTCGCGGCCGATCCCGCCCATGCCGGGCGGCGCGACCGGATGCTGGCGCGTCTCCTCGACGGATGGGACCCGGACGCCATCCGCGAGACCATGGAGCGGCGGCGCGCGAACAAGGATATCCTGGCGGCCTGGGCCGCCAGGACGAAACCTGTCAGCACGCATCTCTGGCCTCTCGATCCGTCGATGAACCGACTGGACGCCGACTGATGTCCGCCGCCCTGACTCGCGCGACGATCTACCATTTCCGGCATGAGCTTCCCGTGCCGATCCCCACCGTGATGGGGCCGATGACCGCCCGGCCAGCGCTGCTGGTGCGGATCGAGGATACCGAAGGCGCGCAAGGCTGGGGCGAGATCTGGTGCAATTTTCCGCCGGACGGAGACTTTCACCGCGCCCGGCTGGCGTCCCGGCTGCTGCCCGCCGCGCTTGCGGGGATGACGGCGGACACACCCGATCCTTTCGAGCGGATCCTGCGGCGTCTTCACAGGCTGATCATCCAGTGCGGAGAGCCGGGGCCGGTGGCGCAGATCGCCTGCGCGGCCGACATCGCGCTTCACGACCTGCGCGCGCGCCGCGCCGGTCAGTCGCTGGCCGAGGCTCTGGGAGGCCGCGCGGCGGCCGTGCCGGCCTATGCCAGCGGGATCAGCCCCGACACGGCGACGGAACAGGTCGAGCGCATGCGGGCGCTGGGCTACCGGAGCTTCAAACAGCGCATCGGGTTCGGTCCCGACGACGGCATCGGGGCCGCCGAAGAAACCGGACGCTCCCTTGGCCCGGGAGAGAGGCTGATGCTGGACGCCAACCAGGCCTGGGATCTCGAGACGGCGCTGCGCCAGAGCGAGCGGCTCGGACAACTTGATCTGGTCTGGCTCGAAGAACCCATGGCCGCCGATGCGCCGGAGGAGGATTGGATTGCGCTGGCCCGATCCGCGCCGATGCCGCTTGCCGGCGGCGAGAACCTGACCGGACGCGCGCTCGAACGCTCGGTGACGCTGGGCGCACTCGGGGTCATCCAGCCGGATATCTGCAAGTGGGGCGGCCTGTCGACGACACTCAGGATCGCCCGCGCGGCAGTGGCCGAGGGACGTGTCTACTGTCCCCATTTCCTGGGCGGCGGCCTTGGTCTCGCCGCTTCGGCCCATCTGCTTTCCGCGGTCGGTGGCGATGGCCTGCTCGAAGTCGACAGCTCGGAAAACCCGTTCATAGCGGTCTTTTCCGGACGAGGTTTGGCCCTCGAGGACGGACTTTTCCCGATTTCCGATGGTCCGGGGCTTGGCTTCGATCCGGATGTCGAAGCGCTTGGAGATCTTCTTGCTCAACGCCTGGAGGTCGCGCTGTGACGGTCTCGGCGATCGTGATCCATCCCGGTGACAGCGTGGCCTGCCTGCTGCGGGACCACCGCGCCGGGGAATGCCCGGTCTTGCCGTCGGGTCGAGCAGCGGCGCTCGCGGTGGACACGCCCATGGGGCACAAGGTGGCCCTGGGCGCAATTCGCAAGGGAGAGCCGGTGATCAAGTTCGGCGCCGTGATCGGCCATGCCACGAAAGACATCGCGCCGGGCGATCATGTCCATCTGCACAATCTTGAGGGCGGGCTGCGATGAGCGGTTTTCAGGGTTTCCCTCGAAACAGCGGCCGGCCGGGTATCCGCAATCACCTCGTGATCCTGTCGATGTGCGGGCTGAACGCGCCGGGGGCAAGGCGCGTGGCCGAGGCGCTTCCCGAGGCGGTTCTGATTTCCAGTCCCTACGGGCGCGGTCACGTGGGCGCCGACAAGGCGTTTCACGCCCATATGCTGCGGGCCTTCGCCACCCATCCCAACACCGGCGCGGTTCTGATCCTGGCGCCGGATGACGGTCTCTGCGACAGGATGGAGCAGGCGGTCGCCGAGACGGGACGGGCCGTGGCGGGATTTTCGCTCCAGCGCTGGGGCGAGGACGGCACGGCGATGACAAGGGCGGCGGTCGAGGAGGGACGCCGCCTTTTGGCGGACCTGCAAGCGGTGCCGCGGGCGCCCTGCCAGCTGTCCGATCTCGTGATCGCCGCTGAGTGCGGGCACTCGGATGCCTCATCGGGCATCGTCGCCAATCCGCTGGTGGGCGATCTCTTCGATCACCACATCGCCGCCGGCGGCGCGGCCGTCTTTGCCGAAACGCTCGAATGGCTCGGGTGCGAGCCGGGGCTTTATGCCCGCTGCGTTTCGCAGGACGTCTCCGACCGCCTGCGTGCTCTGGTCAGGGCCCGCCACGCGATCACCGAAGCCGCAGGACATGACATTCACATCGGCAACCCGGGGCCGCAGAACCATGAAGGCGGAATCACGACACTGGAAGAGAAGTCTCTGGGCGCGATATCCAAGGGCGGCACCGGGCCGATTTCCGGCGCGCTCGCCGAAGGCGAGCCGATCCCGGGTCCCGGCCTTCACGTGATGGACACGCCCACGCTCTCGCCCGAATCCATCTCGTCCATGGTCGCGGGCGGGGCGCAGCTTGTCATTTTCACCACCGGGCATGGCAATCCCTATGGCAGCGCGCTGGCGCCGACGATCAAGCTGACGGGAAATCCCGATACCGCAAGGCGTCTGCCCGACCAGATCGATTTCGACGCCTCGGAGGTGTTTCGCGGCCTGCGCGACCGCGCGTCGCTCTTGCCGGAACTGACAGGGCTGATCGGCCGGATCTGCGGCGGCGCCCTGACGGCGGTCGAGCGGAACCGGGAAGGCGACGAGGTGATCTCGCGCCTCGGGCCCTCGGTATGAGCGGGCATGTCCACATAACGCCGCTGGGTGGCATGGCGGGCGACATGTTCGTCGCCGGGATGCTGGATGCCTTCCCGGAGTTCACCGACCCCGTGATGGAGGCGACGCGGGCGGTGTTGCCGGGCCGGGCCGCCTCGCTTGCGCCGGTTGCAAAGGCGGGGTTGGCCGCCCGTTCCTTCGCCGTGCCGGACCAGGACCAGTCCGCGCCGATCCACTATCCCGAGATGGACGGCATGATGGCGGCTGCGGATCTGCCTCAGGACGCCCGGCACCATGCCCGCGCCATGCTGAGGCGTCTGGCCGAGGCCGAAGCCGCGGTTCATGGCGTGCCGCTCGAAAAGGTGCATTTCCACGAGATCGCCGATTGGGACACGCTGGCGGATCTGACCGCGGCGGGCGTGCTGATCGCACTTTTGGATGGCTGGAGCTGGAGTTTCGATCCTCTGCCGCTCGGCGCGGGCACGATCCGGACGGCGCACGGGCGCCTGCCCGTTCCCGCCCCGGCGACGGCCCGGCTGCTTCAGGGCCTCGCGGTTCAGGACGACGGCATCCCCGGCGAGCGTGTCACGCCCACCGGGGCCGCGATCATGCGCCATATCTTCGAGGCTTTGCCTCTCCGGTCCCGCCCCATGGGGCGCCTGCGCGCTACCGGCTATGGCGCGGGCAGCCGGGATTTGCCGGGCCTTCCCAATGTGGTGGTGGTGCAGGTGATCGAAGGGGCCGCGCAGGACAAGGACAGGGTCGCCGTTCTGGAATGGGACGTCGACGACATGACCGGGGAAGAGATCGCCGTGGCGGCCGATCATCTGCGGACCCGCGACGGCGTTCTTGATGTCGTGACCATGGCGCTGACCGGAAAGAAGGGCCGCCCCTGCACGGGGTTCAGGGTGCTGGCCGTGCCGGCAAGGGCGGATGACATCGCGCAAGCCGTGTTCGCCCAGACCTCGACGCTCGGTCTCCGCCTTCGGCAGGATCAGAGGCTCGTCCTCCCGCGCCAGATCGTGCCCGGCGGCAAACGTGCGCTGCGCCCCCTGGCCGAGACGGTCAAGGCCGACAGCGACGGCCTTGCAACCCTGCCGACCCTGGCCGAGCGGCGCGCAAGGGCGCGGGAGATCGAACAATGATGTCCGGACTGGCAGACGCGCTTTCCCGCCATGACGCGCTGACCATAGCGGTCAGCGGCGGGGTGGACAGCATGACGCTGGCGCATGTGGCGCATGCTGTCCTCGAAGATCGGGCCCGCATGGTGCACGCCATCTCGCCCGCCGTTCCCGAACTGGCGACCCGGCGGGTGAGGGAGCATGCCACGCGCGCCGGGTGGCGGCTGGATATCGTCGATGCGGGTGAATTTCAGGATCCGCGCTATCGCGCAAATCCGGTGAACCGCTGCTTCTTCTGCAAGTCCAATCTCTACTCCACCATTGCCGGGCTGACGGAAGGCAGGATCGCCTCCGGCACGAACACCGACGATCTGGGCGATTTCCGTCCCGGCCTCGAGGCCGCGCAGCACTGGCGGGTGGTGCATCCCTATGTCGAGGCCGGTCTCGACAAGTCAGCCGTCTACGCCTTGGCGCGTGAACTGCGCCTTGGCGATCTGGCCGCGCTTCCGGCGCAGCCCTGTCTTGCCAGCCGGATCGAGACGGACATCGCCGTTACCGCGGACGACCTGGCGTTCGTTGACCTTGTCGAGACACTCGTTCGCGCGGAACTCGGCCCATCGGCCACCGTTCGTTGCCGGATCACCCATGCCGGCGTGATCATCGAAACCGAAGCCGGTGTCCTGCCGGCGGTGGATCTCGCCCGCGTCTGCCACGAAAGCGGGCGCGTCTATCTTGGCCATCGCCCCTATCGCCGCGGCGCGGCTTTCCTGAGGGCTGCGGAGTGACGGACCATCGCATGGACTGGGACCGCGTTTCGCGCACCGGCACCGCCGAGGCGGTCCTGTGCGACAGCAAGTCGGATGACCAGGTTGCGGCAATTCTCTTGACCGCCCAGCAGGCGGGGCGGCGTCTCTTGCTGACGCGGCTTGCGCCGGAGCGGGCCCGGGCGCTGGCGCATGCCGATCTCGACTATGACGCGCTTAGCCAGACCGGCATTCTGGGCGGACCTGCGGCAGAGCCCTTGCGCAACGGCATCGGGATCGTGGCTGCGGGAACATCCGACCTTCCGATCGCGGCCGAGGCGCAGCGTACGCTTGCCTTCCACGGTGTCGCCGCGCCGATCATCGCGGATGTGGGCGTCGCCGGTCTCTGGCGGCTCATGGAACAGGTCGAGGCGCTGCGCGAACACCGGATCCTGATCGCCATCGCCGGCATGGAAGGTGCGCTGTTCAGCGTGCTGACCGGTCTTGTCCGCGCGCCCGTGATCGCCGTGCCCGCACCTGTCGGACACGGCGTCGCCCAGGGGGGACGCTTGGCCCTTGACGCGGCGCTGGGCAGCTGCGCCGCCGGGCTTGTCGTGGTGAATATCGGCAACGGGTTTGGCGCCGCCTGCGCCGCCCTGCGCATGTTGGGGGACGGATGAGCGGGCTCGCGGCAGAACTCTTCTCGATCCGGGTCACGCCGGCGACGACCTGGCTGTTCGTGGCGCTGAGCGATGGCCGGCTTACGGGTTGGGGCGAGGCGACGCTGAACGGGCGAGAGCAGGCGATTGCGGAGTATTTTCAGAGCTTGCCGGATCGTCTCGAGACGGCGGATTTCGACGGGTTGCGCTTCGACACGCTGCCGCGCGCCGCACTGTCCTCGGCCATCTTGCAGGCACATGCGGACCTTTCCGCCCGACAGACCGAAAGTTCTCTGCCCGATCATCTGGGCGGCACGGCAAGGAGTGGCATCGGCGTCTATGCGAACGTCAACCGCCGCACGCGGGATCGCAGCCCGGCCGGGATGGCCGCCAGCGCCCGAGATGCCCTCGATCATGGGCACACCGCAATCAAGATCGCGCCTTTCGACGAAGTGCGCCCCAGCCAATCCCGCTCCGAGATGGCACAGGCGATGGAACTGGGGCTGGCCCGTATCGGGGCCGTGCGGGACGCGATCGGCGCGCGGCGCCTGATGGTGGATTGTCACTGGAGGTTCGATGTCGACGGCGCGAAGGCGCTGATCGACGCCTGCGCGCCCCTCGGTCTCTACTGGCTCGAATGCCCGATTGCCGAGACGGATGCGGCGATCCCTGATCTTGTCGCCCTGCGCGGCCGCGCGAATGCGGCGGGCATGCGCCTTGCCGGTCTGGAAACCGCGATCCGGCGCGAGGGTTTCGCGCCCTACCTTGCGGCCGGCGCCTATGACGTGATGATGCCGGATATCAAGTATTGCGGCGGTCCCCGCGAAATGATGGCGATCGCCGCGGACCTGGCGCGCCATGGCGTCGCCTTCTCGCCGCACAACCCGTCGGGTCCGATCTGCCATCTTCACAGCCTTTGCGTCTGCGCGACCCTGGCCGAAAGCGATCTTCTCGAGACCCAGTTCGACGAGACACCGATGTTCGAGAGCCTGGTTGGGGGCGATGTGCCGGCCGTCATCGACGGACAGATGGCGGCCCCGGTGTCCGGGGCAGGTCTTGGCATTGCGGTTGACGTTTCGGGCGCCGAGGTCATGACATGACGGATCAAGCCCTCGGTATCACGGTCATGCCCGAATACGCCCAGTCCGAGGGCATCGAGGCCGTTCTCGACAGGATCACGGGGATCGCGAGGGCCGGCTCGCTGACGACCTCGC
>Ga0180429_10003701_pt1 | contig 12335 bp, 17 predicted proteins | sample SS_ome_FD_132428 | JGI IMG/M metagenome (GOLD analysis project Ga0180429, IMG submission 132428) | Hypersaline lake sediment archaeal communities from the Salton Sea, California, USA - SS_1_S_1 metaG | ecosystem: Environmental > Aquatic > Non-marine Saline and Alkaline > Hypersaline > Sediment ... | reverse complement strand
TTCGGCCGTACTGGCGGGGATTGCGGGTGCTCTGTATGTCCCGCAGGTCGGCATCATCAATCCCAGTGAATTCCAGCCGCTCAACTCCATCGAAGTGGTGGTATGGGTGGCAATGGGCGGGCGCGCGACGCTGTATGGCGCGGTGATTGGTGCCTTGGGCGTGAATTATGCGAAGACCTGGTTCACCGGGGCTATGCCGGATGCCTGGCTGTTTGCATTGGGCGCGCTGTTTGTCTTCGTGACACTGTTGTTGCCCAAGGGGATCGCGGGGCTGTTCCGCCGCAAGGATGGTGCAGCATGAGCAAGCCGCTGATTCGGCGCGATCGCGTATTCGATTTCATGGTGCCAACTGAAGTCGACGATCTCGACCTGTCGCATGGTACCGTTCTGTACATGGAAGACGTGTCGGTGTCCTTTGATGGCTTCAAGGCCATCAACGACCTGAACTTCTATGTGGATGCGGGCGAGCTGCGTGCGGTGATCGGTCCCAATGGCGCGGGGAAGACCACCATGATGGACATCATCACCGGAAAGACGAGGCCGGACACGGGTACCTGCTGGTTTGGGCAACGCCATAACCTGTTGCGCATGGACGAGCCGGAGATCGCGCAGGCAGGTATTGGGCGAAAGTTCCAGAAGCCGACGGTATTTGAGTTTCATACCGTCGCTGAAAACCTGGAACTGTCGATGGCGGGTAGCAAGGCCGTCTGGCCAACCCTGGTCGCACGCCTGAGCGGCGAACAGCGTGATCGCATAGATGAGGTGTTGGAAATTATCGGACTCAAGGAAGAGGCCGGCCAATTGGCCGGGTCATTGTCGCACGGGCAGAAGCAGTGGTTGGAAATAGGCATGCTGCTGATGCAGAACCCGCTGTTGCTGTTGGTTGATGAACCGGCAGCAGGCATGACCCACCAGGAGATGGATCGTACCGTCGAACTGCTGACCTCGTTGGCTGGGGAACATTCGGTGGTGGTGGTCGAACACGATATGGATTTTGTGCGTGCACTCAACTCCAGGGTGACGGTGTTACACCAGGGTAGCGTTTTGGCCGAGGGCAACATGGATCACGTGCAGAACGACCCTCAGGTCATCGAAGTCTACCTGGGAGAGTGAACATGCTGAGCGTCAAACAACTCAACCAGTTCTACGGGGAATCTCATACGCTGTGGGACCTGGATATGGAAGTGCCCAAAGGCAAGTGCACCGTGCTGATGGGGCGCAACGGTGTGGGCAAAACCACCTTGCTGCAAAGCATCATGGGGCTGCTGTCGATTCGTTCCGGTGAGATTCTCTACAACGACAAGCCGATTCAGAAACGCAGTGCGGAATCCCGCGCCCCGATGGGCCTGGGTTACGTGCCGCAGGGGCGACAGATATTTCCCTTGCTCACTGTTGAAGAGAACCTGCGGATTGGCCTGCCTGCTCGGGATGATGGTCGTAATGATGTGCCTGAGTTCATTTACGAGCTGTTTCCTGTGCTCAAGGAAATGCTGGGCAGGCGCGGTGGTGACCTGTCCGGGGGGCAACAACAACAACTGGCCATTGGACGCGCCCTGGTAACCGATCCACAGCTGCTGATCCTCGACGAACCGACCGAGGGTATCCAACCCAATATCGTCGCCATGATCGGCGACATCATCCGTAAACTGATCGACGAGATTGGTCTGACGGTTTTGCTGGTGGAACAGAAATTGCCATTTGCTCGCCGCGTGGGCGACAACTTCGTGATTCTCGATCGGGGCAGGGCAGTGGCCAGCGGTGACATGCCGGACCTGAACGACGAGCTGATAAAACAATACCTGACCGTATAAGAGTAAGGAGATACAGATGAACCGAGGGGCTTTTGTTGCCGGATTTTCCCTGCTGAGCATGCAGGCGCACGCGCATGTCAGCCATGCACAAGGCTTGGCACATGCCACCGAACATCTTTGGCTATTGTTGGCGATGGTACCGGTTGCGATTTTGATGCGTCCGCTGACCCGCCGCCTGCTGCGCAAATTCAAGCGCTGAGCATGAGCATGACAGAGGCCGTGTCGCAAGATGCGGGCTGGTCGGCCTTCCTGAATCTGGGGTTTAGGCCATCGCCGGACAAAACGGTGTTGGCAAAACGCGAACGTTCTGGACCGTTGGCGGTACAACGGCCATTCTACCCGGAGGGCGAGGTATGCCATGTTTACCTGCTGCATCCTCCCGGCGGCGTTGCCGGGGGCGACCAGTTGCGGATCGACGCTGAGTCGGCGCCCGCCAGCCGCGCATTGGTCACTACGCCAGGGGCAACAAAATTTTACCGAAGCACTGGCGCGCTCGCATACCAGACGCAGCATCTCCGGATAGCAGACGCTGCCAGCCTGGAGTGGATGCCACAGGAGAACATCTTTTTCCCTGGTGCACAGGTAAACATGCGAACCCGCGTGGATCTGCACGGTGCAGCGCGCCTGGCCTTCTGGGAGATACATTGTCTAGGTCTTCCTGTGATCCAGGAAGACTTCAATCAAGGCAACCTGGATTCCCGCCTCGAAATCCGCCGGGATGGCAAACCATTGCTGCTGGAACGTCTGCGTGTTGATCCGCATAGCCGCCTGCGTTCGTCATTGCTCGGTGGAAAGCCTGTAACGGGGACGGCGGTCTTTAACCATGCGGAGCGCTCCCATCTCGGGCTTGTCCGCGACCGGATTGATGCCTTGGCCATAAAGGTTGCCGGTGCCACGCTGATTGAGGACCTGCTGGTAGTGCGTTATCTCGGTGATTCGACCGAGCAGGCAAGAAAAGTTTTTACAGATATCTGGAGCGTGTTGCGCGAACCCTTGATGGACAGGCCGGCGAGCCTTCCACGTATCTGGAACACCTAGAGAACACTTTTATGGAACTGACACCCAGAGAAAAAGACAAGCTGCTGATCTTTACTGCGGCCTTGCTGGCTGAACGACGCAAGGCGAAAGGATTAAAGCTGAACTACCCGGAATCGGTTGCCCTGATCAGTGCCGAGATCATGGAGGGTGCACGTGAGGGTAAAAGCGTGGCCGAACTCATGGATTACGGGCGTACCTTGCTCAGCACTGATGACGTGATGGAAGGTGTGGCCGAGATGATCCACGACGTCCAGGTCGAGGCGACTTTTCCGGATGGCACCAAGCTGGTGACGGTTCACGATCCGATTATCTGAGGAGATGGAAGATGATTCCAGGTGAAGTCATTGCCGCCGATGGCGAAATCGAATTGAACAGCGGTCGTGCTACGGTGACCGTGTCGGTAGCGAATACCGGCGACCGTCCCATCCAGGTCGGCTCGCATTACCATTTCTACGAAACAAATCCCGCACTCGGGTTCGATCGGGAAAAAACCCGCGGTTTTCGTCTCAACATTGCTGCGGGCACTGCAGTACGTTTCGAGCCAGGCCAGACCCGCGAGGTCGAACTGGTTGCCTATGCGGGCGATCGCCAGGTGTTCGGTTTCAACGGCAAGGTCATGGGAGGGCTGGACTGATGACCACGATCTCAAGACAAGCCTATGCCGAGATGTATGGCCCGACCACCGGTGACCGGGTGCGCCTGGCCGATACCGAGCTGTTTATCCAGGTCGAGGAAGACAGGACCGTTTATGGCGATGAAGTGAAGTTTGGTGGTGGCAAGGTCATCCGCGATGGCATGGGCCAGGGTCAGGCATGCGCCAGCGAGGTGGTTGACGTCGTAATCACCAATGCCCTGATCCTCGACTGGTGGGGCATCGTGAAAGCCGATGTCGGGATCAAGGACGGCCGTATTGCGGGTATAGGCAAGGCCGGCAACCCGGACGTGCAGCCCGGTGTGGATATCGTAGTCGGTCCGGGTACTGAAGCAATTGCAGGCGAGGGCCAGATTCTCACCGCCGGGGGGATCGATTCGCATATTCACTTTATTTGCCCACAACAGGTGGAAGAGGCGTTGATGTCGGGCGTGACCACCATGCTTGGTGGTGGAACGGGTCCGGCCACGGGTACGAATGCCACGACCTGCACGCCGGGGCCCTGGAACATCCATCGCATGCTCGAGGCGGCAGAAGCGCTGCCGATGAATCTGGGCTTTCTCGGCAAGGGCAATGCTTCGCGTCCGAATCCCCTGTCAGAGCAGATCAGGGCCGGAGCTATCGGCTTGAAGTTGCACGAGGATTGGGGCACCACGCCGGCGGCAATCGACAACTGCCTGACGGTTGCCGAGAATGAAGATGTCCAGGTGGCCATCCATACCGATACGCTTAACGAATCCGGCTTTGTTGAACACACGCTGGCCGCGATGAATGGCCGCACCATCCATACCTACCACACGGAGGGTGCGGGTGGCGGCCATGCCCCGGACATCATCAAGGCGGCGGGCTACAGCCACGTGCTACCTTCATCGACGAATCCGACCCGTCCCTACACGGTCAACACCGTCGATGAACATCTGGACATGTTGATGGTATGTCACCACCTGTCACCATCCATTGCCGAGGACGTGGCCTTTGCCGAATCGCGTATCCGTCGGGAGACCATTGCGGCGGAAGATATCCTGCATGATCTCGGTGCCTTCTCCATGATCGCTTCCGACTCGCAGGCGATGGGGCGTGTGGGCGAGGTCATCACGCGTACGTGGCAGACAGCGCACAAGATGAAGGTTCAACGAGGCAGTCTGAGTGGTGATCCGGCTGAGTCCGATAACCTGCGTGCCAAGCGCTACATTGCCAAGTATACGATCAACCCGGCTATCACCCACGGCATCGCACATGAGGTCGGTTCACTCGAGGTCGGAAAGCTGGCCGACCTGGTGTTATGGAAGCCGGCGTTCTTTGGTACCAAGCCTAGCCTGATCCTCAAGGGCGGCATGATTGCCGCTGCACCGATGGGCGATCCCAATGCCTCCATCCCAACGCCGCAGCCGGTGCACTATCGCTACATGTTCGGTGCACTCGGCAACGCACGCAGTGCCACGCGCATGACCTTCTTGTCGCAGGCCGGGTACAAGGCAGGCATCCACCAGGAATTGGGTCTGAATTCGCTGGTTGGTGTCGTGCGCAACTGCCGAAATGTCAGCAAGGAAGACATGGTGCTCAACAGCTGGATGCCGACTATCGAGGTCGATTCGCAGACCTACGAGGTGCGTGCCGATGGCGAGTTGCTGACCTGTGAGCCGGCCGTTGAGTTGCCGATGGCGCAACGCTATTTCTTGTTCTGAGAGAGCTTGTTTCAGTATGTTAAAGATTACGCAACGCGTTGATGATGGCGATCCGGCGACAACCCTGACGCTGCCTTTGGAGCAACGCGTCAAGGCGCGCCTTCGGGTCATGCTTGACGATGGGCGCGAAGCGGGGCTGTTCCTCGATCGCGGGCCGATCATGCGCGATGGCGACCTGCTGCAAGGCGATGATGGTAGCGTGGTGCAAGTAAAGGCTGCCGAGGAGCCGGTATCGGTGGTGAAAACCGATGACGCACACCTTCTCGCGCGCGCCTGTTACCATCTGGGCAACCGCCACACCCCGCTGCAGATACTCAACGGCGAACTGCGTTATCAGCACGATCATGTGCTGGATGACATGGTCAGCAAGCTGGGAATACCCGTTTCTTTTGCGCGATTGCCGTTTGAGCCTGAACCCGGAGCTTACGGCGAGCATGGTAGTGAGCATACCCATGGGCACAGTCATTCTCACGGACATGTGCATGCACACTGAGGCGAGTTCACTTTTTCCGCCCGGGCAGTCCTTGTCCCAGCTGCGCCTGATGCAGTTGGTCAGTCCGGCCTTGCCGATTGGAGGTTTTACCTATTCGCAGGGCCTTGAATATGCGGTTGAAGCTGGCTGGGTAACGGATGTGCCAGGCCTGCAGGACTGGTTGCTGGGCCAGATCGAAGACACCGTTGCCTGCCTTGAGGTCCCGGTACTGGCGCGTCTGTACCACGCGTGCGTTTCCCGGGATTTGGATGCACTCGAGGAATGGAGTCACTACCTGTTGGCCTCCCGGGAGACGGCTGAACTTCGACTGGAGGAACAACAGCGTGCCCGTGCGTTGGCGCGACTTCTGGTTGACCTGGGTGTTTCTGATGCGAAGCATTGGGTGACGGCGATGCATCATTGCCAGGCGGCCCCCTACGCCTTGGCCGCCGTGGGGTGGGGCATCCGACTGCCGGAAGCTGCTTTGGGATATGCCTGGAGCTGGCTGGAGAATATGGTGGCGGCAGCGATTAAATTGGTCCCGCTTGGGCAGACCGATGGTCAGCGTGTACAGCTGGCACTGGCCGAATCCATACCCGATGCTGTGAAAAAGGGACTCGCGCTGGATGATGACCAGGTCGGTGCCTCTGCACCCGCTTTGGCGCTGGCAAGCAGTCTGCACGAGACACAATACACAAGACTATTCAGGTCGTGAGATGAATGACAACAAAACACCCGTAAGAATTGGGGTTGGCGGGCCTGTGGGTTCGGGCAAGACCGCATTGCTTGAAGCGGTATGCAAAGCCATGCGCGAAAAGTACGACATCGCCGTTGTTACCAATGACATTTATACTCGTGAAGATCAGGAGATTCTTACCCGCGCAGAAGCCTTGCCCGCCGAACGCATTGTCGGTGTTGAAACCGGCGGATGCCCGCATACCGCGATCCGGGAGGATGCCTCGATGAACCTGATGGCCGTCGCCGATCTGCAGGCGAAGTTCCCTGACCTGGATGCCGTGTTTATCGAAAGCGGGGGCGATAATCTATCAGCGACATTCAGTCCGGAGCTGGCTGACCTGATGATCTATGTGATCGACGTATCCGAGGGAGAGAAGATTCCTCGCAAGGGTGGGCCGGGTATCACCAAGTCGGATCTGCTGGTGATCAACAAGATCGATCTCGCTCCCTACGTGGGTGCGTCCCTGGATGTCATGGAGGCGGACACAAAGCGTATGCGCGGTGAGCGGCCATACGTGTTGACCAATTTCAAGGAAGGAAAGGGACTCGATGAAGTCCTTGCCTTCATCGAGCACGCCGGGATGCTTTCGTAAACCCGTCAGACTTTGAAGCGGGTTACAGAACCTTTCAGCTGTTCGATGGCGTTTTCCATGTCCGCTGATGTCTGCAGCATTTTTTCTACATCGTCAGCATTATTATTGGCGACATTGCTGATATGTACGATGTTCTGACTGATCTCGCCGATTGCCGAGCTTTGCTCACGCGTCGCATTGGCAATCTGCTGGTTCAACTCCTTCATACGCGTGACGGAATCGCTGACGCCGAGCAGGGCCGTGGCGGCCTCCTGGCTGCGATTCAGGGCCTCGTTGGCAAACTCGGTGCTTTGAGACATGTCCACCACTGCTTGCGAAGCACCTTGTTGCAGGCGTTCGATGATGGCATTGATCTCTTCGGTGGATTCACGGGTGCGGCTGGCCAGGGTGCGAACCTCATCGGCCACTACCGCAAAGCCACGGCCCTGTTCCCCTGCGCGTGCCGCCTCGATAGCGGCATTGAGCGCCAGTAGGTTGGTTTGCTCGGCAATCGCATGGATGACTTCGAGCACTGTTCCCACATCCTGGCTGTCGGCAGACAAGGCATTCACGGACTGGGCGGCAGACTGCAATTTAGCCACCAGCGCGTCAGTGGTCTGGCTGGCAGCGTTCACAATCGAACCGCCTTGCTCAGTTTCACTTGAGGCTGTATTAGCGGCTTCCAGGGCCTGGTTGGCATGCGTGGAGATGTCTTCAGCGGAATGGCTGACTTCATGCATTGCCGTGGCAACCTGCTCGCTGTACTGGCGCTGTTCATCGGAGCCCTGGCGAGTGCTGTCCGCAATGGTCTGCAGACCGCTCGCGCTGTTCTGGATGCGTCCGACGGACTGGCAGGCGGCATCAATTACGCCAGCGATCTGGGCGACCATGCCGTTGAATCTGCCTTGCAGGGAATTTTCGTCCGCCTCGCCACGTTGACTCAAATCGATCGCGCCATCTGTATTGCTGAGTTTCTCGATCATGTTGTTCAGCTGCTCAGCCTGTCTCCCGGTGTTTTGCAGCTGGTGAGCAATGATCACCAGTACCGCAGTTTCCACCACCACGTAGCCCGCGTGAATCAGCACGATGGAAAAGCCGGTGCGGTTTTCGAAAACGTAGACGGGCAGCCCCTGCGTATTCAGGTAATCGAAGCCGAGGTGGTGCACCGCGATCAGGCCGGCCCCCGCTAGAATCGGCCAGGGATCTCGATAGTAGAGCAGGAAGGCGAGCAGCACGAAGATGCCGAAATGGATCTCAACCATGCCGTGACCCTGCTGTATGTGAAGGGCGCAGAACACCATGAAGCTCAGGGCAAAGGCCACCCGTGAGATCAACTGGCCCGGCATCAGGCGGCTGATGGCGGCAGGAACGAGCAGTGCAGGCAGGCCGATGGCGAATGCCTCGACCCAGGTGCCGTGCCACGGAGCCAGCGCCAGGCTGAATAAAAACAGCCCGGCGGTGACACCAAGCATCAGGGTGTCACCTTTGCGGTAGGTGTAATCCATTGTGAGATTGCCAGTACTCATGTTCTCTCCCGAGAGGTTAGGTATGCATGTTCCAGTCGCAGAAGCAGCCGCTCCCAAGCACGTTGACTTGAGGTTGCGCTGATCCGGTGAGCGCTCGATCGATAGCCCTTTCGACATAGGTGCCGGTGCCAGTGAAACAACCAGCGCCGAAGCTGTAAGGCCCGAAATATTCCAGCCGTCCCGATTGCCCAAGTACCAGGGCCGCTGGTGTTGATGTTTCCGCAAGGTGGTCAAGCAGTCGCGGTGTCAACGAGTCGGGAAGGTTCTCCCCGGCGCGCACAGCCACGAAATGCACCTGCTCGGAACCATAGTGTTCGCGAATACGCTCACGGTGAGGTCGGTTGATTCGACTGCAGTAGCAGTCTTCATCGATCAGTTCGATCACAGTGACACGTCCACCGGTGCGGCCAAGGGAGGCTTGATCAGAGGCCAGCGCCACAAACGGCGAGTAGTCCTGGCTGAACGGCCGGATCAGCTGTCCCTGAAACCACCAAAACGCGAAAATCGCGGAAACCAGCCAGAAGGCCAGCAGGCCAAAGGCCACCTTGGTCTTCAGTGCTTTGTCCAAAGCATCCCACCCCAAAAAACACTGTTATGGGTGCTGAGACGGCAGATGTTCAGGAATATTGAGCGCGACTTGTACAGGACGGGATGGTTTCAGCCGAAATCGTAGTGTTTCTCGACGTCTTCCAGGATCTCCCAAACGCAGTTCATGCCCTTGGGGAAGGTGATCAGGTCTCCACGGCGAAACTCCTGCGGCTCGCCGCCTTCGGGAGTGACGATAAATTTGCCCCGAATGATGTAGCAGGTCTCCGGCTGTGCGTAAGTCCAATCAAACTGACTGGCCTCTTTGCGCCAGATCGGCCAGTCGTACACCCCGAGAACCTCGAGCTTCATCGGGGAAGGGTTGCGTTCGAGGAGAATTTCGTTGGACATCTGGAAACGGTTCCTGAAGGTAACAAGAAGGTTATGTTAACCGAAGCGTCAGCCCTGATTTATTTTTGCAGCAGGTAAATCCGTAAGGTTTTTGCCGCTCATGGTGTTAAATAGGCGCCTATGACTACGGGAATTTCTGAACTGGTGACGATGCTGGCCGATCGATTGCAGGAATCGGGCGAAAAGCTTGCCTGTGCCGAATCCTGCACAGGTGGGTGGATCGCCAAGGTGCTGACGGATATGCCGGGTTCAAGTGCCTGGTTTGACCGAGGCTTTGTGACGTACAGCAACCAGGCCAAGCAGGAGATGCTGGGTGTTTCGAGGCAAACTCTGGATGACCGCGGTGCGGTCAGCCGGGAGACGGTACTTGAGATGGCTCGGGGTGCCCTGGTTCACAGCGCAGCCGGGTACGGCATTGCAGTCAGCGGAATTGCCGGGCCTGGCGGGGGCACAGTCAGCAAGCCGGTGGGGACTGTGTGGATTGGTTGGGCAGGCGAGGGCTTCGCCGAAGCGGCGTGTGAGCATTTCGAGGGGGACCGGGACGCCGTGCGGTCGGCTGCTGTGCGTGCGGCTCTACAGGGGTTGTTGGATCGTCTGTGAACGAATCCGCCACACGTTTGTTCTTCGCTTTGTGGCCGGATGATGCGACGCGTGATGCTTTGCGTGACTGGCAGCGGATTTGCGTGCCGAAAGGCGCCCGCAAAACGCACCGTGAGGATCTGCATCTGACATTGCATTTCCTCGGGCAGGTGCCTGCCGAAAAGGTCGTTGAGCTGAAAGTCCTGGGCGCCAGCCAGGCACCGGAAACCTTTCAACTGACGCTCGGTCACCTGGGGCATTTTTCCCGCCCAGGGGTGCTGTGGGCCGGGCCGGAAAACGTGCCCGAGGGTTTGAAAGACTTGCACGAAGATCTTGGTGAGGGGCTGCGGGAGTTGGACCTGAGCGTGGAATCGCGTCCTTACCGACCGCATGTCACGCTCGCCAGGAAAGTGCGGAAGCTTCCGCAAGATATTGAATTAAAAAAAATTAATTGGAATGTCAGGCAGTGGGGCCTGGTTCGGTCGCGGCCCGGTAATCTCCCTTTATACGAACCGATAGCGATTTGGCCAATCGGTGAAAAATAACACTGGAAAACAAAAAGAGAACAAACTACACTCCTTCGCAACGAAGATTTTCGCAACGATTGTCATCGGGGGAGAGAGTGATGGACGAGAATCGTAAAAAGGCGCTGGCAGCTGCGCTGAGTCAGATCGAGAAGCAGTTCGGCAAGGGCTCTGTCATGCGTATGGGCGATGCAAACGCGGTACGCAACATCGAAGCCATTTCCACAGGCTCTTTGAGCCTGGATATCGCACTGGGTATCGGCGGGCTGCCCAAGGGGCGCGTTGTCGAGATTTACGGCCCGGAATCCTCGGGTAAAACCACGATGACATTGCATGCGGTGGCCGAGGCACAAAAAATCGGCGGTACCTGCGCGTTTGTTGATGCAGAACACGCGCTTGACCCCGTTTATGCGGAAAAGCTGGGCGTGGACATGGACGAACTGCTGGTTTCCCAGCCGGATACTGGCGAGCAGGCCCTGGAGATCACCGACATGCTGGTACGCTCGGGCGCGGTCGATATGATCGTGGTTGATTCCGTCGCGGCCCTGACGCCGAAGGCCGAAATCGAGGGCGAAATGGGTGATTCGCATGTTGGCCTCCAGGCTCGCCTGATGTCACAGGCGCTGCGCAAGCTCACCGCGAATATCAAGAGATCCAACTGTATCGTCATCTTCATCAACCAGATCCGCATGAAGATTGGGGTGATGTTCGGCTCTCCGGAAACCACCACCGGTGGTAACGCGCTCAAGTTCTACTCGTCGGTACGCCTGGATATCCGCCGCATTGGTGCGATCAAAAAGGGTGACGAGGTCGTGGGCAACGAGACCAAGGTGAAAGTGGTCAAGAACAAGGTGTCACCACCTTTCAAACAGGCAAACTTCGAGATCATCTACGGCGAGGGTGTTTCGCGCGAAGGCGAAATTATCGAGCTTGGTGTGGCGCTTGGCCTGGTCGAGAAAGCCGGTGCCTGGTACAGCTGCCAGGGCGAGCGCATCGGCCAAGGCAAGGAAAACGTACGCAAGTACCTGAAGGAGAACCCGGAGCTTGCGCAGAACATCGAGGCGCAGATCCGCGAGGCGATGTTCCCCAAGGCGGACGCAGAAGGTGCACCCGCCGATAGTGAGAAGGAAGGCGCCTGATGTGCCAGGCAGAGGATGTGCTGTCGATTGAGATGACGGCCATCAAGCTGCTCGCAGCTCGTGAACACAGTGTTTACGAGCTGCGCAACAAGCTGGCGACCCGATATCCCGATCGCGAACTGACCGAGCGGGTGCTGGCTGATCTACAGCGGCGCAGCCTGCTGTCCGATGAGCGCTTCACCGAACAGTACATCGGTATGCGTACCAGCAAGGGATACGGTCCATTGCGCATCCGCGCAGAATTGTCAGAAAAAGGCATCGACAGCGAGTTAATCGAAGCCTGGCTGGATGGCAATCCGCGCGAGTGGGCCGCGCGGATGCGGGAAGTGGCTCTGCAACGATTTGGCGACGATCTGGCAGAGGATCGCAAAGAGCAGGCCAAGAGGGCGCGTTTTCTCTCTTATCGTGGGTTTCCGGAAAGCCTGATCCGCAGCTATTTATGGGATTGAAATCTTGTTTCCCGCCATGCCTGTTGGGGAGTCCGACAAGGGATGCCGGCAGTTTTCGCTATCTGACTGAAATAGCGTGGCTTTATTGAAGAAATTCTTCCCTGGTGATGGTGACATTCAAGGCGAACGGCCCTACCATTCTGCCTTCTAAGTTATTCGCCACGTTCTCCCATGAAAACCAGCGCCGATATCCGCTCAGCATTTCTTGATTTTT
>Ga0180429_10003699_pt1 | contig 12345 bp, 7 predicted proteins | sample SS_ome_FD_132428 | JGI IMG/M metagenome (GOLD analysis project Ga0180429, IMG submission 132428) | Hypersaline lake sediment archaeal communities from the Salton Sea, California, USA - SS_1_S_1 metaG | ecosystem: Environmental > Aquatic > Non-marine Saline and Alkaline > Hypersaline > Sediment ... | reverse complement strand
CCGAACGCGATACCCAGCCCCTCACCGGTGAGCGCGTCGACGTATCCGGCTGCGTCGCCTACCAGCATCACCCGTCCCAGTGCTCGGCCGCGCACCCGCTGGCGCAGCGGCCCGGCCGCTCGGTCCGACGAGTCGTGCGGCGCGTCGGCCAGCCGTGCCGCCAACTCCGGATACCCGGCCAGCTGATCGTTGAACCTGCCCTGAGTGGAGGTGAGGATGGCCACCCCGACGGAATCATCGGCGACCGGGGTGACATAGGCCTCCGTATCCCGCCCCCAGTACACCTCCACGGTGTCGCTCCACGGTGCGATGGCGAAATGCCGGCGGATTCCCCAGCGGCGGCGGCCCCGCGCCGGCCGGTCAAGTCCGAGTGACCGGCGGATCGGCGAGTGCAGACCGTCCGCGGCGGCCAGATAGCGGCCCTGGAAGTCTCCGCAACGAACCGAGTCGGCGTTCTGGCTGACCGAGCCGATATCGCAGCGCACGATCCGGGCACCGGCGTCGGCGGCGGCGTCGTGCAGCGCCTCCGAGAGCACGGTGCGCCGCACCCCCATCCCCTTGCCCGACCGGAAGTCGGCTTCGACCCGGTGGCTTCCGTCGAGGTAGGTGATACCCCGAAAGGGCCTGCCGGACAAAGCAACACCGAGTTTCTCTAACTGGCTGACGGTGTGCGGCATAAGCCCTTCGCCGCAGGCCTTGTCTATCGGGCCGCCACGACGGTCGATGACCACGGTGTCCAGTCCGGCGCGGGCCGCGAAGGTTGCGGTGGCGAGTCCGGCCGGGCCGGCCCCGGCGACGATGAGATCGATCACGACAGTTTCTCCAAAGCGGTGTTCTCGGTGCGGATCCGGACAGTCAGCAAGGCGGCGTTGAGCGCCGTGAACACCACCGCGGTGATCCAGGCCGAATGCACCAGCGGTAACGCGATTCCCTCGGCCACCACGGCGACATAGTTCGGGTGACTGAACACTCGGTAGGGTCCGCCACTGATGCGTGGTGCACCGGGGATGACGATGACCCGGGTGTTCCAGCGATACCCCAGCGAGGCGATACACCACCACCGAAGTGCCTGTGCCGCAACAAGAACGGCGACCATAGGCCAGCCCAGCCACGGCAGGAAGGGACGGTCCAGCACGGCCACCTCGACCAGGCACCCCAGCAGCAGGCCGACGTGCAGAACGACCATCACCGGGTAGTGGCCGAAACCCACCTCGATACCGCCCTGGGCGCGGCTCCACGCCAGGTTGCGCCGGGCGACCACCAGTTCGACCAACCGCTCGCCGGCGACGGCCCCAACCAGCAACGTGTACCAGGTCAGGGCCATTGCAAGAGCACCAGTTCCGAACAGAAGCCGGGTCCCATCGCCATCATCACTCCGGGTCCGGCAGTGGGACCTTTGGCGATGGTGTCGCGCAGCACATGCAGTACCGACGATGAGGAAAGGTTGCCGACGTCGGCCAGCGAACGCCAGGTGAGTTCGAGCGCATCGTCGGGCAGGTCGAGGCTCGCGACGATCGCCTCGATGACCTTCGGTCCGCCCGGGTGACTCACCCAGGTGCCGACATCGTCGATGACGAGGTCGTGTGCGCCGAGGAATCCGGAGACGTCGTCGCGCAGATACTTGCCGACTACCTCGGGCACATCAGCCGACAGGACCAGTTCGAACCCACTGGACCCGATGTCCCAACCCATGGTGCGCAGCGTGTCCGGGTAGAGGTGGCTACGAGAGTCGATGACGGCGGGCCCGCGGGCGTCGATCTCACGCGCCCGCCGTTCACCGACCGCGACGACTGCCGCGGTGCCGTCGCCGAACAGCGCCGTGCCGACCAGGCTCGCGATATTCGGCCCGACCGCGGTGAACGTCATCGAGCACAACTCCACCGACAGCAGCACAGCCACGCCGTCGGGTGCGCCACGGAGGTAGTCGTGCACCCTGGCGACTCCGGCCGCACCGGCAACGCAGCCGAGGCCGAACATCGGAACTCGGCGGACATCGGGCCGCATCCCCAGCCTGGTGGCCACCCTTGCCTCGACCGACGGCACCATCATGCCGGTCACCGTCGTCGACATGATGAGGTCGACATCACTGGCCTGCAGCCCGGCTTCGTCCAGGGCGGCCGAGACCGCGGCACAACCGAGGTCCACGGCGTTGTCGATGTAGTGATCGTTGGCCGTGCCGAAATCCCGCAAACCGGCGTAGGCGTCCAGTGGCAACACCAAGTGTCGGTGGCCGACTTTCGCGGACCGGTACAGGCCGCGCACAAGTTCCTCGTGCTCGGCGAAGCCCGGCATCGCGAGGAACGCCTCGGCGATCTCCTCCTGGCTGTAACGGTTCGCCGGCAGCGCCCCTTGGACGCCGGCGATCACGCTGACGGGCCAGTCAGTGGTGTCTCCCGGGTTTCTCGTCACCACTCGAGTATGCCCGTTTTCACCGCGCCAGGTAGCGCTGATCGTTGACGATCGGCCGATGACACTTGGCCGACCGGACCAGGTGTGAGGGTCGTCACCGAATCCGTGGGCGTGGCCAGGGCAACCAGTAAGGCACCTTACGCGCATAGTCGTCGAACGCCGTTCCGTAGATCTTCCGGTAACGGGCTTCTTTGAAGCGCGGCGCAAGCACGCAATAAGCCGTGAAGGTCAACGCGACGACCAGTTGATCGGGAGTCCAGGTCGGGACGGTCCAGAGGGTCAACGCGAACGCGACGTAGATGGGCTGGCGGGTGAGCCGGAACAAGCCGGTAGCGGGCATCGGCGGGTAGACCGGCTTGCGACCGCGAAATAGCGCCACCCAGCCCAGGCTGCCGGTCTGCAATGACAGGCCGGCATCGGCCATGGACTTGCCGAGTAAAACCCAGGACACCGCATAGAGCGCGACCATCGCCTGCAGTGCGGTCCCGCTCGCCTGCCACCAGATCGTTCCGGTCGGCGTCCAGAAAGCGAAGAGCGCGAAGACCTGCAGCGCGGCGATGGTGGCGTATGTCGTTGCGGACAGCGTGACTCCGGTACCTGACGGCGCGAGCCGAGCCAACAGCGCTCTGCCCCTGCCGGTCAGCAGCAGGGAGTGCACGACGGGGAACTGAACGAGCAAGGCGATGTTGGCGACCCAGGTCCACGGCGCGGGCACTGCACCCAGAGACCTGCTCATCCCGAAGAACATCGCGAGCATCATGGTCAGCACACCGAGCAGGAAGGACACATGACAGACCAGGCCGAAGCACACGGCCAGTAGCCTGCGGCGGCCACCTGAGCCGCTGTTCTGAACCGACACCATCACCTCACCGAACCTTCGCGCCGTGGCGCCGTTTCCCAGCCGTCTTTCGCGCCGTGGCGCCGTTTCCCGGCCGCAGTGCCACGGGTACCGCCGCTCCGGTCTCCCGTAGCGTAGCCGCATGGGATTACGCAAACGCCTGCCGATGCTGCGCTGGTCGGTGGTGCGCACCGGGTTCGGGATCCGGAAGTTCAACAGTACGGGCCAATTAGGGGACGGGCGCGAAGCCGCGGCTGCCGACTACGTGGTGGCAAACGCCCGACGAGGCAGTGTCGATGACGCCCTGGCTGCGATCGACACCTACGCCTACGACAAATCCTTCCTGGTCAACATCGGTGACGAGAAGGGGAAACTGCTGGATGCGGCGGTCCGGCGCTGCAATCCGAAGCTGGCGTTGGAGTTGGGCACCTACTGCGGCTACGGCGCCTTGCGGATCGCCCGGTCAGCTCCATCGGCCAAGGTGTTCTCCGTGGAGCTGTCGGCCGCCAACGCCGCTGTGGCGCAGCGCATCTGGACTCATGCCGGGGTGGCGGACCAGATCACCTGCGTGGTCGGGACCATCGGCGATGGCGGACGCACCCTGAACGCCCTGCACCATGAGCACGGCTTCGCCACCGGCCTACTCGACTTCTTGTTCATCGACCACGACAAGAACGCTTACCTTGCCGATCTGCGGTCCATCCTCGACCGTGGCTGGCTGCGCCCCGGTGCCATCGTGGTGGCGGACAACGTCGGTTTCCCCGGCTCGCCGAAATACCGCGCCTATATGCGCGACGAGCAGGGCCGGCATTGGAACACCGTCGAGCACCGAACCCACGTCGAATATCAGTCCCTAGTCCCAGACCTGGTTCTCGAATCAGACTACCTGGGCTAGACATCACTGGGGCGCAACGTTTTTCGCCTCGACGGGAGCGTATGTCGAGCCACCTTCTGTGTCCGCAGACTACCTTCTGCGTCCGGAGACTACTGTGCCCGGTTTGCTGGCTGGGGCTCGGCGCCGCCCTCGCTGATCCCCAATCGGGCATGCAGCCGGGCGAGCGGTTTGGGAGCCCACCAGTTCCACCGGCCCATCATGTGCATGAACGCCGGCACCAGGACCACCCGGACCAGGGTCGCGTCGACAAGAATCGCCAGCGTCAGGCCCACCCCGAACAACCGCATGATCGCCACCTGTGCCGCGATCAGAGCCGCGAAAGAAATCGCCATGATCAACGCGGCCGCAGTGATGACCCGGCCGGTATGGGCCAGACCCAGGGCCACACTTTCGTCATTGTCGGCGCTGGTCTGCGCCCGGCCGGACGTCCCCGGCCCAGCTGCTCCGGCGGCCAGCCAGAATTCCCGGATTCGCGCGACCAAAAACACCTCGTAGTCCATCGAGAGCCCGAATGCGACGCAGAACAGCAGCACCGGCATATTGGCCACCAGGGTGCCGGTCGCGGTGGTGCCCAGCGCGCCGAAATGCCCTTCCTGGAAGATCCACACAATCGCACCGAACGCCGCGCTGAGCGAGAGCATGTTGAGGATCAGGGCCTTGACCGGCAGCACCACGCTGCCGGTCAGCAGGAACAACAGCACCAGCATGATGACGGCGATCAGACCGAGCACCAGCGGAAGACGCGAGGTGATGGCATCGACACTGTCGCGGTTGGTCTGGGCCAGCCCGCCGAACTCGACGGTCCGGCCGTCCGGGGAGGGCACCTCATGCATCCGGGTGAGCTGGGTTTCGGAGCTTTCCGAGAACAGCGGCAAGGAGCTGCCGACGGTCAACAAGGTGCTACCGGCCGACTCCCCGGTGCCGGCCACCGGCGGGCCGGCCAGCTGACCGCCGACGAAGGTGCCGGCGGGTGCCGAGACCGAGTCCACGTCCGGCACCCGGGACAGCTCCGCGGCGTAACGGTCGATCTCCGCGGGGTCAAGGCCGGCGGACTCGGTGATGATGATCGGCACCTCGGAGTCGGAGTCGATGGCGAAGTCGGCCCGTAGCAGATCACCGACCTGGTGAGCCGAGGCCGACTTCGGCAGCACCCGGTCGTCGGGGAAACCCGGCCGTACGCCGAGGAACGGAGCGCCAAGCACACCCAGCAGCACCACCACTGCCAGGCCGATCGGCACCGCGTGCTTGGTCACGAATTTCGCTGAGCGATAGAAGAATTGCTGCTCGACGGGCAGCGGCACCGGATCCGGGCGACCCAGCAGCCGACGCAACGCACGTCGAACATCCAGCGCGTCGATCCGGTCCCCGAGCAATATCAGCGCCGCAGGAGTGATCACGATGGCGGCCACCGCGGCGAAGGCGACGGTCGCCACGCCCGCATAGGCGAACGACCGCAGGAAGTTCATCGGGAACACCACCATCACTGCCATCGACAGGGCGACGATGACGGCTGAGAACAACACGGTGCGCCCGGCGGTGGACATGGTGGTCAGGACCGCGCGCTCCCGACTGCTGCCCGCCGCCAGTTCGTCGCGGTACCGGCTGATCATCAGCAGGGTGTAGTCGATGGCCAGGGCCAGACCCATCGCGGTGGTGAGGTTCAGCGCGAAAATCGACACGTCGGTGAAGTAGGTCACGGTGCGCAGCACGGCCAGCGACCCGAGGATCGCCATCACCCCGACAACGATCGGTAGCGCCGCGGCCAACATGCCGCCGAACACCCAGATCAGGACCAGGAAGCTCAGCGGGATGACGATGGCCTCCAGCAGCAGCAGATCGCGTTTCGACTGCTCGGTCACCTGCAGATTCACCATTGCCGATCCACCGGCGCGCACCGTGACGCCGTCGCGTTCACCGACGATCGCCTCGGTGAGTTGCTTGGCGTAGGTCTGCTGTTCGCTCTCGGCACCGACGATCCCGGTGACGATGAGACCCGACTTCTTATCGGCGCTGACCAGAGCGGACGCGGCCGCCGGCGGTGACGTCCAGGCCGAGGTGACGGTGGCGACGTCCCCGGAGTTCTCTAGGGTGTCGATGACATCCTGCGCGACGGCCCGGGCCTGCGGGCTGTCATAGCGGTCGGGTGCGGTGAGAACGATCACCAGCGAGACGTCACCGCGACCGAACTTCTCGGTGAGCAGGTCCGCCGCGCGCGATGACTGGGCGTTGGGGTCCTGGAATCCGCTCGGCGAGAGCTTGTCGGCGACGGTGACCCCGAAGGCTCCGATGATGACCATCAGTAGTGCCGCAGTGGCGATCACTCGTCGCGGCGCGGCGATCCCCAACCGGGCGATTCGTCCTAGCACGGTCAGTCCCCACCCCTCTGCCGGTGGTGTGTGGTCCGGCGGCGCCCATTGTTGCAGGGCAGCGGTTCGGAGGCGGGGGTCCCCCGGGGCCCGGTGCGGTCACTGATCGACCTGACATCACGACGGACCAGCCGCAGTCATCAGTTCATCTGAGAGAAACCCGAACCGCAGGTGAGGTCAATTCGGCGGTGCCATACTCGCAGCCACACAGCGGGCTTCGGACCCTCAGGGAGCGCACCACAATGAGCGATGTCATACCCACTTCGGCCAGCGCGGAGGACGTTCGGACCGGGATGAGTTCCGCCGCCCTGCGGCAGGCGATCGAGGATCATCTGCGCTACACCCTGGGCCGGCCCTTCCAGCTACTGGAGCCGCAGCACTACTACCACGCGCTGGCACTGGCGGTCCGCGACCGGATGCAGAAACGGTGGACCGAGACCACTCAGACCTATCTGGATCTGTCCCGCAAGGTCGCCGTATACCTGTCTGCGGAGTTCCTGCTGGGCCCACACCTGGGCAACAATCTGCTCAACCTGCATATCGAGGAGCAGGCCCGCACCGCTCTGGCCGAGCTGGGCCAGGACTACGACACGGTGCTCGCCTGCGAGGAGGAGCCCGGGCTCGGCAACGGCGGTCTGGGCCGGCTCGCTGCCTGCTATCTGGAATCGCTGGCCACCCTGCAGCGCCCGGCAGTCGGCTACGGAATCCGCTACGAGTTCGGCATCTTCGACCAGGAGATCCGCGACGGCTGGCAGGTGGAACGCACCGACAACTGGCTTGCCTCCGGCAACCCGTGGGAGATTCCGAAATCGGAGTTGAATTATCAGGTCGGCTGGGGCGGGAGAACGGAACGCTATACCGGCGCCGACGGTATCCGGCGGGTGCGCTGGGTGCCGGAGCGGGTGGTCAAGGGCGTCTACTACAGCACCCCCATCCAGGGTTACGGGGTGAACACCTGCAACACCCTGACACTGTGGAGCGCCAACGCGGTCAACGCGCTGGCCCTGGACGCCTTCAACGCCGGTGACTACTACCGCGCGGTGGAGGATCAGGTGGTCTCCGAGAACGTCACCAAGGTGCTTTACCCGAACGACGAGCCCGAGGTCGGAAAGCAGCTCCGGCTACTGCAACAGTACTTCTTCGTGTCCTGTTCGCTGCAGGACATCCTGCATCTGCTGGAGGATTTCGCCGGCGTGACCGCCGAACAACTACCCGAACGGGTTGCCGTTCAGCTCAACGACACCCACCCTTCTATCGCCGTCGCCGAACTGATGAGGCTGCTCGTCGACGAACGCGACTTCGGCTGGGACGACGCCTGGCGGATCACCGTCGCGACGTTCGCCTACACCAATCACACCCTGTTGCCCGAAGCGCTGGAAACCTGGCCGTTGGAGATGTTCGCCCGCTTCCTGCCCCGGCACCTGGAGATCATCTACGAGATCAATCGCCGCTTCCTCGACGAAGTGCGGGCCCGTTTCCCCGACGATGACGCGCGGATCCGCCGGATGTCGGTGATCGGCGAGGACTGCGACCGCAGCATCCGGATGGCCCACCTCGCCACCGTCGGCAGCCACGCCGTGAACGGCGTCGCGGCGATGCACTCCGAACTGGTCAAGACCACCATCCTCAAAGATTTCTACGAAATGTGGCCGCAGCGGTTCAGCAACAAGACCAACGGCGTGACGCCGCGCCGCTTCGTGGGACTGGCCAACCCCGGGCTGCGCGCGCTGCTCGACGAGACCATCGGCGACGGCTGGATGGTCGACCTGGAGAAACTGCGCGGGCTGGAACGCTACGCCGACGACCCCTCGTTCCAGCGACGATGGGTCGCGGTCAAACGAGAAAACAAGGCCCGGCTGTCGGATTACATCGCCGCCCGGACCGGCACCACACTCGACCCGGACTGGATGTTCGACGTCCAGGTGAAACGCATCCACGAGTACAAGCGCCAGCACCTCAACGTGCTGCACATCATCACCCTGTACCAGCGGCTGAAAGAGAATCCGGGTCTCGATATCGCTCCGCGCGCGTTCGTCTTCGGCGGTAAGGCCGCCCCCGGCTACTTCATCGCCAAACGCATAATCAAGCTGATCAACTCCGTGGCCGAGACCGTCAACAGCGACCCCGACGTGAACCATCGCCTCAAGGTCGCTTTCATCCCGAACTTCAACGTGCAGAACGGGCAATTGATCTACCCGGCCGCCGACCTGTCCGAGCAGATCTCCACCGCCGGCAAGGAGGCCTCCGGCACCGGGAATATGAAGTTCATGATGAACGGCGCGCTGACCATCGGCACCCTCGACGGCGCGAATGTGGAGATGCGCGAGGAGGCAGGCGCGGAGAACTTCTTCCTGTTCGGTCTGACCGTCGACGAGGTGAGCGAGTTGAAGAGCCGTGGCTACCGCCCACGGGACTACGTTGCCGACAATCCCGATCTGGCCGGCGCGCTCGCGTTGGTCGGCGAGGGCCGGTTCTCCCATGGCGATACCGAGGTATTCGCACCGCTGGTGTCCAATCTCGTCGACCATGACCCGTTCCTGGTCTTGGCCGACTACGCCGACTACATCCGTTGCCAACGGGAGGTCGACCGGACCTGGCACGACCCGAAGACCTGGGCGCGCATGTCGATTCTCAACAGTGCGCGCAGCGGGAAGTTCTCCTCGGACCGATCGATCGCCGAGTACTGCGACGAGATCTGGGGTGTCGGCCCGGCAACTGTCAGAGGTTGACCCGGGTCGTCCAACCCGTACCGCCGCCTCTCCGTCCCCGCCCAACACCCCCCTTCATCCGCACCCAATCCCAGCGGCCACGAACTCGAAATGAATAGCCCCCGACAGCCGCCCACACCAGACCGGAACGCGGTTCAATACCAGGATGACCATGAAATCCCCGGCTTCCTGGCAGACCGGACACCCCGAACCACTCAGCGACGAGACGATCGCTGCGCTCGACGGCTGGTGGCGCGCCGCGAACTACCTGTCCGTCGGCCAGATCTACCTGCTGAACAACCCCCTGCTGCGCGCGCCGCTGTCCCGCGATGACGTCAAGCCGCGGTTGCTTGGACACTGGGGCACCACACCGGGGCTCAACTTTCTCTACGCCCACCTCAACCGGGCCATCAAGGACCGGCAGCAGTCATGTGTCTATGTCACCGGACCCGGTCACGGCGGTCCGGGACTGGTCGCCAGCGCCTACCTCGACGGCACCTACACCGAGTACTACCCGGATATCACCCAGGACGCCGAAGGCATGCGGCGGCTGTTCCGTCAGTTCTCCTTCCCGGGCGGGATCCCGTCACACGTGGCCCCGGAAACACCCGGATCGATCCACGAGGGCGGCGAATTGGGCTATGCGCTCTCGCATGCCTACGGCGCCGCGTTCGACAATCCAGATCTGCTGATCGCCGCGGTCGTCGGTGACGGCGAGGCCGAAACCGGCGCGCTGGCCACCAGCTGGCACTCCAACAAGTTCATCAACCCGGCAAAGGACGGCGTGGTCCTGCCGATACTGCACCTGAACGGCTACAAGATCGCCAATCCGACTGTGCTAGATCGTATTCCGACCGAGGAACTGCGTAGCCTGATGGCCGGCTACGGCCACAACCCGCATTTCTTCGAGGCAACAGAGGACGGCGATCACCAGGACGACCACCGACGGTTCGCCCGGCTGCTCGACGATGTGCTCGACGAGATCTCCGACATCAAGGCCCGGGCGGCGGCTGGCGACGACTCCCGGCCGCGCTGGCCGATGATCGTCTTCCGCCATCCCAAAGGCTGGACCGGGCCGGCCTATATCGACGGGAAGAAGACCACCGGCTCCTGGCGGGCCCACCAGGTTCCGCTGGCCAGCGCCCGCGACACCCCCGAGCATCTGCAGGTGCTTGCCGACTGGTTGGAGTCGTATCGCGCACACGAATTGTTCGACGAGACGGGAAGACTCGTCCCGTCTATCGCCGAACTTGCGCCGCCAGGGCATTTGCGGATGAGCGATAATCCGCACGCCAACGGCGGTCTGCTGCTGAAGGACCTACGCCTGCCTGATTTCCGGGACTACGGCGTCGACGTCCCCACGCCGGGCGCCACCCTGGCCGAGGCCACCAAGGTCCTCGGGCAGTGGCTGACCGACGTGGTCCGGCTCAACCCGGACAACTTCCGCATCTTCGGACCCGACGAGACCGCGTCCAACCGGCTGCAGCCGGTGTTCGAGGTGACCGACAAACAGTGGAACGCCGAGTTCTTCGGTCCCGAGGTCGATGAGCATCTGGCCCGTGCCGGCCGGGTGCTGGAAATGCTCTCCGAACACCAGATGCAGGGCTGGCTGGAGGGTTATCTACTGACCGGCCGACACGGGTTGTTCAACTGTTACGAAGCGTTCATCCACATCATCGACTCGATGTTCAATCAGCACGCCAAATGGCTGAAGGTCACCAACCACATCCCCTGGCGCCGGCCCATCGCCAGCCTGAACTACCTGCTGTCCAGCCACGTCTGGCGACAGGACCACAACGGGTTCAGCCACCAGGATCCTGGTTTCATCGACCACGTCGTCAACAAGAGTGCCGAGGTGGTTCGGGTCTACCTGCCACCGGACGCCAACACCCTGCTGTCCACCTACAACCACTGCCTACGCTCGCGTCAGTACGTGAACGTCGTCGTCGCCGGGAAACAGCCGCACCCGAATTTCCTGACCATGCCCGAGGCCATCGCACACTGCACGCGGGGGTTGGGCATCTGGGAGTGGGCCGGTACCGAGCAGCCCGGCAGCGAGCCGGACGCGGTGCTCGCCGCGGCCGGTGACGTGCCCACACTGGAGGCGCTGGCCGCCGCTGACCTGCTACGACAGCACATCCCGGAACTGAAGGTGCGGTTCGTCAACGTAGTTGACCTGATGCGCCTACAGGACCACACCGAGCATCCGCACGGGCTGTCCAACCGCGAATTCGACATGATCTTCACCGCGGACAAGCCGGTCATCTTCGCCTACCACGGCTATCCGTGGCTGATCCACCGCCTGGTCTACCGGCGCAGCGACGACAGCCGGATCCATGTGCGGGGCTATAAGGAGGAGGGCACCACCACCACCCCGTTCGATATGGTGATGCTCAACGATCTCGACCGCTTTCACCTGGTGATCGATGTGATCGACCGGGTGCCGGGCCTGGGTTCGCGATACGCCGGGCTGCGCCAGCAGATGGTGGACAAGCGTATCCACGCCCGCGAGTACACCCGCGAGCACGGCGACGACATCCCTGAGGTGCGCGACTGGGCCTGGCCGGCGGCCCGAGGTTTGCGGGCCGAATCCCAGGTCGCGGCCACCCTGGCCACCGGCGGCGACAATGAGTAGGCCAACGCGAGTAGGTCAACGCGAGTAGGCCAACGCGAGTAGGCCAACGCAAGTCGGCCAACGCAAGTCGGCCAACGAGTAGGCACCGCGTGAGCGCCGTCAGACACCGCCATGGCGGTGAGGTGGGTTCCTGGCGTTAGGCCTGGTCACCGGGGTCCCGCAGATCTCAGACCGGCCATCGAGCCGACACGGTCGGCGCTCAAGTGGAAGCGACCGCCCACCCCGCCTAGGATTCGGGTGTCCACGCTGACGGGCGGCGGACCCGACCTGCCGAGGTGGAAATGGCTCAGCCGAATCCCGACCCTCCCGCTATCGTCGACGTCGACACGACGCCGGAATTGCAGTTCAGCACCATCCACGGCTACCGCCGTGCGTACCGGATCGCGGGCTCCGGCCCGGCCCTGCTGCTGATCCACGGCATCGGTGACAACTCGACCGCATGGGAGCCGGTGCACAGCTACCTGGCGCGCCGTTTCACCGTCATCGCACCCGAT
>Ga0180429_10003696_pt1 | contig 12347 bp, 18 predicted proteins | sample SS_ome_FD_132428 | JGI IMG/M metagenome (GOLD analysis project Ga0180429, IMG submission 132428) | Hypersaline lake sediment archaeal communities from the Salton Sea, California, USA - SS_1_S_1 metaG | ecosystem: Environmental > Aquatic > Non-marine Saline and Alkaline > Hypersaline > Sediment ... | reverse complement strand
TAGCCGCGCAGCCGCAAGGGCTCCGTAAAGCTCTCCCCGGTAAATCGGAAGGCTTGCATGGGTGGTGTGAGGGGATTCGAACCCCCGGCCATCCGATCCACAATCGGACGCTCAACCGCCGAGCTCCACACCACAGAAGTGATATGGTGCGCCTCGTCGGCCTCGATATGTAGCGTCGTGAGCATGGACTAGGTCACTGTAGTCGAGCTGCACGAGCTCGTCAAGAAAAAGAAACGGTCAAGTTGTTGAGCTGGGAATGGAGCCTGGATTCGAACCAGGGACCTCCACCTGCGAAGGTGGCGCTCTACCATCTGAGCTACTCTCGTGAAAGGTACGAGATTACCCAATTCATTCGGACCATTTCCGGGGACGGGCACATGATTCGAACATGCAACATCCGGCTTACAAGGCGATAACCAATCTCGATCGGCCCCGAGGGGCAAGTTGTTGAAATCGGAATTTACGGCGCTCTTCCAATTGAGCTAACCCGTCCGTATGTGTAGAAGTTTAAGTCAGGGGGGACGTCGGGATTCGAACCCGAGCCTTCAATTTCCCAAAATTGATGATAACGCTACTCAGTCGGACCTTTGCAGGTCAAGTTGTCGTGCAGCGAGATTTTTGTGCTACCACTACACCACATCCCCCATAAGTAGGCTCAGAGCAAGTTGATGAAACTTCGCATTTGCTTCGATTACAAGTCGAGGGTTGGTAACGAAACTCCTTCGGCTCTTTGCCAGTCCCGACAAAAGGAGTTGAACCTTCGAAAACTGAATGCTTTCGGCCGCGCTGCGTAGCGGCAAGTTTGTGCGCTCAGGTTGCCCTACCGGCGGGCCGCCTGTCGGGATGTAAGTGTTAGGCAAGTCGGTGGCGATGGGGAGGATCAATTGCAGTGATAACCCAAAGCCTTCGGCCCAACGAAGTCGAGTCATAACCGACCCCCTCGAGCGCGTCAAGGGGGTCGGTCGTTTTTTACATGCCGTGCTTGGCGAAGTCCGCCAACAGCGATGGTGCGGCCGAGTCAAAGCCGACCACGTCGAGCATGCCACGATCGTCAGGGTTGGCGATCGTGAACTCGGTTGCCGTCATGCCGACGACCGAGAGCTTGGCATCAATGCCCGTCTTTTGACGGTACCGATCGAGCGCCTCGTGCGGGTGGATCTCTCCGGCCCACGTGTCGTTGTCGGTGTAGATCACGAAGTGACCGACCTCCATCTTCGTTGCGAGCGCCCATCGCATCGGCAGCGAACAATCCGTCCCTCCGGCTGGAACCTTTCGGAACTTGTCGATTGCGCCGTCGACCGTGCTGCGCCGCGTGATGCTCACCGTTTGCAAGGCATCTCGGGGGATCTTCAAAGACCCTCTCGATGCCCACCGGCTCGAGCCAGAGCTAAAGCCGACCGTGTGGCACGACTCCTCGCTTCGCACGGTCACCATGGCCATGAAAGCGGCGGCAAGTCGCGGAGAAATGTCGAGCCCGGAGATGTTGGGGAACCCCCAACCGCCCGTACTCCCGCCATCCATCGAGGCCGAGCAATCAACTGCCAAAAGGTGGTTGACGCCTGACGGCTCGATGTTTTTGAACGACAAGAACACTGCCTCATCGAGGCCTTCCATGATCTTGGGTGCTGGAGTCCACGTAAGCGACCCCTTCTTACCCTTGCCTGTCTGATAGACCTGCATCGCCATGAAAAAGGCAAACGGATGCATGCGCGACTTTTTGATGCGCTCTTCGTCGATCAGCCGTGCGTGTACGAACTTCGACGCATTCGACATCGACTTCGTCAGACCGACGCTCGTCATCTTGCCGAGATTTCGAACCATGGCGCCCATCGGCATGTTCTCGAGCAACGCCTCCCAAACGGCAGGGTCGTTTTTGAACTCGTTGAGCACCATCTCATGCGTCAGCCCGTACTCCCGAATGATGCCAACGGCCTCTTTGGAGCTCTTGCACTTCTTCATCGCCTCGTAGCCATGGAGAATCTTTGGCAATAGCGAGCTCGACACTTCGGGATAGGTCTTGACCACGCCATTGCGATCGACCTTTCGCTCACCAAGCGCGTCGATCCCACCGACGATCCATCGGAACACGGCCTCGTGCCCCTCGCCGTGCGGTGACGCCTCCTTGCCCACCATACGCAGGACGTCCCGGTGAGACCATCCACCCCGCTTTTGGTACTTGACGGCCTGGTAAGCCAAGCTGTCAGGCGAGCGGTCGAGGTACCACTTGGCCACGCCGCGACGAAGGCCTCGGCCCCAACCGCGCAGTTCGTTGACAGCATCAACGAACTGCATCATCGTCGTACCTGTTCGGCAAACCGAAGGCATCGCCTCGATGGCCGCGTTACGGACCTTCGGGTCTGTGTGAGCCGCCGCGCATGCGAGGGCGAAGATGCCTGGATCTTGCTTTGGGGCCCGTCCGGCGGTGGAAATGTCCACCACCATTCGGACAACCCGAAGACCGTCCTCGTCTAGACACCGGGTCACACACTTGACGTTTTCTTTCGCCAACTTTTTTGCCGAAGCATAGTAGGTCGGCTTATCTGCTCCCAAGATCAAGAAGCGCTGTAGACGACCGAAGTCATCCAACACAAAGCTGTAACCTCCAGCATTGTTCTTCTTTTGCTTCTTGCTTGCGCGCTCGCGCTGCGAAGTACCCGCGTTTTTGCTCTCGATATATGCTCGTACAGTCATTTTCTTTTCCTTTTTTCCGGCCAAGGTGACTTGGCAAGTTTTCACATCGTGATGTTCTGGTAGAATCTAGGGAGGCAAGAAGAAGAATGGTTGACCAGTTCGTAGACCGTGTTGCGGAACTGAGCGGGCGTACAACCCGCACCCTCAAACAGGTGGCTGAACAGCTCTACGAGGCTGGTCTAGATCCTCAGGGTAGGCTCGTTGCTCGCATCGCCGAAGAGCATGCAAAGGTGGCCCTCGACTGTCTGGTCGAGACTCAGCCGATCGATGTCGGAAGGCTCAACTACAAAAAGCGCATCAAGGTACTGATCCGGGACCTCGAAAATCTCGCCTCAGACCTCGAGCTGGCTAAGAAAGATTTTCAGCCAGTCCTCGCTTCTATCGTTCGGCTCAAGAAGACTTTAGAGCAGTTCCCCGACGAAGATTAGGCGGCAGCTTTTTCAAGCCAGATGCCCAATGGAAATATGTGCCGTAACGATCTTCTTTCACAGGGTGCTCCTTGCCATCTGCATCGACCCATGTTTGGTCGAACCATCGAACGCCAACTAAAAAATCGACGCTAGCGCCGCCCTTGCGCTCACGGAGCTCGACGGCCGTAGCCTCGCCCCGTGCTCCCGGTTGGAGAAAGCAGCGCGAAGATTTCCAACCGTATGCTTTTTCGAAGTCGATTTCCACCTCCAATTGCACAATGTCGCCGACTTTTATTGGCGCAGATTGCTCAAAGATGAACCGCTCATACAGCGCGACCTGGTTCGCTTTGGACAAATCGATGTTCCCATGGCGCTTCGCCGCCATCTCGAAGAGCATGGATCCGACGATGGCCCCGTGCTCTTCGATGAATCGATTGTAGAGGTCGTCGAGAATTTGACGGGCTTCGTCAGCAAGCTCTCGCCACTGGATCATGAGATCCTCGGCGTGCAACGGGGGCACGGGCAGGAAATGAACACGGGGACAGGCGTGCCTGCTGGTAAATTGCGCGACTTTCGAAGCTCGTCTGCGCATTCACGGGCGAGGCATCGCTCTTCACCATCCTCAAGTTTCGGGTAGTGATGGGGGTCGTAGCCCCAAGTCGACGCATCCGTGGCCGTGGCAGTGCTATCCTGAACGATGACATTTGGTCGGATGTCGTCTGTCTGTGTCGAGAATTGATAGGTCGTCCGATAGCGTTTTTCTTCACTCATATTCTTTCTCCTTGGTGTTGGACATATTTTGGTCATCTATTCTTGAGCTGGCGCTCGGATTCGAACCGAGGTTCCATGATTACAAATCAAGTGTTCTGACCAACTAAACTACGCCAGCATGGTTCCCGGAGAGAGATTCGAACTCCCGTAACAAGCACCAAAAACTCGTGTCCTACCACTAGACGATCCGGGATTGGCTCCTCCAACAGGACTCGAACCTGTAACCCCCTGGTTAACAGCCAGGTGCTCGACCAATTGAGCTATGGAGGAATGGGGTTATGTGGGATTCTCTAGTTCATCATTAAGGACTTTCCTGACGTGCTTTTTGACTTCTCTGTAGTCCAGCATCGGGACGGTGATGTAGTTCTTTTTCAGCCTTCCTGGGAGCTCTTTGACAAACCGCTCGAGGAACTCGTCTGAGGCGCCCATAGATCTCCAGCCGCGAAGCTCTTCTCGGTACGCTTGCGTTTCGACAGCGATTAAAAAGCGCGGGTCCGTCACGTACTTGGCATTGAACGCCTTGATGCGGCTTCTTTGCATGTAGTGCATGCGCTCATGGACCAGCATGGCGGCCTTCGATTCGATGGGGAAGTCTTTCCAGCCGGCTTGGAAACGGATTCGTCCGCGATACGCCGTCGTAAGGTTGAAGGGCCAGCTATCGATCTCTGGCTTGGTCTTGAACTTGATGCCGTTGCGCTTGTACCAGCTCTCTAGCTTGTCGTAGAGCTCTTGAGGTTTGATGCGGCCGGACAGATCGGGCAATTGCCCTTTTGTCTGCTTCATCATCCTCCGGTACTTCTTGCCGATTTTCATGATCCCCATGAGGTCTTCCTCCTGACGTTATTTTACCGTCTCACGGGGGTAAACGCCCTCCTGATGGCCCGGCGCCTATTTTGTTTTGGTACTCAAACGCCGGGAAAAGACTTACAGCTGTGTATTGCCTGTGAAGGCGCAACCGCCCTGTTGCGCAGCTTGAGCGGCGCTGGTGGGCTTGCTGTAGGTCAGTTCTCTCATGGCGTGAGGCGCGTCGATGCGCGCAACCCATCCGTACCAGCGACAGATGGAGGTGTCAAGCAGGCATGTCCTGCGCTGTGCCCGCGAAAGGATTCGAACCTTCACGCCGCTGTGGACAGCCGAACTTGAACCGGCCGCGTCTTCCGTTCCGCCACGCGGGCTTATTTTGTTGTGTGGTGCTCAGGGCGAGAGTCGAACTCGCACACCGCAGGGGCAGCTGGTCCTTAGCCAACCGTGTCTACCGTTCCACCACCTGAGCAAAGTACCCGAGACAGGAGTCGAACCTGCAAAATCCAGTGCCTGAGACTGGCGCGTATACCAAGTTCCGCCACTCGGGCTAAAAAATCGGTCGGCGAAGAAGGAATCGAACCTTCCTGCGTAAACACGCGGCGGGGTTACAGCCCGCTGTCATCACCAGATGACTCTTCGCCGATATGGGATAGTCGTGCTGATGAATAATAATAGTCGTCCATGATCTTCTTCTTTCCGGAAAATTGGTCGGGATGACACGATTCGAACGTGCGACTTTCTGATCCCAAATCAGACGCTCTGACCAGGCTGAGCTACATCCCGTTGTGATGGTGGTACCCCCGGAGAGATTCGAACTCCCGACCATACCGTCCGTAGCGGTACGCTCTTCCACTGAGCTACGAGGGCGTAGTACGGTGGGAGGGATTCGAACTCCCGGCCTCACGTTCCGGAGACGAGTGCTCTTCCAGGCTGAGCTACCACCGCATAGCAAGGGCTACGCGGCTTTACTTGCCGCGCCTCCCAACAGGCTCGTCGATACGCGCTTAGCTACGCGGTCGGCGAGCCCCCATGGGGCGCGGCCGTCGTAGATAGCCAAGGCACAACAGGACCGGGCGGCCCGACAGCTCAGATGGCTGGGACTGCGTCGCGGTGATGTTGTGAACCTCGGTGAACATGACAAGAGCTTGATTAGCTGACGCTGCAGGCGACGTCAAGGGGGATCTCGAAAAAACTTTCGAGCCTCGTGTTAGGATCTCATGTGTCCTGGAGAGTATCGAGCTCGGCGTTCGTGGCCGAAGCAGTATTCGTCGGACACTTGTCCGCAAAAGACGGTCGTGAGAGCGCCGAGGCTTTTGCCAAAGAGCTCTCCAAGCTCGAGGTCGCCGACGTCATTTTCGATGTTCGGGAGATGACCGGCTACGACCGAGAGGCTCGCATGGCGTGGCAAATCAAGCTCACGCCTTTGCGAGAACGAATCATTGGCATACGGATTGTTGGCGGAAATGCCATCGTCAAGATGGGGGCCTCGGTCCTCGCCCTGGCCTTGGGTGTCGAGCTCTCGTTCGAGGAATGAGTGCGGGTACCGGGACTCGAACCCGGTCCTTCAGGGTGAAAACCTGAAATCCTAACCCATGGACGATACCCGCGTAGGAGAAACCTGCGCGGGCGAGCTCGACTCAGCGCCCACGCAGGTACGTCTCGCGTTCTCGTTCGAGCGCGAGGTCCTGGCTGGGGCAGGTGAGGAGCATGAGGCCCATGACGAGATCTTCTGTAGCCCATGCAGGTCTGGAGATCAAGCTCGGTGCGGCGCGTGAACAGCGCCACTTGATATCCAGTAAGCCTTGACACGATTGTCGCCCTATTCAGCTGTTCAGTGGCTATTGTTTTTCGAGTGCGATTCAATCCAAAATCAAATTATTTGCCGATTTTTGATTGCTTATTGATCTGACCTTATGTACACCAAAAATATGACAACGGCCCACAGCTTCACTCAATGGTGGGTCGAGCATGCCGGAGTTCATCCTGCGGCAACCGACCCGATGTTTACTTTTGCCCAGCGCGCCTGGATTGCAGGCGAGCATGGAAATACAGCCGCACTTGCGGGGCTACAGGATCGCCTCGCACAAGCAGAGTATTTCCTGATGTGCGAGGCATACGACGCAGGTCGGAAGGCGGCTAAACGAGCTGTCCTTGCCTGTGCAGGTTGACGACTTCGTTGTAACCGCCGACATACTGGCCCCGGAAAAACACCTGGGGCACCATGCGCATCCCGGTCTCGGCGACGAGCATGTTCGAGAGCTGGGGCTGTAGCGAGAGATTCACGGCCTGAAAAGGGACGCCGTGCTGCTCGAGGTACTGCCCCAGCGCTTTGCATGAAGCGCAGCCAAAGGTGGTGTACATCACGATCCCAGGGGTTTGGTGGTGTGGAAGCATGCCCCTTCTTAGCAGTTGGGTCGAGATGGTAAAATGCAAACCATGCCGCGGCCGAAAAAGCCTATCGAGATTTACGTCATCTACGGGTGCCCGTACTGCAAGGCTGCGGTACGCATCTTGCGCCATATGCGCGTCCCCTTTCAGGCAATCAACCTGGGCGACAAGGCGAAGCTGGCGCACGAGCTAGCCGCAGCCACAGGCTCGAGCTCGGTCCCGAAGGTGTTCGTCCACGGAAACTTCATCGGTGGCTACACCGAGCTCGCGCAAATGGCCAGCAGTGGCCAGCTCGAGAGCATGCTAAACGCCTACAGGTGAGGCGCTTTTCGACAGGTAAGCGCGACAAGGGCGCGCTATGGGCGGGTCAAGCAGGCGTCGAAACGCACGACGGGTGCTATGGCGTACCGACCTATTGCGGCTGGCAGCTGACCGGCGAAGCCATCCTCGTCGAAGGCATGTCTCGGGCCACTTTGAACGTCAACCCAACCGTCGCCCCGCACTTCGATCCTGCAGCCTGCTATTTGTTCGGCATCGACGCTGAAAATCCCAGCGTCAATCGACGTTTTTTGATCTCGTCAGTGACGGTCGGCGGTGTCCCGCAGCTCGCAGTTGAAGAGCCGCTTCCGGATGCAACGACCGCAGCCCTTTTAAGCGACGTCTACAACCGTTCGGATGAGCCCATTTTGGTGCAGTGGCAATACTTCTCGGCCCAGACGCTTGGCGCACCGCTCAATATTACGCTCTTCAATTTCAATCCTGGTCCCATCCGAGTTTTCGCCACGCTGTGGGGCAACGCGATCGACCAGACCTACATGGATGAGGTCAACCAAAGTGAGGAAAACAAACGCCTTTGCTTTGAACCTGATCCGAAGCGAAGGTACACGATCTTGCGCGACCGTGGCACCTTGCGCATCGTCGTGAAAAACGAGAACTACGAAGGCCCCTGAGCCGGACGCTTTGGGTTACAATATGTCCTGTGACCGAGCAATGCCATCCCCTGCAACTCTCATGCTCTAAAAAAGTGCAAAATGGCTGAACGATTCGATATCTGGAAAATTCTCACTTCCCTGGTCACCGCCGGGCTGGTTGCCGCGTTTGGATGGATCATCAAAGTAGAAACAGAGATGGTTCAGCTCCGCTCAGACCTATCTGAGCAACGCCGTGCAGACACCGCAGTCCGTTCCGACATCGACGACCTCGAAGATGATATCGCCGCGCTCGAAGATCGCCAACGCAAGGGAGAGGTCGACTACGCTGGCCTCAAATCCGACCTCAAAGCGATCTTGACTCGAGTCAACGAGATCAAAGACGATCTGTCTCGGATTCGCTGATGCGTCAGCCGTTACTAATCCTCGCCTCGGTGGCCCTGCTGTCTTGTGACGCTGGCCCGGCCGCGAAAAAAGACGAATGGCGTCCAGAAAAAAAAGGTGAAGAGCTTGCTGTAGAGGTGAGTGACGTCGAAGATTTTTACGGGGCCAGCGGTGACAGCACGGGCACTGGCTACGTCATCGAAGTGTCTGTAGATGACGACGGAGGCGCCGAATATTCCAGCGATAGCGATGATGGGGATGATGGGGATGACGGGGGAGAGGAAGCGGCCTCCGACGAAAACGACGAACTTCCCTTCCATAAAAAGCGGCCGAAGTTTACCGGAAAGGCCGCAAAGGTCGAGAAGCAAATCGTCAAAGAACAGATCGAGCACGACGTTGAGCAGGTTCAAAAACTGCTCGAAGAACTCGACGAAGATTTGGCCAAAAGGTAATGGCGAATATCATTGGGGCATCAGAGTGGCCGGGGATGAAAATCCTGTTGGTCGATGCAGAGCCTTCAGCGTCGACTGGCACACCGGCCCCCCCATCGGTGCGCCACCGCATAAAAAAGCTCTAGCGCGGCGGAGTGACCTTGTTGATGGTCATGGGGACGCCTGACATGTACTCGTTCCCCATCTCGTCGATGAGCCCCAGGTACTTGTTCAACGACGTCAACGCCAGCTCCGCAGACTCCCTGTCCGTCGTCAGCTCAATGAATCTGTCTGTGCGACTGGTGATGCCGATCCGGAAGCTGCCTTCAACATCCTCCGGATACCGGGCCCGGTACCGCAACACGATGCGCACATGGTTCCCCGGCAGCGAGTCGAACCCGCTCCCGAAGATCTTCACCTTGGTGGGCTTGGCCTCCCAAGGGCGCTCTCGACGAAGGCTGTCCCAGACGACCGTTATGGCCCTCACGATAACGCGAGGCTTGGCCTCCAAGGTGGTGGCGCGCGGGTCAACCGGCGCTTTCGGCATCTGGAATCGCGTCACACGATGACGCGACTTTTTGAACTGCGTAGGCGTCACCGCCGAAGCGGTCACCACAGGCGCAGACCTGCGAAGCATTCTCCGCCGCCGCGACATCAGGGAATCGCTCCGTGCGCACCGGCCACCACGGCGGCGATACGTGAGATCGCATCCTGGTAGTTGCGCGGGTCAGGGGACAGCGTTCTAATCGTCGGCTTTGCGATACGCCTGTGACAGGCGATTTTTCCTGCGCTTCTTCCGTATCTTCCATGTCTCCTGGTCATAGCTCACCTCAGGTGTTGTTGTACTGGTAATCGATCTCGTAGACGAACCGGACATTCGCAAGGCCGGCGTCGATGTTCGCGCGCACAACGATGTTACCGGAGCCGTCCACGACCACATCAGCGCTGGAGCCCCCAGCGCCCCCGCCAGAGACTGCCGTGAGGTTTTGCAACGTTCCCAGCAACGTCGCATTGCCACCACTGTCTTTGTAAAAAACTCGCTCTTGAAGCTGTGTGGCTTGCGAATCCGCATCTGCCAAATCGACCATCGTGCACCAAAGGCGAACTTTGAGATTGTCGCCGTTGTTGACAGGATCGTCGAAAGTCAAAACAGTGTTGAACGATACGCCAACACCTTCGAACACGAGCGTTCGATGGCACCACCCTGTCCCAGCTTCGGACGGAACGGTGTCGATGACGATATCGCCACGAGTGTAATCGGGGCCCGCCGTGTTTTGCCCCGTCGTCTCAAACAAGATGGCGCCGTTGGTGCCGCTCGTGCTCGTCGTACGGAGTGTGACCGAGCCGCCAGCGCCCGTGCCGACTAGATCGCCGCCCTGGATCGTGACGTCACCGCCCTGGACGCCGTTCGTCCCCGAGTTCGTATCGCCTCCTCGGATCGTGACACTGCCACCGTTCGAAACGGCCGCTGCGCCTGTGTGATCGCCACCTCGAAGCGTGACGTCTCCACCAGATACAGATGCGGAATCTACTCCGGTAACCTCATCGCCTATAGATACGACGATGTCGCTGCCGCCTGTTGTATTTCCGGCCGCGAGCACCGTCGCCAAATCAGAGGCGCCAGCGCTGGTAAGGTCTACCCAGGTGCTGCCAGATCCGGCGCTTGATGCGTCTGTCTGGACATAGAGCGATCCGGTTGTCGCTCCATCATTGAGCAGAAAAAGAGATCCAGCTAAAGCCGTGAAAGCTGGCGCAGTGTCGCCAACAAAAAGGTCCGAGCTCGAGGGCTGCGAAGCGCTGCCCGAGCGATCGAGACGAAGTACCGGGTCATCGACATTTGCCGTCGTGGTGATCGAGACAAAGCCGTTCGCGCCTGCCCCAGGTGCGAGTCCGGGCGTGATGATGACGCCGCCGCCATCTCCAGCGCCGTCGCCAGCGCCCGCAACCAAAATCAGGTCGCTGCCAGCATTACCCGACCCGACATCAGCGTCCGGTGCAAAGACCGTATCGCCGTCAATGATTTCGATGCCTTGGCCGTATGTTCTGACGCGAAACGACATGGATGACTCAGTGGGAAACTCGAGTAGCTCCCCCGCCTATGCGGGGGAGCTCTAGGTCAGACTAGATTAGGCCGACCATTGTTGGATTTGGATGATGTCGCCCGAGAAGATCTGGAAGTTGAACTGTAGATCTGTCGCGTTCGTGCCGAGCGTCACCGTCACACCGTTGCGCTGGAGCACACCGTTGACCCACACTTGGACGCGTGTGTTGAAGGCCGCCTGCGGCGTCGGGAACGTCGGGAAAGACCCGAAATCCATCGTCACGTTGGCGGCCGGCGCATCGTTCGATACGTCGTTGCCAGCGGTGATGTTGGCGTTTGCTACACCTTGAACGAGTGTCCTGGCAAGAGCGCCCGAAGACGTGACCAGCTCTTCCCAATCATTGCCCGTGGCGCTAGCGCCAGAGGCATCGCGCTGGACCCAAACGGCTCCGCCGTCCGTATTGAGTTGGTCATTTTGCAAGTACAGCGAACCGGCCTTAGCCGTGAACACTGGCGCATCTTGACCGATATACATGTCCGAGATCGACGGCTGGCTACCAGACCGATCGAAGCGGAGCATAATATCATCGACGTCAGCCGCCGAGTCGATCTGGACGACGCCCGTGGTGCCTGTGCCTGTCGCCAAGCCAGGCACCAAGATGACGTCTCCGCCGTTTTCGTTGGTGCCCAGACCATCCGCACCCGTGAGCTGGACGTTTCCGCCAGCACCCGAGTTCGGCGCACCGCCGCTGATCAAGACGTCTCCGCCGTTGCCAGTACCACTCGAGGCGCCACCATCGATGGTGACGTTGCCGCCTGTCGTAGATCCTTGGCCACCAGCAAGCGTCAAAAGAGCGCCAGCTCCAGCGTTGCTGTTGCCGGGCGCAACCGAAATCGCGCCCGCCGTCGAGTTGGTGCTGGTGCCAGTGGTGACGGTGACGCTGCCCGTGGTGCCAGTGCCAGTGTTATTTCCGGACTGCAAGAAGACGGGACCGGTCGCCCCAGCGCCACCCGTGACAAAACCGGACCGGACAGCGACCTGACCGCTAGCCGAACCGCCGCTGGCGCCGTCACCAGAGGCGAGCGTGACGGCCCCCGAGTTCGGCCCACCCGTCGTCGTGCCAGTGCCGAACAACGCAGAGCCCGTTCCCGACTGGTTGTCGTTGATGACCGTCAAGCCCGTACCGCCCGCACGGATGTCGACGATGCCATCCATGTCGACGAGGAAGTCTTCCGTGCCGCTGATATCGACATCACCGTTGGCAGCATCCGTGACAATCGTGTTGCCCTGGACGTACGCCTGCTGAAGGCTGTTGCCGCCGCCAGCCTGGAGCTGAGTCCACGTAGTGCCGGAACCGCCCGCCGAAGTGTTGATGTACAGCTCGCCGGTAGTGCCGTCATCACGAACCCAAAGCGAGCCGGTGATCGTGTTCACGGTTGGCACAGAAGTGCCGGAGAATACGTTGAAAGCCTCTCCGTTGATGCCTGAGTTTTGAAT
>Ga0180429_10003694_pt1 | contig 12350 bp, 7 predicted proteins | sample SS_ome_FD_132428 | JGI IMG/M metagenome (GOLD analysis project Ga0180429, IMG submission 132428) | Hypersaline lake sediment archaeal communities from the Salton Sea, California, USA - SS_1_S_1 metaG | ecosystem: Environmental > Aquatic > Non-marine Saline and Alkaline > Hypersaline > Sediment ... | reverse complement strand
GTGTACTCCGGGGTTTCAAAAGAGACCATGACGTGGCTTTGGGCCGCCAGGTTGTAGATCTCGTCCGGCCGCGTTTCCTGGATAATGCGGATAAGATTGGTGGCGTCGGTCAAATCCCCATAATGCATCGAGAAGCGGACATCCGCTTCGTGGGGGTCTTTATAGAGGTGGTCGACGCGCCCGGTATTGAAACTGGAGGATCGGCGTTTGATGCCGTACACCTCATAGCCTTTGGATAGCAGCAACTCCGCCAGATAGGCCCCGTCCTGGCCGGTAATGCCGGTAATCAGTGCTTTCTTCATAAGTCCAACCAACTCCTTTTTAAAAAAAGATGTTCTGTGTGTCAGGCGTGATCATCCGCCGCCGGCCCGCAAGCGCATCAGCGCCCATAATCGTCCTCGAAACGGGCGATGTCGTCTTCTTCGAGATAGCTGCCGGTGCGAACCTCGATAATTTCCAATGGAATCTTTCCGGGATTGGTCAGGCGATGCGGCATCCCGATGGGAATGTAGGTGGAGGCGTCTTCCCGCAGGATGAATTCTTCTTCGCCCCGCTGGACCAGGGCCGTGCCCTTGGCCACGATCCAGTGCTCGGCCCGGTGATTGTGCTGCTGGCGGCTGATGCGGGCTTCCGGCCTTATGATGAGGCGTTTGACTTGAAAGCGCTCGGAAGACACAATGCTGTCGACCGTGCCCCAGGGTCGATAAACCTTGCGATGCCGCTCGGTTTCCGGTCGCTGCTGCTGTTTCAAACGGGTCACCAGGTGCTTGACATCTTGTGCCCGGGCACGGGGGCAGACAAAGACCGCATCCGCCGTCTCAACGATGATGTGCTGGTCCACGCCGACGGCCGCCACCAGGCGATGACCGGCATGCACCACCGAGCGGGTCACGTCATGCAGCAGGGTGTCGCCCCGCGCGACATTGGCATCGGCATCTTTGGCGCCGGCCTCCCACAGGGCCTCCCAGGATCCCAGGTCGCTCCATTCGGCCTCCAGAGGCAGCATGGCGCCCAGGGCGGTCTTCTCCATCACGGCATAGTCGATGGAATCGGCGGGGCAGGTCTCGAAGGCCGCCCGATCCAGGCGAAAGAAATCCAAGTCCTCCCGGCCGGCGGCTAACGCGCTTTCACAGGCGGACACCATCTCCGGCACCAGGCGTTTCATTTCCGCCAGCAGCACCGATGAGGGGAAAAGAAACATCCCGCTGTTCCAGAGGTAGGCCCCGGAGGCCAGATACCCCTCGGCCGTGGTGCGATCCGGTTTCTCCACAAAGGCCTCGATCGCGCAGGCCCGGCCGGCCGATGAAAGCGCTGTCAACGGAGCCCCCTGCTTGATATAGCCATAGCCCGTCTCGGGGCGTGTCGGTACGATGCCGAAAGTCACCAGACGGCCGGCTTCGGCCAGTGCCCGCCCCGCCGCAACTTCCCGGCGAAACCGGTCCGGCCGGCCGATATGGTGGTCGGCCGGCAGGATCAGCAGGATCGGATCCGTGTCCTGACGGGATGCTTGCATTGCCGCCACTGCAATAGCCGGAGCCGTATTTTTACCCACGGGCTCCAGGATGATGGCGCCGGGCTGAATCCCCTTTTCACGCAATTGTTCGGCGATCATGAAACGATGGCTCTCATTGCAGATCACGATCGGGGGCGCCAGGTCGCCCAGCCCCTCAAGGCGCCCCAGGGTCTCCTGGATCATGGTCGCCTGCCCCGTGATCGGCAAGACCTGTTTGGGGTGCAGTTGCCGCGAAAGCGGCCATAATCGGGTTCCCGCACCGCCGGCTAAAATAACAGGCACAATCATTGGTCAATCCTCTTCCAGAAACGGTCGATAAATGGACACCTGATATGACGATCGTAACATAAAAAGGATAATTTAGATTCAATTGCCCAAAAAGGCAACCGGCCTTATCGGCGAAATCCGGCGGGGGTGCTGCTTGGCCATGATGGCCGCTGCCGGTCGAAGGGAGATGGGGCCGTGTGCCGATCCACCAAACGGGTCATGGATGATATCCGTCTGAAGGGCAGCGTGCGATGGTGTTTGCGTTGGAGGAAATGTCGGCGGGTGCCGATGGTCACCGGAGCAATCAAACTTGCCGGGCACGGCGCCATCCAGAAAAGAATGATAACGAGCGGGCAAGGCACGGGTCTTGGTTTTCGGTAGCACACATCAAGCGCCCGCTCGTTATCAAGCGTCTTCTCACCTTGCGAAGACAACCGGTGGCCGGAAGGCCCCTTTATGCTTCCGGGCCTTTTGCACATTCTTTTCCGGACGACGGGATAGAGCCCCTGTGCATCATGAGGAAAAGAAGATGGCCGGCAGCCAGGTGACAATAGCGGGAAACAATGCGATCAGCATCAACCCGACCAGCTGCAGCAGCACAAACGGCATAATACCCCGGTAAATATGCATCATGGTGTAGCCTTCGGGGGCGACGCCCTTGAAGTAAAACAGGGCATAGCCAAACGGCGGCGTCAAGAACGACGTCTGCAAATTGACGCACATCAGCAGTGAAAACCACAGCGGGTTGAAATCCAGCTCCATGGCGATCGGCATGAAGATCGGCACGGTGACCAGCAGGATGGCCGCCCAGTCGATAAACATCCCCATGAGAAAAACGATCGCCATCATGATGAGGAGGGCCACCCAGCGGTTCAGGCCGCTTCCCACCAGGACGTCCGCCACGACATCGCCGCCCCCCATGCTCAGGAAAACCGTGCTGAAGAATTTTCCACCGATAAAGAGCATCATGACCATGGAAGTCGTTTTCAGGGTGGCGAAACAGGATTCCTTGATGACGGTCCAGGTGAACTTGCGGTTGAAGATGGCCAAAACGGCAGCCCCGGCAGCCCCCATGCCCGCGGCTTCCGTCGGGGTCGCAACACCGGCCAGAATAGTCCCCATGACGGCCAGGATCAGCGCCAGGGGCGGTATCATGGATTTCAGGGTCATGGCCCATTTCTGGGCAGCACTCCAGCGACCCGCCTCTTCTTTGGATATGGGCGGTCCGAGCTCGGGCTGCAGCTGACAGCGGACCAGGATGTAGAGAAAGTAGAGGCCGGCCAGCAGCAATCCGGGAAATATCGAACCTGCGAAAAGATTACCCACAGAGGTTTCCTTGAGGCCGGTCAACCCCCCGTAAACAACCATCATGATGCTGGGAGGAATCAGAATCCCCAAGGTGCCCGCAGCGCAGATGATTCCACTGGTCAGTTCCTTCTGGTAGCCTTTCTTCAGCAGCGCCGGGGTGGCCAGCAGGCCCATGGCGACAACCGATGCGCCGATGATGCCGGTGGTGGCGGCAAACACCGTACACACCACGACCACCGCCAGGCCGAGCCCCCCTTTGAGGCCGCCCAGAACCACATACAGCGCTTCGAAAAGCTGGTCCGCCACCTTGGACCGGTCCAGCAGCTGGGCCATCAGGATAAACAGCGGAATCGCCACCAGGACATAATTGTTCATCAGGCCCCAGGTGTTATTGGCAAACATGTCGAACAACCCGGGAATGTTGAACCCATTATCGAGCAATCCGAACAACGCCGCCACAGCGGCCAACGTATAGGCCAGGGGATGCCCCAGGCAGATCGCAACAATCAGGGTGGCAAACATGGCCACCGTTAAAAATTCAGGACTCATTTGGATTACCTTGTCCTTCCCTCGTCAGCTTTCCGCTTTTCCGCGCCATACCTGGAATTCGCGAATCAAGTTGGATATGCCCTGCAGCAGCAGGACCAGTAGGGTGAACGCCATGACGATCTTGACCGGCCAGATCGCCGGTGCCCAGCTGGTGGAGTTGAGTTCCCGGCCGATGACGGAGGTGTGGGCGAATTTGATGGACCAGATGGTGAGACAGGTCATCACCGGCAGGAACAGCACCAGCGTCGAGAAAATGTTGAGAAAGGCCTGGGTCTTGCGGGAGGCCCGGGCCGAGAAGATATCCACCTTCACGTGCCCCCCGGTCGCATCGGTGTAGGACAGGCCGAACATGTAGTGGATACCGTAGATAAACGTCGTCAACTCAAATCCCCAAACGGTGGGGGCGTTGAAGACATACCGCATGAAGACCTCGTAGAGCACGACCACCAAAAGCGGCAGCGCCAGCAGCGAGGTGACTTCGCCCTGTTTGTGGCTGTACCAATCGATTGCGCTGGCTATCTTTGTAAACATTTTGTCATCCTTATCGCCGCATGGGTGTGCGGCACAAAGCCGGGGAGAAATTCTCCCCGGCTTTCATGATCAAACGGATTCGGGTGCCCGGCGCACGAAATGCGCTTCCGAACGGCCGGGCGTAACCGATCGCCCGTTATTCATAGATTTTCCCGGAAATATAGTCTTCGTAGGGCCAAGGGGACACACCCCCGCGGGCCCCGCGCCAGACCGAGAATTCTTCCACGAATTTCTCCTGGGATTCGACAATCCTTTTGACATCCGGATATTTGGCTTTCAGTTGATCGACGTAGCTCTTGGCGGTCTTGCGGAATTCAATCAGGGTCTCTTTGTCCATCTGCACGATTTCGACACTCTTGGAGAGACGGTTGATGGCTTCGGCGTTGAGGGAATTGATCCAGTTGATGGACCACAGCTGGGTTTCCTTGGCACAGATGTCGATAATCCATTTGAGATCTTCGGGGAGCTTGTTGTAGGCATCCGTGTTGAAGAAGACATAGCACTGGCTGGCCGGCTGGTGGACGCCCGGCTCGATGACGTACTTGGTGATTTCATCGAATCCCATGGGATAGCTCATGGCCGGTGCGGAAAATTCGGCCGCGTCCAGGACACCGCGCTCCAGCGCCAGGTAGACCTCGCCGCCCGGCAGCGGGCTGACCGAGGCGCCCAGTTCGTTGAGAATGTCCATGTACCAGCCCACCGTCCGTACCCGCAGGCCTTTGAAATCTTCCATCTTGGTGGCGCGTTTGTTGGAGAAAAGGCCCATATCCTGGCCGGTCTGGCCGCAGGGCAGCGCCGTCAGGTTATAGCGACCGTAGAGTTCCTGGGCCAACGCCAGGCCCCCCTTTTCGTACAGCCAGATATTGTAGCCTTCGGGGTCCAAACCAAAGGGAATGTCCGCCAACGGCACAAAGGCTTCGTTCTTGCCCTTCCAGTATCCGGCCCAATCGTGGCCGGCTTGCGCCGATCCCTGGCTGACGGAGTCAAAGGTCTGCATGGCGGGAACCAGTTCACCGGCGGAAAACGGTTTGATGTCCAGCCGGCCGGCCGACGCCAATCGCACGCTGTCGCAGAAATGAACGGCAATGTCGTAAAACAGCAACCCCTTGGACCAGGGCATGACCATCTTCCATTTGATCTTTTCGTCCGATGGCTTGAATTTGACACGTTTGGCCGTGTCATGGCGCGGGTCGGTGCCGAATTTTCCGCGCTTTTCAGCGGCTGAAGCAAACGACGCGGTAAACGCCAAAACCAGAAAAAGGCATAGGGCAAGTGTAAAAATTCGTTTCATGTTTCTCCCTCGCTAGTTGGGTTGATAGTGGACGGCGCCCGTCGGCAACGCTGGCGCGCCGTCGTTGGTTTCATGCGGGTCCTCGACGACATAAAGGGTTCCGAACCAGGCATAGCCCTTCAGATTTTGCCCGGACCGCCGAATTGCCAGCGGCACGCCATACCGCCTGGCAGCCGCCAGTTCGTAAGGGTTCGGATTGTCGATCATCGGAAACGCCAGCATTTTTTCTCCCATCGCCACATGCCGACACCGGCATCGGTTACCGAGGGATGCATATCAACAAGCGTGCCACGGCCCGTTTTGATACGAATTGCGTTTTATTTCTGGGAGTTAAAAATTTTGACCTGGACAAGACGTGTTCCGGCAGGGAGGCGTGAATCCGAAAAATCAGACCGCCGGGGGCAACCCCTCCCCCAACAGCCGTGAGACGCCGTAGCAGGACGGCGGACGTTGTGACCCGGCTGCCATCCGGATGGCGGCATCTTCACATTTGTCAAGGCGACTATTTTATTTTTGCGTTAAATATCAAATCTTTGAAATATATTCTTAAAATTCGGACAAATTCGGGGGATTCTGATTTTTCAGATAGGCGGGTGGGGTGAAACGTGGCATTCGACACTGCGGCAACAATTCACTCTCGTTACAGCGGAATGTTGTGTTTTTTCAGCAAGGCATAAAGGTGAGAACGCGAAAGACCGGTACGGCGCACGATTTCCGGGATATCGCCGCGCAACTGATGCACGACAGCCTCCAGGTAGACTTTCTCCATTTGATGCCGGAAGGTTTTCAGAGAAGGAAGGTTCGGGTCCAGCAGCCACTGGGAGGCCATCGTTTCGGGCGAGATCGGTGTAGCGCCGACGCCCTCCTGGCGCAAGCTTTCGATCGCGCCGGCCGGCGACCGCTCAACTTTCATGCGGGCCACCTGAATCCGAATATCTTTGGGAAGGTGCATCGGAAAAAGCATCCGGTCGACACCCGACGCCACGACCGCCTGCTCCAGCGTGTGAAAGAGCTCCCGCACATTGCCCGGCCAGTTGTACCCCTCCAAAATTTGAAAAATTTCCGGGTCGACCGCTTTGGCCGCCGACCGGTCCTTCTCCGACAACCGGGCCAGGTAGTTCATGGTCAGGGGCTGCAGATCTTCCCGCCGGTCGCGCAGGGGCGGCAAATCCAGGGTGACGGTCTTCAGGCGATAAAACAGGTCCTCACGGAATTGGCCGGCCTTCACCATTTGCGACAGATCGCGGTGCGTCGCAGCGATCAGGCGAAAATCACTGGGCTCCTCCTGACTTGCCCCCACCGGACGAAATGTTTTCTCCTGCAGCACGCGCAGGAAGGCTTTCTGGGAGTTGAGCGGCAGTTCACCGATCTCATCCAGAAAAAGCGTCCCCTGGTGGGCCTGGCGAACCAGGCCGGGGCGGTCCTGGTCCGCACCTGTAAAAGCCCCCTTGCGGTGGCCGAAAAGAATACTTTCGAGGAGATTATCGGACAGCGCGGCACAGTCCACGACGACAAAAGCGCGGGCCGCACGCGGGCTGTTCTTGTGGATCGTCCGGGCAAACAGTTCCTTGCCGGTACCGGTCTCGCCGGTAATCAACACATTGAAATCCGTGCGGGATGCCTGGGTTACCCGTTCGAAACAGGCTTTGATACCCGGGCTGTCCCCGATGATATCGCGCGTATTGAGAACTTCCAGATCATGGCGGGACTGCTTCTCCCGGCGGTAGGCCAGGGCCCGCTGCAGGCTCAACTTGGTGTTTTTGACCGGCGACGGTTTGACCAGGTAATCCCAGACCCCGCCCTGGATGGCCAGTTCCGCGCCGTCCGGATCCCCCTTGCCCGTCAGGATGATGACTTCCGGCCGGGATGGCGCGTGTTTGATGACCGGCAGGGCCTCGATGCCGTCGCCATCCGGCAGCCGCACATCGAGGAAAACGACATCGAAATCACCCCGCTGTAATTGCTGCCGACCGTCGCTGAGGGTCTGCGCGCACACGCCGTCGTATTGCATCCGATGCACCATGCTCAACATGGTCTCGCACACCTGGGGGTCGTCGTCGATGATCAGAATCTGCGGTGTTTTATCCATCATTCTTATTCGTCCAGCACTTCGCGGATCGCCTCGGACAGGATCGCCTTGTTATAGGGTTTGATGATGACTTTGCGAATCGAATCGATACGCGACGCCAGCTCCACCGGATTCTTGCGGCCGGTAACCATCATAATCGGGGTTTCCGGATGTTTCTCCCGGATGGCTTTTGCAAGTTCGATGCCGTTAACTTCGGGCATATCGTAGTCCGTGATGACCAGATTGAACGGTTCGGGGGCGCCGGCAATGGCCTCCTGGGCGGCACGTCCGCCATTGCGCGCCTCGACCTGGTAGCCCAGTTTGCCAAGCACCCGCGGTATGATTTCCAGCTGGTCCGGATCGTCCTCCACGAAAAGAATACGGCCTTTGCCGCGGTAGACATGGGAATGGGGCTGGTTCGCGTCCACCACGGCCCCGCTGCCCGTCGGCAGAAAGATGTCGAAGGTGGTCTCGAGGTCCGGCTGACTGGTGACCCGCGCCGCCCCGTTGTGACCTTTGATGATGCCGTGGGCCACGGCCAGGCCGAGGCCGGTGCCTTCGCCTTTGCCTTTCGTGGTGAAAAACGGGTCGAATATTTTATCCAGGATATCGGCCGGGATGCCGGGGCCGTTGTCGGATATGCTAAGCTTGAGATACGGGCCGGGCTGGATGCCCAGCAGTTCCGCCGCGCTCCCATCGAGCGCCGTCTGGTTGAGCATGATGCGGATTTGCCCGCCCGCCCCTTTCAAGGCCTGAAACGAATTGGTGCAAAGATTCATGACAATCTGGTGAATCTGGGTCGGGTCCGCCATGCAGGGGCTGAGGTGGGGGTCGATGTGCACGTCCACCTCGATGTTCCGGGGCAGGGACGCGCTGATCAGTTGCACGGCCTCCTCCACCACGGCGGCGATATCCGTCATCCGTATCCCCTCCTGGTCCGCCCGGCTGAAGGTCAGAATCTGTTGCACGAGCTGGCTGCCGCGCTCCGCCGCTTTCAGGCTGCGCCGCAGGTCCCGGCCCGTCTGGCTTTCGGGGGCCACATCCTCCAGCGCCAGTTCGGTGGAATTGTAGATAGAGGTCAATATATTATTGAAATCATGGGCGATGCCGCCGGCAAGAGTGCCAATCGCCTCCATCTTGGTGGATTCCAGCATACGGCGTTCCATGATGATATTCTGGGAGATATCTTCTGCACTGGACAATACGCCCACGACCTCTCCCCGGTCGTTATGCAGCGGAACGCGGTTGACCAGCATCCATTTCTTTTCCCCCTGATGATTGTGAACAGGCCAGCGCATGCGATAGGAGGGCTGGTTCGTAGCCGCTACGCTCCGGTCCGTCGCCATGCTCTTGGCGGCCTCCTCTTTCTCCGGAAACAGGTCGATGTCGCGCTTGCCGATAATGGTGTCAACGTCGCGCAGCCCGAAAAAAGCACCGAAGCTTTTATTGGCCCCCAGGTAGCATAGATCAAGATCCTTCCAGTGGACCAGTTGGGGAATGTTGTCCAATACCAGCTTGAGCATCTGCTGGGATTCGTTCAGGTTCTTCTCGGCGGTTTTTCGCTGGGTAATGTCTTCGATAAACCCTTCGTAGTAGCGGATCTGGCCATCCTCGCCCCACACCGAGCGCAGGTGCTGGGTCACGATGATGCGGCGCCCGTCGCGCGTCTGGCATTCTTTTTCAAAGGTGACCGGCGCCAGCCGATCGCCGGCGGAGGGTTCCTCGGATGGTTTGAGGCAGAGAGCCCCCGGCATCTCGGCACCGGCAGCGGTCAACTCGGACAGACTGTCAAACCCCAGCATGTTGGCCAGGGCCGGATTGGCGTCCAGAATCCGGCCATCGGCCCCTGATCGGAAAATGCCCAGGGCGGAGTTTTCAAAGATGCTGCGATACTTTTCCTCGGCCTTGATCAGCTCACGCTCGGCTTTTTTGCGTGCCGTGATGTCAAAAATTACCCCCACCAGCCCGGATATTTCCCCCTTGGCGTTGCTGTAGCTGGCCTTGTGCAGAATGACGTCGCGGCGGGTGCGGTCGGCTGCCGCCAGGCTGGTTTCGTAAATCCGCACCCCGTCGTGCGCCATCAGGTCGCTATCGACCTGATCCGTCAGTTGCGCCGGGCCGCTGGCGCTGAAACTCTCGATGTTGCGGCCGATGACGTGGCGGCGATCGAGGTCGAACCATTTTTCAAAAGTCTCGTTGCATTCCGTCACCACACCGCGCTGATCTTTGAAATAAATCGGAATCGGAATCGTATTCATCAACAGTTTGACGAAGGCCAGCTGCTCCTTGATGCGCTGCTCGATCGCGCGCCGCTCGGTGATGTTGAACATGAGCACCACCAAGGTGACCGTAATCACCGTCATGCCGATCACCAGCACCCAGAAAAGCTGGCGATTGATCTGGAACAGGTAGGACGTGTGGTTGATCAGGGTGCTTTCCGGGGGCAGGTCCGAGGTGGAAATTTTAAACCGCTTCAACATGTTGTTATCGAACATGTAGGGTTCGTCCTGGGGGGTCTGCACCGGAATGGCATCGATGTTCTCCCCCTGAAAAACCCGCATCAACAGTTCCCCCGCCGAGGCGCCATGCGCAAAACCACTCAACACCTTCCCCCCGACGATACCGGACCCCAGCATGAACTCCCAGTTGCTGTAGATCGGCGCATCCGTGACGGCATAGAGTTTACTCAAAATTTCATTGGCGGAATACCGAACGCCCTCGTAGTCCATATAAAAAGGGATAAAATAGAAAATGGCCTCGCCGGCCACGGCCCGGGCCTGGTCCAGAATCGGCTGCAGTTGATCGGACACCACGAATTCGATTTCCGGCCGGTCGTGAAAATCGGCGATGGCCGCCCGGACCTGATTGCCGATGGCCCGCCCGGTGGTGGAGCTGTTGCCGATCACGACGATTTTCTTGCGCTCCGGGTGAAACCGCAAGGCCATCCGCAAATTGGTTTTGACATCGAAATCTTCCGTCAATCCGGTGATATTCTTCTGGCCGCGGATCAAGGTCGGGGTAAAATCATTGACGCCACAGAAGATCACCGGCACGCCCGGGAACAGCCCTTCCCGGAACTGCAGCATAAAATCGAAGGCGTTGTTGTCCGAGACGATAATCGCATCGATATCGATGCCTTTGTATTTATGCTCATAAATGGCGTAGAGCGACATTTTGACATTGTCGTCATAGCGCTGCTTGGAATCCATATATTCAATGTGCAGGACGATATTGGAAGCACTCTTCGCGAAGACGCTTTTAAGTCCTTCGATCAGGCTGTCGGACCAGATGTAGCCATTCGAATAGGAATTGAGATAAAAAACATTCTGCCGCCCCGAATTGTCCGCCTTGGCCCTGTCCCCCGGGGCCAGGAAAACAATCCAGAAAAACACCGCTATGCAAATGACGCCAACGCCAAATTGATTTCTCATGCAACGACTCCTTTTGCGCACGACGTGGCGCCGAACGCCCCACGCGTCACAACGCGTTTACCATTCCGATCGCTGATCATAACCGGAAGGAGATGAAAAACCGCCCGCATCCCGGTTTCGATTGCAAAAAACGCGCCTTTTACATATTTATCTGACAGCAGCGTCAATGGATCAAAAGGCCCCGCTGGCCTTTTCGACCGCCACCACCCACCAGCGTCACCCATCCACGATCGCCTTGATGTCGATCCCGTATTTTCGCATCCGGTTCCATACCGTCACCCGGTTAATACCCAGTAGGCGCGCAGCCTGGGTCTGATTCCCATGCGTTTCACGCAAGGCGGCCATCAAGGCCTGCTTTTCCCGGGAACCGTCTCTTCCGCCCGTCCGATCGACGCCGACCGTGGAAGGTTCCGATACAGGGTGCGGCAGATGGGCAGTGTCGATCTTCCCCTTTTCCGCGATCACAAAGGCATATTCCAAAGCGCTTTTCAGCTCGCGAATATTGCCCGGCCAGGCGTAGTCCATAAAGTGCTGCAAGGCCTCCGGCGTGAGCCCGGTGATGGCCTTCCCGGTGCGGACCTGCAGCCGCTGGACAAAACTGTTGACCAGCAGCGGGATGTCCTCTTTGCGCTCCCGCAGGGGCGGGATCCGGATGGGGATGACATTGATCCGGAAATACAGATCTTCCCGAAACTGCTGCTGCTCGATCAAGGTGACCAGGTTTTGGTGGGTCGCCGATATGATGCGGACGTCCACATCCACGGACCGATGATCCCCCACCCGTTCGATTTGTTTATTCTCCAGCACCCGCAGCAGCTTGACCTGGACGGACAGGGGAATATCGCCGATTTCATCCAGAAAGATCGAGCCGCCGTCCGCCGCTTCAAAACGTCCCTTGCGATGCCGATAGGCCCCGGTAAAAGCCCCTTTGATGTGGCCGAACAACTCACTTTCCAGAAGGGCGGCATTCAGGGCGGCACAATTGAGCTGCACGTAGGGTCCGCTTTTGCGCTGGCCCCTTTCATGGATGGCCCGGGCCACAAGCTCTTTGCCGGTGCCGCTCTCGCCCGAGATGATCACGGGCGCATTGCTTTGGGCCGCCTTTTCCACCACCTGAAAAACCTTGCGGATGGCGGGCGAAGTCCCGATGATGCCGTGGTACTCCCGATAGTCACTCAATTGGCGGGACAACAGTTCCACCTGCTGGTCCAGGCGGTCGATCTCACTGATATCGGTAATAGTCTCCACAGCACCCAGAACTGTGCCATCGTCATCCCGCAGGACGGATGCGTTCTTGAGCGCCGCCAGACAGGTGCCGTCCTTGCGGACGATGCCGCAGCGGCAGCGGCGCATGTCCGGATGGTTCGGCAGGAACAGCTTGCACCAATCGCC
>Ga0180429_10003693_pt1 | contig 12354 bp, 11 predicted proteins | sample SS_ome_FD_132428 | JGI IMG/M metagenome (GOLD analysis project Ga0180429, IMG submission 132428) | Hypersaline lake sediment archaeal communities from the Salton Sea, California, USA - SS_1_S_1 metaG | ecosystem: Environmental > Aquatic > Non-marine Saline and Alkaline > Hypersaline > Sediment ... | reverse complement strand
GCGGGTCTTCTCATCGACGAATACGCTCATCGTCCCTCCCTCGCGGCGGCGACGGCCTTCTGGACCGCCTCGTCCAGGTTCACCCCGGCGGTGATGCCCGCCTCGGCCAGCATCGCCCGCCCCTCGTCCTCGTTGGTCCCGGTGAGGCGCACCACCAGCGGAATCGTCAGCGGCATCTTTTTCAGGGCCGCCAGAAGCCCCGCGGCGATGTCGTCGCAGCGCGTGATGCCCCCGAAGATGTTCAAGAGAATCGCCTTAACGTCCGGGTCGCCGGTGACGATTTCCATGGCGACGAGCACCTTGGCCGGGTCGGAGGAGCCGCCCACGTCGAGGAAGTTGGCCGGCTCGGAGCCGAAGTGCTTGATCAGGTCCATGGTGGTCATGGCCAGCCCGGCGCCGTTGACGATGCAGCCCACGTCGCCGGAAAGCTTGACGTAGGACAGGCCCGCGGCCTTGGCCTTGAGCTCCAGGGGGTCCTCGGCGCTCGCGTCGCGCAGGGCCTCCACGTCGGCCTGGCGGAACAGGGCGTTGTCGTCGAAGTTTATCTTGGCGTCGATGGCCACCGCCCGGCCGTCGGAGGTGATGACGCACGGGTTGATTTCGGCCAGGGAGGCGTCGGTGGCCAGGAAGAGCTTGTAGAGCTTGGCCAGGAAATCGGCGAGCTGCTTCTGCACGCCGGGGTCGGTGGAGAGGAATCCGGCCAGCCGCCGCCCGTGGTGCGGCCAGAACCCGACCGCCGGGTCCACGGGGAGCTTGAGGATTTTTTCCGGCGTTTTGGCCGCCACCTCCTCGATGTCCACCCCGCCCGCCGCGGAGACCATGAACACCGGGTACTTCGACGCCCGGTCCAGGACGACGCCCAGGTAGAGCTCACGGGCGATGTCCACCGCCTCGTCGATGAGCACCCGCTCCACGACGAGGCCCTTGATGTCCATGCCGAGGATGGCGCGGGCGTGTTCGATTAGCTCCGTCTCGTTTTTGGCGAGCTTCACGCCGCCGGCCTTCCCCCGGCCGCCCACGTGGACCTGGGCCTTCACCACGCAGGGGTAGCCCATCTCCGCCGCCGCTTTTGGAGCATCCGCCGGGTCGGTCACCATCACGCCCCGGCTCGTGGGGATGCCGAACCTGCGGAACAGCTCCTTGGCCTGATATTCGTGGATTTTCACCCGTCGTTCCCCTTTCATCGAAGGTAAATACCGGTGAATTTTATCACCGGCCGGTCGTGCCCGCAAGGACGGGGGAGATTGCGGTTCGACCGCGGATGTGCGAAGATACACCCGACGGCCGACGAGGTAAATGGAGGGAAAATGCGCGTCATTCTTGCGGCATTACTCGTGCTGACCGGCGCCGCCATCGCCGCCGAGGTCACCCTCGAACCCCACACGGACGACAACAACGACGCCACCATCTGCCAGAACGCCCCCGACTGGGATTACGGCGCCGAGTGGCAGCTCTGGGCCGGCCACTGGCTGGGCCACGTGGACTTTCTGATCCAGTTCTACGAGCTCGACGACTACCTGGACGTGGACCTGTTGAGCGCGACGCTGAAGCTCTACAACGAGCACTTCTCCGGCGGGCCGCCGGTCCAGGCGACCGTCTACCGCATCAAGGGGGAGTGGGACGAGGCCGACGTCACCTGGAACACGAATCCCGGATTCAACGCCGACATCGGGGAGTCCTTCAACGTCACCGCCGACCACGTCTGGTACGACGTGGACGTCACCGACATCGTGCAGAGCTGGATTGACGGGGACATGGACCACCACGGCTTCTACATCCGCAACAGCGTCCAGGAGGAGAAAGTCGCCTACATCATGAGCGGGGACTACTTCCTGGACTACTCGCTCTCCCCGAAGCTGAAGCTCGTGTACACCGGGTCGGAGGTGCAGTCGGCGAGCTGGGGGGAAATCAAGGCGGGATTCTAGCCACGCGCCTACGGATCGGGGCGAGGACTGCCTTAAAAAACGGGCCGACCTGAAGGTCGGCCCCTACGTCATCGCAACTCGCGGCGGCCCGCAGGGGATTCATCCCACGGGGCCGCCCTACGTCATCGCAGCGCGTAACTGGCCGGGATAGGAGGTGCAGCGGCCCCCTCTCCCTGTGGGAGAGGGCCGGGGTGAGGGCTTCATTATATAGAAGGCGGGTACTAAAGGCCCCGCCCCTACGTTTGATGATTGATACCACCCCTACGGCACGATTTGGATGGTGTCGGCCCAGACGTGGGTCATCTCCTCGATGTAGGAGCTGGACCCGCCCACGGACACCCGCACCGACCCCGAGGCCATCTCGCTCTTGATGTACAGCAGCTCGTCGGCGTGCCCGGTGAAGTGGCAGTGGACGTGGCGGCCGCGGTCGGTCACCAGCATCAGGCTGGCGTTGTCCCGGGCGACGACGTTGACCTCGACGACCTTCCCGGTGACGACGGTGGCGCCGCGGGGCGTCTCCCAGGTGAGGTCCCAGCCGAAGGTCCCCCCCTCGGTGTCGTACTCGGCCAGCAGGCGCTTGGCGCGGTCCGAGGGGCTGGCCTCCAGCTCGCGCCGGACCGCCTGCCCCATCGTCTCGTCGGGCGTTTGCAGCATGATGTGGTACAGGCAGTCCACCCCGTCCTCGCCCAGGTGGCCGAGCTCTGCTATCATCTGCTTTTTGGCCCCGGCCTGCGTGACGGGGTCGAAGAAGGCGTCGAAAAAGATGGGCACCAGGTCGGGGTCGCGCAGCATCCCCAGGGCCTTGACCGTCTCGGTCTGGACGGCGGGGTCGGCGGACTTGAGGCCGGGGATGTAGACCTGGGCCGGGACGTCGCCGAACTGCTGGAGGGCCGCCAGCGCCGCCTTGCGCATTGCGGGGTCGTCGTCGGTAATCATGGCCGCCAGCGGCTCGACGGCGTTGCGGGCGCCCATCCGGGCCAGCACCGGCGGGACGGCCAGGCGCACCGTGGGGTCGGGGTCCGAGCGCATGACCGCCACCAGGGCCATCGTCGCCCCCTTGTCCCCGATTTCGTCCAGGGCGTCCACCACCGCCAGGCGCAGGTTCGCGTCCTCCAGGTAGCCCAGCGACTCGGTCAGCTCGAAGAAATAGTCCCGGTCGCCCAGGAGCGCCTTCTGCTTGTGGTACTCGATGTCCCGGGCGTCGTGGACGGCGCCGCAGCCCGCGAGGACGAGCGCCAGGAGCCCGGACAGGACGAGGAGCGGCTTGCGCGGCATACACCACCTCTTTCTGCTGACACGGCCATTATAAACCAAAACCGGCCCGCCTGGGGGGCGATACCTTGAGGCAAGGGGCTTAAGCCCCTTGTCCCGAACCGCCCGCAAAGGCGCGGGAGTAATAGCAACGTTCGGATTCCTCGAAAGCGCGGCGCGGGCCGTCTGCCATCAGCTCCCCGGCCTGACGCCGACGGTGGGCGGCGCGGCGCTGCTGTGCCGGCGCTGCACCGGGATTTACGCCGGCGCGGCCCTGGCGGCGCTATTCGTATTACTTCGGGGCAGATTGGGGAAAGGGCTGCCGGGGGGCTGGAGAAAGGCGCCCCTCTTCGTCTGGGCGGCGCCGCTGGTGGTGGATGAAATTCTGGTCAGCCTGGGCGTGTGGGACCCGCCGGGATGGTGGCGGCTGGCGACGGGGGCGGCGGGCGGCGCGGCGCTGATGCTCCTCGCACTGGGCCTGTTGGGGGGAAATTGGAGGAGGGCAAGGGCCCGGCGGAGCGGGCGGCATCTTGACGCGGCGGAGGGCGTCGTGGGCGGGACGGAGGGGCTGGCGCTGCCGCCGGCCGTCTGCGTCATCCTGACGGGCTGCTCGTTTCTGGGTGAACCCGGGTTGTGGGTGCTGGAACCGCTGGGGCTCGTCGGCGTCCTGGCGGCGTTTTCCGCGGCGGGGGCGCTCATGCTGTCGCCGTGGCCGCCGTCTACCCGGGGCGGATGGTGGGGTTACGGCGCGGGGGCGGTTTTCATCGGCCTGGCGGCGTGGGCGGTTTTGTGGTTAGTACGTGGGTGAGGGTAATCACATAACCCTTCCCCCTATTGAGGGAGGGGATTTTAGCACTTGACTTTAATTCTCCAAAAAAGGCGGGGTGGAAAGACCCGCCTGATATTTAATTACATACACTCTAGAACTTAATACCTGTTTGGCTCCTCCTTCGATCCTCTCTCCCTTTTGGGAAGAGGATCTATCCTTTTTCCTCTTTAAAGAAAAGTACGTTTAAATCATCTTTCCTTAACAAAATAAGTGTCATACTCTATTCTGTAGCCTGAATAATTATATATCCAGAGTTCGTAAGAGGCAGATGATGCCCTAAAACTAAGGATAATACTCGTTCCTGAGTCAGAAACAATCGTACGATTGTTTTCTTTAATTTTTACCGTCAAACTACCATCCGCCCCGTTTACTGAAACTCTATAAGTGGTACCTGAAGTTGTGTCAAGAGAATAAGCATAACAAATACCAGAATCTATATATCCGTTGAAAGCATCCCCTGGATTAACAACAGGATAATCCGCTTGCAGTGGTAGTACAAGTAGAAGCGTTAAAAACAAAAGGCTTTTCATAAGTCAACACCTCCTCTACAATCTTGATTCTAATATATTCCCCATCCCTTCTTGTTGTCAAGAAAAAAATTAGAAGTCATCCCCACCCCACATTTATCCCCTCCCCCCTTTGGGGGGAGGGTTGGGGAGGGGGGTGAAACGGGCGGGTCAAGAGCCCCGCCCCTACGTCATCACAATTCGCGGCGGCCCGTAGGGGATGCATCCCACAGGGCCGCCCTACGTCGGCGCAATCGGAAGCGGCGGGGATTAAAATCCCCGCCCTACGGAACTCGATTGAATCACGTGTCAACCTCGTAGGGGCCGACCTTAAGGTCGGCCCGCGGGCGGGCCTAAAGGCCCGCCCCTACGGCATCGCAACGGGGCATGGGCGGGGTACGGAGCCCCCGCCCTACGATAAACGCACACATCCGGCGGCTACTCGGTGATGTCCTCCAGCACCGCCTCGCGCAGATACCGCGCCGCGTCCTCCGGCTTCGTCGGGTTGATGTAGAAGCCGGTCCCCCACTCGAAACCGGCCACCTTGGTCAGCTTGGGCATGACCTCGATGTGCCAGTGGTAGGCCAGGAGGTCCGTCCCGCGGCCGTTGGTGGGCGTGTTGTGGATGAGGTAGTTGTACGGCGGCGAGTCCAGCGTGACCGCCAGGCGCCGCAGTGTCTCCGACAGGATTTCCGCTAAAAGCCCCAGGTCGTTGTCGCGCTCGAAGAGCGGCCGGTGCGCCTTGGGCAGGATCCAGGTCTCGAAGGGGAAGCGCGGCGCGAAGGGCTCCAGCGAGATGAACTGTTCGTTCTCGCACACCACCCGCTCCGCCTGCTCCATCTCCTGGATGATGATGTCGCAGAAGACGCAGCGCTCCTTCCAGCCGTAATATATCTTCGCCCCCTCGAGCTCCTCGGAGACGCGCTTGGGGACGATGGGGGTGGCGATGAGCTGGGAGTGGGAGTGGTGGAGGGAGGCCCCGGCCGCCTTGCCCTCGTTCTTGAAGACCAGGATGTAGCGGAAGCGGGGGTCGCGGGTGAGGTCCACGATGCGCTGGCGGTAGCTGCCGACGACCAGCTCGACACCCTTCGGCGGTAGCTGGTGCAGCCGCCGGTCGTGGCGCGGGTTCTCGATGATGACCTCGTGGGCGCCCACGCCGTTCATCATGTCGTACATGCCCACGCCGTGGCGGTCCAGGTCCCCCTCGATGCGCAGGGCGGGGAACTTGTTCGGCACGACGCGCACCTGCCAGCCGGGGGTGTTGGGCTCCCGGCCGTCCGCGCCGTCGGCGTTGACGACGTGGATTTCGGGCGGGGTCAGGGCCTCGTTGCCCTCGCAGAAGGGGCAGTTCGGGCCGCCGCTCTCCTCGTGGACCGCGGCGAAGTCGGAGGGGCGCTTACCCCTCTCCGAGGAGATGATCACCCAACGGCCTATGACCGGGTCGCGCCGCAGTTCGGGCAAGGGGCCCTCCAGGATGTTGTACGGGCGAAGTGACGTTCAGCGGGCGTATATTTATGCGGAGTATAGCACAGGGCGACCGGGTATGAGCAAGGAAACGGCGGCTCGGACACCGCCGTTTTAATAAAGCAATAATCAGGCCAACCCTCACCGCGGAGGGATCGCGCCCTCCCCGGGGACGGTCGGCTCCGGCCCCGTTGATTCGGGAACCTCCGGCCCGGGCGTCGCCGGACCCTGGAGCGGGATGAGGTCCACCAGGTGGGTCAGGTAAAGCCCCTGGTCCAGCATCCACTGGGCCATCTGCACGTCGGGGTCGTCCTCGGGCCCGGCCAGGACGATGGCGTCGAGGACCGCCTTCGATTCGTCGGGGCGCCCGAGCCAGGCCAGGATGCGCGAGGCCTCCAGCATCGCCGTGGTCGCCAGGTAGTTGTCCTCCTCGGCGCCCAGGCCCTGGTAATACTTCAGCGCCTCGGGGAGCTGGCCCCGCTCGAGCATCACCGAGCCCAGGGTATAGCGCGCCTGCTGCCGGAGCGGCTCGAACTCGCTCTGGGCGGCCTGGGTGAGCTTCTCCTCGGCCTGGTCCAGGTTCCCCAGGTGCAGCGCGCACATGCCCACGTAGAGGACGGCGGTGTCGCGGTCGAAATCACTCCCCGGGTCCCCCGCCACCTCGTTGAAGATGGCCAGCGACTCGGAGAGCCGCTGCTGCGTCTCTTCGGGGGTGGGCTCGACCCACACCGGCCGCGCGTCCTCCCCCTCGGGGAACTCCTGGTGCCCCTCGAAGGCCAGGCCGTAGCTGTGGATGCCCTGGGCCAGCCGCAGGGCCGTACGGGATTCCGGCGGGCCGGCGGTGATGACGAAGTAGGCGATGACCGCCAGCGCCACGATGACGCCGACGACGATGTTGATTATCAGGTTGCGCCGCTTTTTGTCACGCGCGTCCGCCTTGGAGTAGAGCTCGCGTAGGTCCGCGGCGCGCTCGTCCTGCGATTTCTGTTTTGCCATCTCAGCGCTCCCCGGTTATGAACGACCGCGCCAGGTCCACGTACCCGGCGGCGTGCTTTTTCTGACCTTCGATTTCCACGGGCGTCAGACGGCGGACCACCCGTCCCGGCACCCCCAGGACCATGGAGCCCGGCGGTATCTTTTTCCGGGGCGTGACGAGCGACCCCGCCCCGATGAGCGACCCCTCGCCGATTTCGGCCCCGTTGAGGATGACCGCCCCCATGCCTATCAGGCAGCCGTCGGCGATGGTGCAGGCGTGGATGACCGCCCGATGGCCGATGGTGACGTCGGCGCCGATGAGGGTCGGCTGGTCGTGGTCCACGTGGATGACGGTCAAGTCCTGGACGTTGGTGCGCCCGCCGATTTCGATTCTGGCGATGTCCCCGCGCAACAGGCAGCCGTACCAGATGCTCGCCCCGGCGGCGGCCCGCACGTCGCCGATGACGTCCGCCGACGGCGCGACGAAGACCGAGGGGTCGAGGTCCGGTTCCGTGCCCAGGTAGGCGTACAGGGGCATATTTAAAGGGGGTTCACGGGCCGGGCGATTTTACCCGCGCCGGGGCGGTGTGTCAACCGGGGGGCGGCCCTCAAACCCGATGCCGTAGGGCGGGGATTACCTTCGGTCGCAGATACCCATCCCCGCCGCTTCCGATTGCGACGACGTAGGGGCGGGGAATTGCGCTTAGTTAAATGTAGGGCGGGGCTTCTACGCCCCGCCGCGCATTGCGACGACGTAGGGACGGCCCTCTGTGGCCGCCGCGAATTGCGACGACGTAGGGACGGCCCTCTGTGGCCACCGCGCATTGCGACGACGTAGGGGCGGCCCTCTGTGGCCGCCGCGCATTGCGACGACGTAGGGACGGGGAATTGCGCTTAGTTAAATGTAGGGCGGGGCTTCTACGCCCCGCCGCGTTATTCAACGGAAGCCCTCACCCCCATCCCCTCTCCCACGGGGAGAGGGGGGCCGCCCCGAACCTCACCCCAACCCTCTCCCTGGAGGGGAGAGGGCGACCGTCGGCTCAACCGCCGTCGCGCTTCAGCCGCCTCACCGCCCCGCGGACCTCCTCCCGCAGCCGCCGGACCTCCACCTTGGTCAATTCACGCCAGGCGCCGGGGGCGAGCTTGCCCAGCTCCAGCGTCCCGAACCGGGTCCGCACCAGCCGCACCACCCGGTAGCCCAGTTTCTCGCACATGCGCCGAATCTGGCGGTTCCGCCCCTCGTAAAGCTCCACGGCGAAACGGGACCGGTCCGCCCCCCGCTCGAGGAGCTCCACCCCCGCGGGCAGCGTCGGGCCGTCCTCGAGCTCCACCCCCTCGGCCAGCGCCTTCAGGTCGGCGTTCCTGACCGGGCCGCGCACCGTGACCTGGTATCGCTTGAGGACGTGGTGGCGCGGGTGCAGGAGCCGGGCCGCCAGGTCGCCATCGTCGGTGAGAAGGAGCAGCCCCTCGCTGCGGCGGTCCAGCCGGCCCACGGGGAACACGCGGCGGGGGCAGCGCTCGATGAGCTTCGAGAACCCGTCGCGCCCCTTCTCGTCGGCCAGGGTGACGACCACCCCCCGGGGCTTATACAGCGCGATGTAGGAGTGGTCGGCGGGGAGCTTCAGCGGCTTGCCGTCCAGGGTGATTTTCTGGACCTCGGGGTCGGCGCAGGAGCCCAACTCGGCGACCTGCCCGTCCACGCTGACGCGCCCCGCGCGGATAAGGTCCTCAGCGGCGCGGCGGCTGCACACACCGGCGGCGGCGATGAGCTTCTGGAGGCGGACGGCGGTCATGACGGTTGGATGATACCAAAAAAAGGGCCCGAGGCCCGTCCATCATTCCCGAAGCGGGTCGTGTCAGTCATCGGTCCCGCCGGGACCGAACATGCTCCCCGGGGCGGTCTCGCCCTCCCCCGGGGAATCCCCGGGATGCGGCGCGTCGGCGAAGCTCGTCCCCGCCTTCGACTCCAGCACCCCGTGCAGCTCCTCGCGGAAGCGCGGCCCGTTGACTATCTGTAGGTTGACCTCGTCCCAGCGCAGGAGTTCGTGGAAGGCCCGCTCCCGGGGCAGGTCCCCCAAGACCACTCCGGCGAGCCGCCCCCGCGTGAGCTCCAGGTCCGCCCGGTCGCCGGTGACGATGCTCTGGATCTGCAGGGCGATGGAGCGCCCGTGCGCCTGGGCCGTGCGGATGAAATTCCCCAGGTGGATACGGCGCAGGTTGCCGCGGTGCGTGCGGCAGACGCCGGTTCGGCCGATGAGACGGTTCAGCTCCTCCACCGCGAAGGGCTCGACGAGCCACTGGACGCAGAAATCGTTGAAGACCTTTTCCAGGGCCGGGTGGGCGCGACCGCTAACGGCGACGACCGGCACCTCGGGGTGGCGCTCCACGAGCTCGGCCACGAGGTGCACGCCCTCCATCTCGGGCAGCCTCCAGTGGGTGACGACCACGTCGTAGCGTTCCCGGTCCAGAATGGACAACGCCTCGCGGCCGCCGGGGGTCGGCTCACAGCGGAGTTCGGGGTTCAACCGGCGCAACTCGAAGGCGAGGTGCTCGAGATAGGCGCCGTCGTCGTCTACGAGGAGGAGCCGGGGCACGGTCACCCCCTGAGGTGGAAAGCGGGTTCGGGGAAGTGGACGGCACGCCCGCCCCGCCGAACAGTTTAGATGCACATTCACTGGATTTCAAGGCCGTCCCATCACGGGCGCCGCGCTTGCCGGGACCTCTCCCGGGGTGCTATATTCCCCACTGGACCGCGCCGGAGAACCGCCATGTCCGTCCCCTGGAAGCTCTACCGCTACATCCTGCGCGAGCACGTGGGACCGTTCGTCTTCGCCCTCATCGTGGCGACGCTGGTGCTCCTCTTGGGCCAGGTGTTCAAGATGATGGAGCTCATCGTCACCAAGGGGGTGCCGGGCCGGTACGCCCTGGAGCTCTTCGTCCTCTACCTCCCGGCGGTGCTGGCCTACGACGTGCCCATGGCGCTCATGGTGGGGACGCTGATGGCCTTCGGGCGGCTGTCGGCCGACTCGGAAATCACCGCCATGAAGGCCACCGGCACCAGCTTCCTGTCGCTCATGACCCCCAGCGTCGTCTTCGCCTGCATCTTCGCCGTGGGGATGTTCTTCTTCAACGACCTGGTGCTGCCGGAGGCGAACCACCGCTTCAAGAACCTCCTCCTGGACATCCAGAACAAGCGGCCGGACGTGAGCCTGCGCCCCGGCGTCTGGATTACCGACTTCGCCCCCTACGAGATCTACATCGACGAGATGGACGACCGGGACATGACGCTTACCGGGGTGAAGATTAACATCCCCCGGGGCGGCAGCCTGGAGAAGCAGATAAGCGCCGCGCACGGCGTCCTGAAGACGGGCGTGGGGGGCCGGGTCCGGCTTCTGTTGTCCGACGGCACCATCCAGATAACCCCGCCGGGCAACGACTCCTTCCAGACGCTCAAGTTCGCCAACTACGTCATCGAGATAAACGCCGACACCGACCTCACGCGGGAGGAACGCGAGCAGCGCTCGGACCGGGAGATGTCGGTGGCGATGATGACCGAGCGGGTCAACGAGTCGCTCCTGGACCAGTACCTGTTGTACCGGGCGGCGGAAATCCGCAAGCGCGAGATACTCGCCGGCGGGGAGCCCGAGTCCCGCCACCGGCTCCTGTCGGCCTTGCGCATGGCGCATGGCGGGTACACGCCCCAGGAGATACGGCGCCTCTACGGCATCCGCGAGCCCCGTCCGGCCTCCGTGGGGGCGGCGGCGCGCGCGTCGTCGGGGGGGGACCGCCTCGACTTCGGCGGCCGCACACCGCTCTTCGAGGGCGAGGAGATGGGGCTCGAATCGCTGGGCGAGGCCCGCGGGACCGAGGCCGGCCCGGAGGCGCCTCCGACCGTCGCCGGGGAAAGACAGGAGGGGCCGCAGTTCGTCGGCAGCTCCGAGTCGCTGTACCTGGACGCCCGCGAGCAGGAGCGGGCCATCCGGGGCGGGGCCATCCCGCGAACCGGCACCGAAACCACCGGGTCGACCCCCGCCGGGGAGACAGAACCGACACCGATCCCCACCGCGCGCGAGCTCCAGCTCGAATCGGGGGAGGGCGGCGACCGCACCCTGACCGCCGCGGAGCGCGTCGCCCGGGAGGAGCGCTACCTGGCCGTCCGCCGCCGCACGCTCCAGGGGGAGGTGAACCGCTACACCCTGGAGATAGCCAAGAAGTACTCCATCTCCTTCGCCTGCATCGCCTTCGTGCTTGTGGGGGCGCCGCTGGGGGTGATGATCCGCCGCTCGGGCAAGGGGGTGGGCTTCGTCACCAGCATCGGCTTCTTCATCTTCTACTGGATCTGCCTGGTGGGCGGCGAGGCGCTGGGCGACCGGGGCATACTCGACCCCTGGCTGGCGATGTGGCTGCCCAACATCGTTTTCCTGGGGCTGGCGGCGGCCTTCGTCCGCCGGGCGGTCAACGACGCCAACCTCGCCTCCCGGGGCGCGGTCTCGGCCGTCATCCGGTTCTTCACCGCCGAGGGGCCGCTGGCGCGCCTCTTCAAGCGGCGGAAGCCCGCACAACCTTGATTTTTCACGTTTTACCGGCTATATTTATGCAGAGGGGTCGGTCGGGCTGAACCGGGGAGGTATCCCGCGTGGCCAAACAGAACACCGTCGAGGGGGCCAGGTCCCTGGCCGAGGAACTGGTGGACGGGATAATCGCCGAGGCCGACGGCGACGCCCTGGAGCAGGCGCGGGCCATGGGGCTGGTGCTCTCCATGTTCATGCCGCAGATAGAGGCCGCGCGGGGGAAGTACAACGCGGGCACCGAGAAGGATGTCGAGGGGCGCGACGAGATTTTCGAGAACGCCGTCACCCACAAGCTCATGGGGTACCACACCTAGGGAAAGTGGTCGGGTTTCCGGGCGCGCGATTGGAATGAATTCCGTAGGGCGGGGCGTAGGACGAGTCCTCCGTACCCCGCCCCTTGAATATCGATACGGGCGGCACACGGAGTTGCCGCCCTACGCCGAGTCGTATCGTTTTTTTATCGTTGAGCGGGGGCTCTGTACCCCGCCCACGAACCTTCAACAACTTCTAATGCTCGTAGGGGCGGACCGACGGCGCGCCGTTCAGGTCAGCCCTTTTTGTTACGGCAACCATTACCGTTTGCGATGACGTAGGGCGGCCCCTCCGCGGGCCGCCGCGTATTGCGATGCCGTAGGGCGGCCCCGTGGGATGCATCCCCTGCGGGCCGCCGCGAATTGCGCTGACGTAGGGGCGGGCCTTTAGGCCCGCCCGCGCACCGACCTGAAGGTCGGCCCCTACGAGGGTATCGTATAATTTCAATTTGACTCGTAGGGGCGTACCTTTATGTGCGCCCTGTCCATTTTGTAGGGCGGGGAATCCTTTCCCCGCCGCTT
>Ga0180429_10003691_pt1 | contig 12360 bp, 10 predicted proteins | sample SS_ome_FD_132428 | JGI IMG/M metagenome (GOLD analysis project Ga0180429, IMG submission 132428) | Hypersaline lake sediment archaeal communities from the Salton Sea, California, USA - SS_1_S_1 metaG | ecosystem: Environmental > Aquatic > Non-marine Saline and Alkaline > Hypersaline > Sediment ... | reverse complement strand
GGCGCTGTCGGTGGCCTTCTCCGCGGCATCCTTGGCGCTGTCGGCCGCATCGACGACCTTGTCCACCGCGGTATGGGCCGCGCCCTGGACTTTGTCGATGGTCTCGGCGTACTTGCCGCCGGTCTTCTCATCGATCACGTCGCCGGCCTTGTCGATGGCGGCATCAACCTTGTCGACGTTCTGGCTGACAACTTCCTTGACCTTGTCGAGATTGTCGCCGATTGCGCCCTTGGCCTTGTCGATGAATGACATGTGTTCACCCTTTCGTGGTGTCATCTGAGTACGAACGCCGCCCGGTTTCCCGGGTGCGCTCTGCGGGTCAATCTACGCACCCGAGTCCCAGTCACCCGAGTCGGCCCGTCGCCACAACAGCCGCGGTTCGCCCAGGATCCTGCCCTGAACCCACCAGGACGTCTCGATCAAGGCGGCGGCCAGCAAACCGATCAGCACTGCGGTCGCCGTCACCCGCGGATTGGACGGATCAAGCAGGAACGTCTCCCGGGCCAGTGGCACCCCGAAAATCACCAGATAACTCAGCACCGCGACCGCCACCAGACCCACCCGCCACCACTGGTAAGGCCGGGCCACCACGGCGAGCACCCACAAAGCGCCGATCAGCAAGGTGATCAGCGCCCCCGTCGAGGCTTGCATCTGCTGGACCGGGGTGCCGTAGCGGCCCGGGTAAGCCAGCAGGTAGGAGATGAAGGTCGATAGCCCGACCACGATGCCGGCAGGCAGTGCGGCGGTCATCACCCGGCGCACGAAGCCGGTCTTGGCGCGCTCGTTGTTCGGCGCCAGCGAGAGCACGAAGGCCGGAATGCCGATGGTGAACCAGGCCGCGATGGTGACGTGGATGGGCTGGAACGGGTAGAGCAGAGGATCGGTGTGCACCCATCTCGATACCAGCCCGGCCACCCCGACCAGCAACGCCAGCAGAACGGAGTAGACGGTTTTGGTGAGGAACAGGTTCGAGACCCGTTCGATGTTGCCGATGACGCGGCGGCCCTCGCCGACCACATAGGGCAGGGTGGCAAACTTGTTGTCCAGCAGGACGATCTGGGCGACCGCACGGGATGCGGGACTGCCGGAGCCCATGGCCACGCCGATGTCGGCGTCCTTTAGTGCCAGCACATCGTTGACCCCGTCGCCGGTCATGGCCACGGTGTGGTCCCGTGACTGCAGAGCGTGCACCATGGCCCGTTTCTGATCCGGGCGCACCCTGCCGAAGGTGGTGTGGGTAGCCATGGTGTCGGCGAGGGCATCGGGGTCGTCGGGGAGCTCGCGGGCGTCCATGGTCTGCCCTTGCAGACCCAGGGACCCGGCGACCGCGCCAACTGAGACCGCATTGTCTCCGGAGATCACCTTGACCGCGACATGCTGCTCGGCGAAATAGTCCAGGGTGTCGCGTGCGTCCGACCGCACCCGCTGTTCGAGGACCACCAGGGCTACCGGCGTGACCCGGCTCGGTGCGGCGGCACTATCGACGGCGCAGTCCGAGGAGCCCAGCAGCAACACCCGCAGACCCTGAGCGCCGATCGCCTCCGCCCGCTCCGCGGCCGGTGAGGCAGGGTCGAGCAGAACATCGGGCGCGCCGATCACCCAATTTCCAAGGGCGCCGTAGGAGGCCCCGCTCCATTTAGTGGCCGACTTGAACGGCGCCGTCGCGGTGGGCATCCACCCGGGAGCGTGCGGATAGGCCTCGGCGATGGCCTGCATACTGGCATTGGGCCGCGCATCATCGACGGCCAGCTGCGCCAGCACCGCGCCGATGTGCTCGGAGCTCGCCTCGGTCAGACTCGCCGTTTCCGCAAGCCGCATCCCGTTCTCGGTGAGCGTCCCGGTCTTGTCGGCGCAGACGACGTCGACCCGGGCCAGCCCCTCGATCGCCGGAAGTTCCTGAACCAGGCACTGCCGCCGGCCCAGCCGAACCACGCCGACCGCGAACGCTATCGATGTCATCAGCACCAGGCCCTCCGGCACCATCGGAACCAGTGCCCCGACCATCCGCAGTACCGCCTCCCGCCAGCCGACGTGGGTGAGGAAGAGTTGGGTGTAGATGGTCAGCAGGCCGGCAGGCACCAGCAGGTAGGTGATGAACTGCAGGATCTTATTGATGCCGTTGCGCAACTCCGAATTCACCAGGGTGAACTTGCTGGCCTCCTCGGCCAGCCGCGCGGCGTAGGCCTCCCGGCCCACTTTGGCGGCGCGGTAGCAACCCGTCCCGGCGACCACGAAGCTTCCCGACATCACCTGGTCGCCTTCGACTTTGGCGATCGAGTCGGCTTCACCGGTCAGCAGAGACTCGTCGATCTCGAGGCTGGCGGCCTCCAGCAGTTCGCCATCGACGACGATCTGATCACCGGGGCCCAGTTCGATGACGTCATCGAGCACCACCTCATTAGGAGGGCGTTCCGCAGTCCCGGACCGGCGGCGCACGGTGGGCCTGGCCTGCCCGACGATAGCCAGGTTGTCCAGGGTCTTCTTAGCGCGTAGTTCCTGGATGATGCCGATGGCGCTGTTGGCGATGATGAGAAGTCCGAACAGTCCGTTGATCAGCGAACCGGTGGACACCACGATGGCCAGCAACACCCCGAGGATGGCATTGATGCGGGTCAGGACGTTGGCCCGAACTATCTCGGCGACGCTGCGCGAGGCGCGGCTCGGGACATCGTTGGTCTTGCCGTCGGCGACCCGGTCGGCGACCTCGGCGTCGGTCAGACCCGTGGCGATACTCAGCGTCATCTGGTTCCCTGTTTTTCACGCGTGCGGCTCATCGGGAGAATGTTCCCATCCCGTCGGAGTCGAAGAACTCCAGAGTCAGCCGCTCCCCATCGAAGGTCGCCTTGGAAATACTTCCGGGAGGGGCATTTTCACTGACGAGATCGAAGGTGAACACCTCACCATCCCAGTGGGTCAGCGGATAGATCTCCAGCCGGGGACCGAGGGTCAGGATGAGCGCGCCGTCCCGTTCTGCCACCGTCGCCGTTCCCCAGTAGTCGTTGGCGTAGGACCCGAGATAGGACCGCAGCGGACGAGCCGGTGCGGGATCGGCCGGGGGCTGCGTGCCGGCCAGTTCGCCGACCGGCCGCTCCATGGTGGCGAAAGCCTCCGCGTAGAGCGCGCGCCAGTCCTCGCGCACCTCACCGAACTGGACGAGGTCAGCGAACTCGGCGGTCAGCGTTTCCGGGATTCCGGTGGGGGCGGCGTTGGTCAGCACGACGATCGCGACATCAGCCGACGGGATGGCGACGAAGTTGGTTCCCACGCCCAGCGAAAAGGCTCCCGAATGACTGATCTGGACTCGCCCGGCCGCCGACGTGCCGACGTTGAATCCATAACCGTAGAAACCCGAACGCATCGCTGGTTGAGTCGACGGACTGGACACGATCTGCGGGGTGACGGCGGGCAGCAGGGCCGTCGGGTCGACGATCTGCGCGCCCCGGTAGCGCCCCTCACCGAGCAGCATCGTCAGCCAGTGGGTGAGGTCGGTCACCGACGCGCTGACACCGCCGGCCGGCGACTGCGGGTCGGGATCGCGGGTGTAGCGGGGTCGATAATCGCCGTCCACCCGAACATGGCCGACCGCCCGGTCCCCACGGGCCTGGTAATCGGTGAAGCGTGCACTTGTCGAGGTCATCCCCAACGGCCGGTAAAGCACCCGCTCGCTGAGCTCTTCCCACGGTGTGCCGGCTGCGGAAGCGACGGCTTCGGCTGCGGCGGTCACACCGAAATTGGTGTAGGCGTAAGACGTTCGGAACTGCGCCAGCGGCAGCAGGCGCAGACGCTCCAGGACCGCGCGGCGGTCGTAGCCCAGATCCTCCAGCAGATCACCGGCATGGTCCGGCAACCCGGAGCGGTGCGCGAGGAGATCACCCACGGTGAGCATCCGGGTAACCGCCGGGTCGGATAGCGCGAACCACGGGAGTGCCTCGGTAACGGGGGTATCCCAGCTCACGGTTCCGGCCCCCACCTCGCGGGCGACGATGGTGGCGGCCAGCGGTTTGGACAGCGAGGCGAGCTGGAAGACGGTGTTGGCACCGACTTTCTCCCCGGTGCCGGTGTCGCGCACGCCGAAGCCCTTCGCATAGAGCGTTCGCCCACCGTGCACCACTGCCACCGCCATCCCCGGGATCCCCGAGGACGCCATCAGCTCGCCGGCGAGGGAGTCGAGCTTGGCGACGGCGTCGTTGACCGCGTTCTCCGGCAGGGGCAGGGCGACACTCAGGGCCGGGGAAGCGTCCCGGGCCACCGGATCCCGGTCATGCGATGAGGTGGAACAGGCAACCAACCCGGTCAGCAGCGCGATCGCCATTGCCGCCCGGGCTGGAATCGTCATGAGCTGAACCGCATGAGCTGAACCGTAGTCGGACCGGGGTGCGTCAGAGCCGCCACCACGGGTCGGCGGCCTGCGCCGCGTCCGGCTGCACCCGCCCGCCCGGACGGGGCACCGCGACCTGCACGCCCGCCTCGTCAGCGGCCTCGAGCAGCCAGTCGGCCGGTTCCGCCCATGGATGGGGCGCCAGCCGGAAGGTTCCCCAGTGAATCGGCATCAGCAGTCCGCGGCCGGGTTCCGTGTTGAGGTCGACGTGGGCCTGCACCGCCTCCTCGGGATTCATGTGGATATCCGGCCAGGCCGTGTTGTAGGCGCCGATGGGCAGCACAGTCAGGTCGAACGGTCCGTACCGGGCACCGATGTCGGCGAAGCTGGCGGTGTAGCCGGTGTCCCCACCGAAGTAGCCGCGGTGCTGCGGCCCGGCGATGACCCAGGATGCCCACAGGGTGTTGTTGCGGGACAGGAACCGGCCGGAGTAGTGCCGGGCCGGGGTGCAGGTCAAGGTGAGTTCGTCGATCCGGGTGCTGCCGTGCCAGTCCAGTTCGACGATCCGGCTCGCCGGGATCCCCCACTCCCGCAGGTGAGCTCCCACACCCAGCGGGGTGAGGAACTTCGCTCGCTGGGTGCGCGCCAGCATCTGCACGGTGTCCATGTCCAGGTGATCGTGGTGGTCGTGGCTGATCAATACCGCGTCTAGAGCGGGCAGCGATTCCAACGGGATCGGCGGCGGATGCAGCCGCCGCGGGCCGACCGCACGCGAGGGCGAACAGCGCTCACCCCAGACCGGGTCGGTGAGCAGTCGGTAGCCGTCGATCTCCAACAGCGCGGTGGCATGCCCGAGCCAGGTGGCCCGCAGCGGACCCCCGGTTGAGCTCCAGGATGGCTCAGCGAGCGGGATTTCGGCCTTCGGCAGACTTCGTGACCGGCCGGAGAAGATCTCGAAGAGGACCATCCGGTTCTCTTCGGCTTCGAGCCGGATCGCCGATGACGGCTCGAGATTGTGGAATACCCCGCCGCGATAGTTCGGGGAGCCCGCCGCAGCCGCCCGGATCGCCGCCGGGCCGGCACCCAGCGCTGCCGGGGTGTCACGCAGCGCTTGCATCGCCCAACCGCCGACGGCCAGCGAGGCGGTCCCGGCCAGCAGCCGGGCCGCAGCCTTACCGCTGGGCAGCAGCGCCGAGATGTCGAGGGGTCCGGGCATAGCTCAGGCCCCCTGAAACCTCGCGGGACGCTTCTCGATGCGGGCCACCTGAGCCTCGATCACGTCCTGGCTGCCCCACGCCCGGTCGAAGAGTTCCTTGTGCAAGCCGGCTTGCTCCTCATATGCGCCGTCGTCGTTGAGAACGCGCTTGGAATGTCGTAGCGATAGCGGGGCCAGCCCGGCGATCTCGGCCGCCCAGGCCTGGGCGTCGGCCAGAGAGCCGATCCGGTTGGCCATACCGGTCATCAACGCGGTCTGGGCGTCCAATTTGTCGGCGGCAAGCAGCATGCCCCGGGCCCTGCCGTATCCCGCGAGTGACGACAGTCTGCGGATGCTCCAGTTATCCAGTGCCAGTCCGTATCTGGCGATTGGGAACTGGAAGTAGGCGTCCGGAGCGACCACCCGCAGATCGCAGATCATCGCCAGTTGCACACCGGCGCCGATCGCCGGGCCGTTGATCGCACCGATCACCGGCACCGGCACGGCATCGATGGCCAGGTTCAGCGCGGTCGCCTTATCGGGAAAATCCGCGGCGAACACGTCCCCGGAAAGATCCGCACCCGCGCAGAACACCGTTCCGGCACCAGTCAGGACGATGGCGCCGGCGTCCTCTTCCGCCGCGGTCTGCATTGCCTCGCGCAGTGCGTCGGCGAGTTCGGAGTTGAGCGCGTTGCGCCGCTGCGGTCGCTGCAACTCGATGGTCGTCACGTCACCCGCACGCTCGATACCGATCATGGGGTTGAGGGTACTGGCCCGCCTACGGCCCGAGGATTCCGATCGCGTAGAGACAGATGAACAGGTTCACCAGCAGCATGGCGAGGGCTTGGAGCGCGTCCCCCAGCGAGTCACCTGAGCGAAAGCGGATGCCGACTCCCAGTGCCATGAGCAGTGCCAACCCGCCCGAAGCGGCGACCACCAGGCTCGGCACGAGGTAGCCGACGAGGAGTCCCAGCGAACCGAGAACCTCCAGCACCCCGACGAGCTTGCGGAACTGGGGCAGTCCGTAGCGTTCGAATTCCTTCACCATGGCGTTGGCGAACAGAACGCTCAAGCCGTAATAGAGGAAGGCGATTATTACCGCTGCCTTCAGAAGCTGATAGATCAGACCCACAGTGCTCCGATCGGTTATCGTCCCGGGGTAACCATACGACTCGGTAGCAAGGGCACCAATGTCATCTCACGTGATCTCCAGCATCCTTCAAATAATCGTCGGACTTGGTCTGCTCAATGTCTGGCTGGTACGGCCGCGGGCCTCCACGGCCTACCGCGGCGGCGAGGCGACGTCACTCAAAGAGGAGTTCTCGGTCTACGGACTACCCGATTGGGCGTTCTACGTGGTCGGGGCGTTGAAGGTCATATCAGCGATTCTGCTGATCGTCGGTGTCTGGGTTCCGGGAATCGTCTCGTTGCCGGCGGCCGTCGTCGCGGTACTGATGGTCGGGGCCCTGGCAATGCATGCGAAGGTCAAGGACAAGCCTTCCAAATCGCTGCCGGCACTCTCACTGCTGGTGCTGTGTGTGGCGATCTTCCTCCTGCAGTGACCACTGGGCCCCACGCCGGCCCGACCCCGCTCAACAGTCATGCCAACGAGTCCTTCCACGCCCGGTACAACCCGTCGTAGCGTCCGCCCGTGCCGATCAGGTCCCGGGGTGGACCGTCCTCCACGATCAGGCCGTGCTCGAGCACCAGCACCCGGTCCGCGATCGCGACGGTGGACAGCCGGTGGGCGATGATCAGCGCGGTTCGCCCGGCCAGGACGGTGCTCAGCGCGCGTTGCACCGTGCGTTCGGTGGGGATGTCCAGCGCCGAGGTGGCCTCATCCAGAATCAGAACGGCCGGGTCGGCGAGAAACGCGCGGGCGAAGGCGATCAGCTGGCGTTGACCGGCCGAGAGCCGACCGCCACGCTTGGCGACATCGGTCTCATAGCCCTCGGGCAGTGCCGAGATGAATCCGTCGGCACCCACCGCCGCAGCCGCCTCGAAGACTTGGGCGTCGGTGGCTCCGGGCCGGCCGAAACGGATATTCTCGGCCACCGAGCCGGCGAACAGGAAGTTCTCCTGAGTCACCATGACGATGTGCCGGCGCAGATCGCTTTGTGCGAACTCGCGCAGGTCGACGCCGTCGAGGGTGATCGATCCCGCGTCCGGGTCATAGAAACGCGCGATCAGGGCCGCGATGGTCGTCTTGCCGGCGCCGGTCGTTCCGACCAGTGCGACGGTCTGGCCGGCCGGGACGGTCAGCGTCATCCCGGACAGCACCGGCTCCTGTGAGCGGTATCCGAAATCGACTTCCCGCAAAGCGATTTCGCCGCGCACCGGCCCCGGTTGCACCGGCTGACCGGGATCGGTGATCGCGGCCCGGCGGGCCAGCACCCCCGCGATCTTCTCCAACGCCGATGAGGCGGACTGGAAGGTGTTGAAGAACTGCGAGATGTCCTGCATGGGCTCGAAGAACATCCGCAGGTAGAGCAGGAATGCCGTCAGGGTGCCGAGCGTCATCTGGTCCTGCAGGACCTGGTAGCCGCCGTAGAGCAGAACCACCCCGGTGGTGAGGTTGCCGATGAGCTTCACCGACGGCATGAAGATGGCCAGTAACCGGAAGGTGCGCTCGTTGACGTCCCGGTAGCCGTCGGCGACGTCGACGAAGATCTCCTGATTGCGCGGTTCGCGCCGGTAGGCCTGCACCGCCTTGATACCGGTCATGGTCTCGACGAACTGAACGATCACCAGAGCCGCGCTGTCGCGGACCTGCCGGTAGGTCTTGGCCGACTCACCGGCGAACCACCGGACCAGCAACACCAGGGCCGGGAACGCGAACAGGCACATCAGACCCAGCCGGATATCGAGCACCAGCAGCAGGACGGCGGTGCCGAACATGGTCAGGACCGCGGTGACCAGGCTGTCGAATCCGGTTTCCAGCATCTCCTGGATTGCTTCGACATCGTTGGTGGAGCGACTCACGACACGCCCCGAGGTGTATCGATCGTGGAAGGCGATGTCGAGACGCTGGAAATGCCGGAACAGCCGTCGGCGCAGTTCCAAAAGAGCCCGCTGACCGATCCGGCCCGAGGTGTTGAGGAAGAACATCCGGCTGACCGCCTGAACCACGACCAGACCACATAGTGAGACGACGACAACAACCAGTTCTCCGGCCGGTCCGCCAGCCGTCAATGGTGGAATCGCGTGATCGATACCCCGCCTGACCAACAGCGGGATGCCCAGTCGCGCAGCGTTCTCAATGACCACCACCACTGCCAGTAGCACAAGCGCAAGACGGTGGGGCCGCAGCAGCGAGCCCAGCAACGCACGGGCCTCCCGGGCGCGGGACACCCCCTCAGCGATCGGGAGGTCGTCACCCCGCTCGTTGATGCGTCCGCGCCAGTCGTTCACCGGGTGCCGTCCTCGATGGCCGGATAGCCGGCGGGCGGGGCCACGGCCGCCCGCTCCCCGAGCGCCTCCGTACGGGCGTGGTCCAGCCGCCGCCGCTGGTTGTCGTCGGCCCAATCGGGCCGCGGTTCGGAACCGTCGTCGAGTTCGTCATCGGCAGCCAGCAGGTACCGGTAGCGCGGGACCGCGGCGAGTAACTCCCGGTGGGTGCCCACGTGGGTGATGGAATGGTAGTCGCCGTTCGGGGACTCGACGGTGTCCAGCAGGGCGACCTTGTCAGCCAGCAGAACTGTCGAAGCCCGATGCGCCACAACGATTCCGGTGACTCCGCCCAGTACCCGGCGAAGGGCTTCGGTGACCGCCGCCTCGGTGTGGACGTCCAAGGCCGACAGGGTGTCGTCGAGGACCAGGACACTCGGTTCGGCCAGGATCGCCCGGGCCAGCGCCAGCCGCTGCCGCTGGCCACCGGACAGGCTCATCCCCTGCTCGCCGATCCGGGTCTGCAGACCGAACGGTAGGTCATGAACGAAATGCGCGGCGGCAACCTCGAGAGCGCGCTGAACCTCCTCGTCACTCGCCGGATGGTCCGGCGGACGACCGAGGGAGAGGTTTTCCGCCACTGACATGGAGAACAGAGTCGGGTCCTCGAACGCAACGGCCACCGCACCCCGCAGTGCGGACAGCGACAGATCCCGGATGTCGACGCCGTCCAGCCGGATCGCGCCCTCGCTGACGTCGTGGAGCCGCGGCAGCAACGCGGCAAGCACCGACTTCCCGGAGCCGGTCGCCCCGACCAGCGCCAGCGTTTGACCAGGTTCGACGGTGACGATGATATGCCGCAGCACCCACGGCCCGTCCCCGAACCGAAAGCCGACATCGTCGAACTCGAGCCGCCCGCCGCGCGGAGTCTCCCCGCGCGGACCGTCGACGATCTCCCTGGGTTCATCGAAGATCTCGGCGATCCGATTGGCCGCCGTCATCGCCTCCTGGGTCATTGACAGCAGGAATCCCAGTGAGGCGATCGGCCACACCAGCGACAACATCATCGTGATGAAGGCCACCAGGGTCCCCAACGTCACCAGCCCGTGGCCGGCTGCCCAGGCTCCGAAACCGAGGACGACAATGAGGGTGATGTTGGGAATGACCTCCAGCAGTGTCCAGAACCGCGCCGACACCGACACCTTCCGGACCTGGGTGTCGTGCAGCATGCCGGCCTGCGCGTCGAATCGGTCGAAGACATAGTCCTCGCGGCCGAAGGACTTCACCGCCCGCAGCCCCAGGGCGGATTCCTCGACGACGGTGGCGACATGGCCGGCCTGGTCCTGGGCCAGGCGCGACAGCCGGGTGAAGGTCCGCTCGAAACGCAGCATGACGATGGTGATCGGTGCCACCGACAACAGCACAACCACTCCCAGCGGCCAGTACATCGCGAGCAGGATGGCCGTGACCACGACGATTTGCAGGATGTTGAGCATCAGGAAGATCAGCCCGAAGGACAGCAGGCGGCGAATCGTGCTGAGGTCGTTCATGATCCGCGAGAGCAGCTGGCCGGACTGCCAGCGCCCGTGAAACGACATCGGCAGGATCTGCAACCGCGCGTAGAGGTCTTTGCGGATATCGGCCTCCACCCCCATCGTCGCCCGCGCCACCAGCCAGCGGCGAATGAACCACAGCGTCGCCTCGGCGAACCCGATGGCCACGGCAACCGACCCCAGTAGCCACAGCCCGCTCGGGTCGCGGTTGTGCACCGGCCCGTCGATCACCGCCCGGGTCATCAAGGGGATCGCCACGGTGGCGATCAGGCTGGCGATCGCGACTACCACCATCGCGATCCAACGGGCCCGGTAGGGCAACAGGTAGGGCAACAGCCGCAACAGGTCCGAGGCGCCGCGTATCCGGGCAGGCCGGGGTGCAATGGACGGCTCTGATCTCAGCCCCGTCGTCCTCACCTCGCTCACGACCGAATCGTCTCCTGCGCGGCCGTCGCCCGTCGAGCAGATCATGTCACGGCCAAGCCTCCCACCCGCCGACGCGCCGATCCGGCACTATGGGGGCATGGATAGCGGCTCGGCTTCTCCGCGCGTGCTGGTCGTCGACGACGACCCCGACGTGCTGGCGTCGTTGGAGCGCGGGCTGCGACTGTCCGGATTCGAGGTGTCGACCGCCGTTGACGGGGCCGAGGCACTGCGCCGCGCCACCGAGACCCGGCCCGACGCGATCGTGCTCGATATCAACATGCCGGTGCTGGACGGGGTGAGCGTGGTCACCGCGCTGCGGGCGATGGACAACGACGTGCCGGTGTGTGTGCTGTCGGCCCGCAGCTCGGTGGACGACCGGGTGGCAGGCCTGGAGGCCGGTGCCGACGATTACCTGGTCAAACCCTTCGTGCTGGCTGAACTGGTGGCCCGGGTCAAGGCGCTGCTGCGCCGGCGCGGGGCGAGCGCGACGTTCTCCTCCGAGACCATCCAGGTCGGCCCGCTGGAGGTGGACATTCCCGGGCGGCGAGCCCGGGTCAACGGTGTTGACGTCGATCTGACCAAGCGTGAGTTCGACCTGCTCGCGGTGCTCGCCGAACACAAGACGGCGGTGCTCAGCCGCGCCCAGCTGTTGGAGCTCGTCTGGGGTTACGACTTCGCCGCCGACACCAACGTCGTGGACGTGTTCATCGGCTATCTGCGGCGCAAGCTGGAGGCGGGTGGAGCCCCGCGCCTGCTGCACACCGTTCGCGGCGTGGGTTTCGTGCTGCGTACCCAGTGACCCGCTGGTGACGGGCGCGATACCGGACTAGTTCTGGTTCTTGTCCCACTTGTCGAAGCCCGCCGCTCTGGCCGTGGCTTCGTCGGCGAACCACGCTTCGGCGATGGTCTGCCGATACCAGGGGCTTTCCGGGGTGTGGTAGAGCATCGAATCTGCCCCGATGCCCCGGGTGCCCTTGATCAACCAGCCGGGCGGGCCACTGCCACCATCCCCTGCCGCCGCCGACCCCTCGCCATACGGACCCGACGGCACTTCCTCAGCCGCGGCGTCCCGTTCAGCACCGGTCCGGCGGGCGGACGCGGATAGCCTGTCCAGCTTGTCCTGGGCCGCGTCGAGCTTCCCGCCGACCGCGTCGATGACCCTGTCAGCCGCGGCACCGACCTTGTCGGCCTTGCTCTCGACCTTCTCGGCGGCAACGAACAGTTTCGCCGAGACACCGGCGGCGGCAGCGCTGCCGGCGGTGGAGAACGGCACTTCGCGGGTGACCCGACGGATCATCATGGCGAAAGTCAACAGCAGGCCGAGGACGAACGCCAGCGCGGTCAGCCACCAGTTCATCTGGTTCGCCCAGTTCATCAGATCCATCAGCGGACGCCGATCTCACGCGAGCCGGGAAGATCGGCGACCGCCTCGTCCCTGCTGGCCCGGTGGACGGTCAGAACGGTGATCACCCAGGCCGCCG
>Ga0180429_10003690_pt1 | contig 12361 bp, 10 predicted proteins | sample SS_ome_FD_132428 | JGI IMG/M metagenome (GOLD analysis project Ga0180429, IMG submission 132428) | Hypersaline lake sediment archaeal communities from the Salton Sea, California, USA - SS_1_S_1 metaG | ecosystem: Environmental > Aquatic > Non-marine Saline and Alkaline > Hypersaline > Sediment ... | reverse complement strand
GGCGGCGGCGCACCGACAATAAAAATCTTTGCTGAATCGCTGAATCACTTGTTTCCATAGGGAGGTACAATTATGCTCGGTTTTGGCAGTAAACATCCCCCGACAGAAAAAATCGAAACGATTATTGGCCCCAACACTAATTTTTCCGGTCGAATGGTCTGTGATGGCAGCGTGCGCATTGACGGCGTCTGTGAATCGGGCGAAATTGAAACCATCGGCAACATTGTGGTTGGCCCGGATGCCAAAGTAGGGGCCACCCTCATCGCGGAAAATGTCTCGGTCAGTGGGGCGGTTACGGGGAATATCCGGGCCTCCGGCCGGCTGGAGATTTTGAGCACCGGCAAGGTTTGGGGGGATGCCGATGTCGGCAGTTTTCTGCGAGACGACGGCGGCTATTTTGAGGGCAAGTTGGTCACCGGTGAAAAGATTCCGCCGCCCTCTTTTACCCAAGAAGAGCCTGCCCCTGCGGCTGACGGTGAGGCCGACGCCGAGTCTGACGAGTCTGAGCCGGACGCGTGAGTCTCTCCGGCCCGGCGGGCATAGACTGTTTTTGTCAATGGATGCTATAATGTAACCAGCAACCAGCGCGGGGGTATAGTTATGGATATTTTGAGCGACTTAAATTCATTGGATTATTTGCTGATCCTGATTCTGTTTGTCGGCGTGTTGGCCGGAATGATTCGGGGAATATTACCTCAGGTTATTTCGGTGGTCAGCATCTGGTTGGGACTGGTGGCTACGCTGTGGCTGTATAAACCCTTCAGTAACTTTATTATTCAGGATGGACTGGGCATTGCGGCTGCCGGCGGCGACACCCTGGCTTTTATGACCCTGATTATCGTATTTTTTAATGCGTTTCGGCTACTGGTCAAATATCTGGCTACCCCGCCGGAAGAACGAAAGCGGGGCCGCAAACGGGACGCAGATGACCCCCTGGCCGAAGCTGCCAAAAGCACCGCTGAACGTGTAGCCGGGTTTGCCAATGCACTGGGGGGAATGGTCTTGGGCTTTATTCTGACTTCGCTGTGGCTGGCGCTGCTGCTGGGGATACTGCAATTTCTTTTGCAGCCCACCGGCGCTCAGATCCCCTATTCCGGTTTTTTGAGGGATTGGTTGTCAATATGCGCAGTTCTGTTTTGCGCCCTATGTTCACTCAGGTGTTGTGGGTTCTGTCTCAATCTCTGACTCCTTTTGTACCCAGGGATGCTACTATTTTTAAAGTAGTACTGCAAACCCTGCTGTCATCCCCCGGATAAATGAACAAACATCTCGAAACCCTGGAATTCCCCAAAATCCTGGACAGGTTAGCACAGCACACCACCTTTGCCCCCGGCCAAGAGCTGGCCTTGCGGCTTAGACCCAGCCCCCACCTGGCCGAAGTGCAGACCCGGCAGGCAGAAACAACCGAAGCCGCCCGCCTGCTGGCCGAAAGGCCGGACCTCAGCCTGAATTCTGCTCGTGATGTACGTCCTCAGCCTGAACGGGCTAAACGCGGAATTATTTTACCGGCAGAAGAACTGCTCCAGATTCGGAAAACGCTTATCGTGGCCCGTGATATGCAGCGGTTATTAGCCCGCCTGGCCGAAACATTCCCCCTGTTGGCCGATATTACCCAGCGCATTGAACCCTGCACCGGGCTGGTCAACGACATCGGCCACGCCATAGACGAACGAGCCGAGGTAAAAAGCAGCGCCAGTCCGGCCCTGGCCCGTATTCGGCGGGATATTGAGGTGGCTCACGGCCGCCTGATGGAAAAACTGACCCGTATCATCGGCTCTTCGCAAAACAGCCGCTATTTACAGGAAGCGCTCATTACCCAACGGGCCGGGCGCTATGTCATCCCCCTTAAAGCAGATTTCAAAGGCCGAATTCCCGGCGTAGTGCACGACCAGAGCGCCAGCGGCATGACCATTTTTGTAGAACCGCTCAGCACGGTTGATTTGAACAATCGCTGGCGGCAACTGCAACTGGATGAGACCAACGAAATTCAGCGGATTCTGGCCGAGCTATCGGCCCAGGTGGGGCAGCACGGTCCAGCCATCAAACATACGGTTGGCGCGTTGGCCGATTTTGACCTGGCTTTGGCCAAAGCTCGCTATGCCGAGGCGCTGGACGCGGTATCGCCGGAACTGGTCGGCCTGAAACGGGGCCAGGCTCGGCAGCAGCCCGGTCAATATTTTGTTTTACGGGCAGCCCGGCATCCCCTGCTGGACCCCCGTACCGTGGTTCCTATCGAAGTGTGGCTGCCGGAAGGGGCCAAAATGTTGGTGATTACCGGACCCAACACCGGCGGTAAAACCGTCTCGCTCAAAACGGTGGGGTTACTGGCCGCCATGGCCCAGGCCGGTCTGCGTATTCCCGCGGAAGAGGGATCGGTGCTGCCGGTATTTGATTTTATTCTGGCCGATATTGGCGATGAGCAGTCCATCGAGCAAAGCCTGTCTACCTTTTCCGGGCATTTAACCAACATTGTCAAAATCTTAAAGCGGTGCAGCCCCCGTTCGCTTGTTATTTTTGATGAGCTGGGCGCGGGCACTGACCCCCTGGAAGGCTCCGCGCTGGCCCGGGCCATTCTGGAATGGTTGCTGCAGCGAGGGGTGACCACCTTTGTGGCTACCCACTTTTCCGAACTGAAGGCCTACGCCCACACCACGCCGGGCGCGGCCAACGCCAGCATGGCTTTTGACCTCGACACCCTGTCGCCCAGCTACAAATTACGAATCGGCTTGCCGGGCGCGTCCAATGCCTTTACCATCGCCGGACGGCTGGGTCTGTCTGAAAAAATTATCAACCACGCCCGGGGTCTGGTGGGCGAAGAGACGCGGCAGATAGAGGCGATGCTGGATGAAATTAAGGCCGAACTGGCCGCGGCTCATGCGGTTCGGCAGGAAGCGGACGCCAAACGGGCCGAGGCGGAAGCGGTGGTAGCCGAACGGGAACGGCAGTTAGCCGCGGTTGAGGTCGAACGGAAAGATATACTGAACTCGGCCCGGACTGATGCTCGCCGCGAAATAAAAGCCGTGCGGGAAAAAATCAGAGCCATGCAGGCTGAGGCCGAAGCAGAACTGGCCGCGTTGCGAGCTGCGGCCCCGGTCGCGTCGCAAGACGAGCCAGATTCCGAACCGGAAACAGCAGCGTCGGTGGAGGACCGGCTGGACGACCTGGCCGCCACAGTGGTGGACGAGCCGGAAGAATCGCCCGCAACCGGTCCGGCTGACGATAACGCCGCCCAGCCTCGCCCCTCCGGCCCCGCACAGGTGGGCGATACGGTTTTTGTGCACCAATTTGGCGCTCAGGGAGAAGTTATCTCCCGGCAGGGAGCCACGCTGGAGGTGCAACTCGGCCATTTTCGGGCCTCGGTGAATCGGGCCGAGGTGGAACTGCGTCAAAAAGCCCCGGATAAAACTGAGACCGTCCGCTCAACCGTCAAAGAGCCGGCGGTGGAATCACCCGGCATGGAACTGGATTTGCGGGGCCAGGTGACAGAAGAAGCGCTCCACAATCTGGATCGCTATCTGGACCAGGCGTTTTTGGCCCAGTTGCCCTGGATGCAGATTATTCATGGCCGGGGGAGCGGGGCCTTGCGGCAGGCGGTACGCGAGGCGCTGCGCGGCCATCCCCTGGTCAGCAGTTTTCGGCCCGGCGATGCCGGCGAGGGCGGCGAAGGTGTGACCGTGGTTAAGCCGGCTTCCGGCTAATGCCTCCGCCCCGGCCCCGGATTTGGCTGTGCTGTTGACGTCCCCCGTCAACGGCAAAAAATATTTCTCCACATAGCTCACCCCAAAATAGTACTACAGAAAATTGATGGGCAGTGACAGTAATTTTTTGGTAGTTACTTTTGACATCTAATATGCTACAATAGAATAAGTGAAACTACGTCGCTACAGGTACCTTGAAGTTTTGGGGATGGGGTTCACTATCAGTTTGTCTTAAAACGTCATTAATTTCGCGTGGTGTCAATTTCGATGCAGAGAACTCCGAGGTTTCCGGGCTATGGCATTTAACACCGAGATTCAATTGATAGCTCGTCAGTCTGATATTATTGAGGTGCTCCGGGAAGTTGGAACCAAACAGGGCTGTCGGGTCAGACACGTGCCGGATGGCGAAGCGGCCCTGGCTACGGCAGGGGAGTCTACCCCGGATTTGATTTTGCTGGATGCTGACGCCCAATGGCCGGATACGGACGGTTATGAAATATGTCGACGACTGAAAGCCAATGACCATACCTGTGACATCCCCATACTTTTTTTGATACCCCAGAAAGATGTCGACGCTAAAACCAAAGCCTTTGCTGCCGGCGCGGCGGATATCATCACCAAACCGTTTCAGGCAGCAGAGGTGGCGGCCCGCGTTGCCCCCTATCTGGCCCTGCGCCGGGAAATGGCAGAACGTAGACGAGCGGAGGCGATGTTACAGGAGAAAAGCTTTCATCTGGGGGAACGGGTTAAGGAGTTGAATTGTCTGTATGGTATTGCCAGCCTGGTAGAACAGCCAAATATATCTTTGCCCGATATTTTGCAGGGAACTGTAAATCTCATTCCTCCCGCCTGGCAATACCCTGAAATCACCTGCACCCGGATTGTGTTAGACAATACGACATATAAAACTGATAACTTTGCCTCAGCCGCGTGGCAGCAAACCAGTGAAATAATTGTGCATGGGAGCCGGGTCGGTATTCTGGAGGTAGGTTATCTGGAAGAAAGGCCGGCCGGCGATGAAGGTCCTTTTCTCAAAGAAGAAAGAAACCTGCTTGATGCGATAGCGGAGCGATTGGGCCGGGTGGTCGAGCGAAAACAGGCCGAGAAAGAATTACGGGAAAATGAACGTCTGCTCCGCCAGATTGCCGGGCACTTTCCCAATTCTTACATCTCTGTTATCGAAAAAGATATGACCGTGGGCTTTACCGGCGGCCAGGAATTTGCCAACCGGAACCTGGACCCGACTCAGTTTGAGGGCCTCACCCTGGAGCAAGTTTTCGGCAAGAAGGTTCCGTTTATCACAGAACGGTACCAAAAAGCCTTCCGCGGCGAACGCACAGAGTTTGAACTGTTCATTGACAATCAGCATCAACTGTACCAAACCGTGCCGTTACCTGATGAAGAGGGGCAGATCAACCGTATTTTGGCCGTGGTCAGAAATGAGACAGAACGTAAAGAGGCGGAAAGGAAAATACAGGAGAGCGAAGAGTTTTTCCGTACGATTTCGGAACAGATGACAGATATGGTGTATGTGACCGACGTGCAGGGCGTAGTCATTTATGTTTCGCCTGCTGTCGAAACCATCTTTGGCATGAAACCTTTAGAAATGCAAGGCCGACGATTCATCGAATTCCTGGCCGAAACAGAGATTGAGACCGCGCTTAAGGCCTTTGCAAGCTCCGTGAGAGATGGAATCCCTGCCCGCAATCTCCAATTGGTGATGAAACGTAAAGATGGGTCCACCTTTTTGGGAGAACTGAACGGAACCTTTTATCAGGGTGATGGGCAGACCGGTACTATCGGCCTGATCCGGGATATTACTGAATTGAGACAGGCCGAAGAGGCCTTGCGCGCCCGAGAAGAGGAATACCGGCTGCTGGTAGAAAATCAGTCCGATCTGGTGGTCAAGGTTGATCAGGAGGGACGGTTTGAATTTGTCAGTCCCTCTTATTGCAAACTGTTTGGAAAAAGTGAAGCGGAACTTTTGGGGCATAACTTTGTCCCCTTAATTCATGAGGATGACCGGGCCGACACGTTGCAGGCCATGGAAAATCTATACCAGCCGCCCTATCGCGTTCAATTGGAACAGCGAGCGATGACCGCAGACGGCTGGCGTTGGCTGCAATGGGTAGATACGGCCATTCTGGATGAAGCTGGAAACGTCACGGCTATTATCGGTATAGGCCGTGATATTACCGAACAAAAACGGAGTGAGGCCATCAATGCCGCCCGGCTGCATTTACTGCAATTTTCCATAACCCATTCGCTGGATGACTTGCTGGAGGAAACCCTCAACGAAGCAGAAAAATTAACCGACAGCCGCATTGGATTTTACCATTTCATTAATGAAGACCAGAAGTCACTCACGCTTCAGGCCTGGTCTACCAGAACCAAGAAAGAGTTATGCCAGGCAGAGGGGCAGGGGGAGCATTATGATATTGAACAGGCCGGCGTTTGGGTTGATTGCTTCTATCAACGCAAACCAGTTATTCATAATGATTATGCTGCCTTGCCACATCGCAAAGGTTTGCCCGAAGGCCATGCCGATGTAAACCGGGAACTGGTGGTGCCGGTTTTTCGCGGCGACAAAATTTCTGCTATTTTGGGCGTGGGCAACAAACCGACCGACTATACGCAAAAGGATGTGGAAACCGTTTCTCTGTTAGCCAACCTGGCCTGGGAAATTGCCGTGCGCAAACAGGCCGAAGAATCGCTGAAGCTTTTGAACCAGGCCGTAGAACAAAGCCCGGTGATGGTTGTTATTACCAATGCCGATGGTATTATCCAGTACGTCAACCCCAAATTCAGCCAGGTTACAGGATATAGTGCTGCCGAGGCTGTGGGCCAAAACCCTCGGATCCTGAAATCAGGCCGGCACTCTGATGGTTTTTATCAAAAACTGTGGGATACTATTACGGGCGGGCGGGAATGGCGAGGCGAATTTAATAATCGCAAGAAAAATGGAAAACTGTATTGGGAACTGGTCTCCATCGTCGGGGTCAAGAACCAAAACGGCAAAATTACCCACTACGTGGCAGTCAAAGAAGATATTACCCAACGAAAAAGGTCAGAAGAACAACACGTCCGTCAGGAACGATTGGCTGCGGTGGGGCAGTTGGCCGCCGGTATTGCTCACGACTTCAACAATATTCTGACCAGCATTATCGGCTTTGCGGAACTGCTGCAAAACACCCCCAACGCCGACCCCAACCTGAAAAGAATTGTAGAACAGGGCCAACGGGCCGCCGAACTGACCCGGCAAATCCTGGATTTTAGCCGCCAGACCGTCAACAAGCCACAACCGCTCGATATGAGAATTTATCTGAATGAGACCCTCAAATTTGTTGAGCGTACCATTCCTGAAACTATTCAAATACAATTTAATTTTGAGCGGGGTGATCATACCATCCATGCCGACCCCACCCAGTTGCAGCAGGTTATCACCAATCTGGCCGTTAACGCCCGCGATGCCATGCCGGACGGCGGTACTCTCTACTTCGACCTCTCCACCACCAGCCTGGCTCCGGAAGATGCGCCGCCCTGTTCTGAAATGGAGGCAGGAGAATGGGTCAGACTGGCGGTTACCGATACCGGCAGCGGGATCGCCCCGGAGGCACTACCTCACATTTTTGAACCATTTTTTACTACCAAACAGGTAGGGCAGGGAACCGGTTTGGGATTGGCCCAAATCTATGGCATTGTGATGCAACACAACGGCTGCATTACCGTCAACAGTCGAGTAGGGCATGGAACTACCTTCACCATTTATTTCCCGGCCCTGCCGGACCACAACGCTGTGACCGAGGCCCCGGTCAATGTTATCCCCCACGGCCAGGGCGAAACCGTTTTACTGGTGGAAGATGAACAGGTGGTCAGACAGGTAATCGAGACTATGTTGGAAACACTCAATTACCGGGTAATCTCTGCCTCCGATGGGGCCGAGGCTTTAGCTATCTGTCGGACGCAGGCCGACCGGATTGCCCTGGTGCTGACCGATGTGGTGATGCCCGGCATGGATGGCTATGCTTTGGCCTCAGCCTTGCAGACAGATGTCCCGGGCTTGTCGGTCTTGTTAATTAGCGGCTATGGTCGCGAATCGGGAGCCGGGGCAGTATCGCACCCCAACGTTGTAGGCCGGCTGACCAAACCTCTGAATATTCCTCAGTTGGCGCAGGCCTTGCATGAGGCCCTGCAAAATTCCGCAACGACATAACTGGAAAATATTTCTACTTTTTGCTTTGTCCTTCAGTCAGCCGCCATTTATCTAAAACCTCTGCGGTGATTTGCTCAAGCGTTTCGCGTTGCCCGCGCGTTTTTGCCTGATTGAACACCGTAGCGGGCAATATGGCCTCCACTTTTGCCCACCAAGTGGTGGCTGCGCTTTTACTATGGCCTGCCCTCCGGCCCGGCCTTGTGGTGGGGGCGATTAGCGCGCCACCCGCTACATATCCTGGGTTGGGTGGCTCACTATTACCGCCACCGGGTCAATAATTGACCGCCGCTATCCCCGCGAAATTTGCTATTTTTCCCCGTTTTATTTAACATGGAATACGTTCTTTAATCCACCCGGCGAAAAGCAAAAATGTCTCATACCTTACCTTACCTTACCTTACCTTACCTTACCTTACCGTCCTTACGCCTGCCTGAATGAGTTTGACCGCCATGCGGCGATAAAACAAAATAACAAATTTTTTAACTCAGACCCGAAGGGCTTGGGCGAAATAAGTTCGCCTAACCTTCGGGTCTTTTTATTTTAAACCAATAAGGAGAAAAACTATGCAACACCCAAAAAGAATTGAAACCGTACACGCAGAAACCCTGGAAGGCGAACTGTGTCTTTACGACTGGCAGCGGCTGGAGGTACACAACCTCAACCCCACCGCTGCCCGGGTGTGGGAGCTGTGCGACGGCCAAACCACGCCCCAAGAGATGGCGGCCCAACTGCACGGCGATTTGACCCCGGCCCAGGCCGAAGAACTGGTCTGGCTGGCCCTCAAGCGGCTGGAAAAAGCCAACCTGCTGGAAAACAAAGTGGTGCAGCCCGCCGGGCGCAAGGTGTATAGCCGCCGCGAGATGCTGACCAAGCTGGGCGTGGCCGCCATCATGCTGCCGGTGGTCAGCACCATTGTGGCCCCCAGCCCGGTCGAGGCCCAATCGCCCGCGCCGGGGCCGGCGCCTTCTATCACTGTTTGTTCTCACAACAACCGCGGCCCATATACTGATTCTATTCCAGCGGGAAGCTATGATCCCCTCTATAATTCCCCTAATGATTTCCCGGGCGGCGGCTTTCCCAGTATTGGCTTTTGTCCGCCGGATCTTGTGGCTGGACTGCAGGTTACATTTACAGCTACATCGTTCGGTGATGGTAGTATCACGATAAACAATAGCCCGCATACGTTTGACCTCGATGCCAATGGGGAGGCGACCTACTCAAATCTTGAGGTATCAATAAGCGGGACCGCTGGCCAGTCTGTTACCTTTGATGTGGCGGCTCGACTCGTTGGCCACGACGAGGTTCCTACACCCTTGTTCGGGCCGTATACTTATTCCTTCACCTGATTTTTGATGGCGGCGGTTATGTAACCGCCGCCAATCTTCAACCGATTTGAGCCGGTTTACCGGGGGGTGACGGAGCGCGCAGGTTGGGTCTCGACGCAGGCTCGCCCCAACACCTTACGGTTATAAAAAGAAGACCCCGGGGGTTTCGGCATTCCGCCGGATGAAACGCCTGGGGTCTTTTGGTTGGGGGTTACTCGCGCCGCTTCCGGTCAGGCTGCGGGTTGGTTACTTTGAATGTTGGTGATTTCGCCTTAAGCCGCTACCGTTTCGGCGTAGGCCACCACCGAAACTTCGCTGCGCAGCGCCTGCAACTGGCGCAGTAAAGCCGTCACCCGGTCGGTGGCGTGGCCGGCGGTAAAGGGTTCGTGGCAGTCGCTGCAAATTTCGGCGGGCACGTCTTTGATCACCACTATCGTATCCGACTCAAGAATAAAGGGAATTGTGGCTAAATTTTCTTGCAGGCTGCCGCCGCACACGGGGCAGATATTACTTTCTTGTTCGCCAATCATTTTGCCACCTTTCTGAAGAAGGTAAATAAACGGTAATCATAAAAATCCGGTCTTTGTTTACATCTATCGCAATCACAGCATGCAGCGGACGCCCATCCGGCAGAAACGCCAGAACCAGACAATCCGGCAACAAACGATGCCCGGCAGGATAATCCTCAATGATCTCGCCTTGCCACAAAGCCTGTTCAATTTCCGGGCGGATCAAGTCATCCTTAACCATCTCAAGTATCGCGTGGCGAGACCAGTACACCCGTGAGCCTGCGGCATCGGTTTGATTTTCAGCCGCTATTCGCCGGATAAATTGTTGTTTTTCCAGACGTTCCATAGTTCGTCCTCACGTAAAATTGTACTTGGCCGAACTTTGAAAGTCAATTTATCCGTACAGGAGTCAAAATGACAACCAATCCTCTACCCACCTTGCCCCACTCCACCATCTGACAAGAAAAAATAGACCGTCTAGGCTGGACGGATGGACAAAGTTTTGCCGCCTACGGCCTGCGTTTTGGCCTGCGCAGCAACACCCCCGCCGCGCTGGAACAAGCCGCGCCGTATTTGCCGTTGGGCTGGCAGCCCGCGCCGGTGGGCGAGGTGGATATTTTGTATTCATTGCGATTGGCCGCCCCCAGCCAACGCAAGGGCCAGCACAACTACCACCTGCTCTATTGCGACTCGGCCCTACTGTCCCGCACCCTTGAACTACTGCCCCTATTGACCGCGCTGGAACAACACGCTGAACTGCTGACCGCCTTTCGAGCGCAAGATCGTTTGTTTGTCCACGCCGGGGTGGTCGGCTGGAAAGATCAAGCCATCATTATTCCGGGCCGGAGCTTCGCCGGCAAAACCTCGCTGGTCAAGGCGTTGGTTGAGGCCGGGGCCACCTACTATTCCGATGAATTTGCCGTGCTGGATAAAGAGGGACTCGTTCACCCCTATCCCCGCCCCCTCTCCATTCGCGGCCCCAACGGGCAGCCGGGCCGTAAAACCCCGGTTGAGGAATTGGGTGGCGAAGCCGGAAGCGAACCGCTGCCGGTGGGGTTGGTGGTTGTTACCGAATACCAACCCGGCGCAACCTGGCGGCCCCACCAACTCATCCCCGGTCAAGCAATGCTGGCCTTGATGGACAACACCGTTGCCGCCCGGCGCAATCCCGCCCACTCGATGCCCATTTTGAAGCAAGCCGTTACCGGCGCCATCGCCCTCAAAAGCAAACGCAGCGAGGCCGGAGAAGTCGCTCTCCGCTTGCTGGCCCGGCTTGAAAAACCTTGAGGGCTGTTAGCCGTTGAATAAAATCGTTCAATCAACATTGAAACCGGCATACCATTGCTCCCGGCTTTTAGCGGTAAACCACGCCGACAACACCGCTCCCACGCCAACCGCCACCCCAACACCGTCGGGAGCACCTGATGACTATTTTTCTTACCTGCCGCTAATTGTTAAATAGCGTGAGTTCAGAATAACCGAACCCGACCACAACCTCCACGTCGACAGCAACACCTTGCAGCCTATCATCATCATCATCATCATCATCATCAACGCCGCCACTGGCTGGCACCAGAAAGCCTTGGCCCTGGTCGGCACTAAAATCACTCCCCGCCCCTGATATAAAAAAGGGTACGCTCCGAGATCTGAGTGTACCCTTTTTTGTGATGTTCATAGGAGCGCGCTTGTACTATTTTTTCACGGGTAATATAATGGTTATACATACAAGTTCCCGCGAATGGACTATATTTCTGGGAAGGTAATAAGCGCCGGGCGCCTGGCAATTCGATACTAGACTTTGTTCGCAAGAACAATGCGAAAGATATGGAAACTGTCTGAGAATGCTTCTTGGAGGATGTGAAATTGGCATTTCTAACGGATCCAAATTTCGCTTATATACTGGTTGTCTTGGGCATCACGTTGTTCTTTTTATGGCAGCTCAATCCTAAAACAAGGATACTGAAAGTTGGGATGGTGTTTTGCTTAGGGCCTGTAAAAATATAAGTTCCCGGACTGTCGGGGCATAACCCGCGTTCAACCTGCAAAATGAGGGGATACCGCGGGAAGTTAAAAATTTACAAACCCAAAAGATGATTGTGTTGAAGAGGTAACATAGGTTGGGATGAATATCGTGAAATCCACACCCTGGCCCGTGACGCCGTAATCGGCCTGTTTTGGCCGTTGGACTGGGTGGATTATGTAACGTAAAGTTAAAGTTGTTCCGGCTCGATTTTGGCAAATCGACTCCGGTAAAACAGGCCTGCCTTTACCCGGAGGAAACTAGAGTATGAAACGTAATATGTTCATCACCAGCCTGGCCTTGATCGTGATTGGCTTTGTCACGGCTCGGCTTGGCGACAATTTGTCCACCGTAAATCAGAGTGGCATGGTCCAAGATAGTATTCTGATGCCGATTGGTGCCATATTGTTTATCCTTGGCCTCTTGATACTGATGGTTGCCGTAATTTGGTATGTGACCGGCTTCATCCGAGGTCGGTCTCAGAAAGACAGTCCGTAGGTTGGAAGGTGACGTCGGTCGGCTTTTTTTGCCTGAACCATGTTTCAACCAACCTATAAGTTAGAGTAAAATTCTATGGCTGATACCGAGATAGGTAT